>Ga0247757_10000571_pt1 | contig 29900 bp, 30 predicted proteins | sample UWRJL126311R4_FD_180929 | JGI IMG/M metagenome (GOLD analysis project Ga0247757, IMG submission 180929) | Plant litter microbial communities from Arlington Agricultural Research Station in Wisconsin, United States - UWRJ-L126-311R-4 | ecosystem: Environmental > Terrestrial > Plant litter >... | reverse complement strand
TTTGGAAAAAAAGGAAAAGAGAAAGAAAAAAAACCAAAAAAAAAAAAAAAAAAAATCAAAGCAATTCAGCTGGGCCAGGAAGAGTTTGCATGCTGCGAACTGGGCGTTTGGGTTGGATCTGCATTGGTATGTGGAGCTGTGGCTGCGACTGCCGCGGTAGCACCAGCACGTTCTGGTGGCCCGGCAGCCTGACGGCTCCAAAAGCTCGAAGGCTCAGAGGGCCAAGGGCCAAGGGCGGGCACACGCTGCGGCGCGGCGCATGCAGGGCCCTCGCGCGGGACAAGCCGCCATGCAGTGCCAGTTGGCAGTCGATTGTCACGGAGATGTCCTGGGTGTGTAGCGTGCTGCGTTGGTGCTGCTTGACGTAGCCACTCGACGTCGGCGTCGGCATCCCCCCCTTGGTGCGCTGGCGGTGCTGAAAGGCGGAGAAGAATGACATACATACATGTGCGGTACGGTGCGTAGGCGCCGGCTTCTGGGCGGATAGTGACCGCGTTTTTTTCCTGTCGCCCAGACACAGACACAAACACAGAGCGGGCCCGACAACGCATCAGCACACCCCGGTCCCCCTCGACCGCCATTGCGCTATGCACGACATGGCGCTCATCTGATCAGGCCGGCACAGCTGGGCGCGAAGACACCGCTCTTGGGGCAAGCAAGCTCCCAGGAGAAGCTCCCAGGAGAAGCGCCCGCCGTCGACGCGCCCCACGAGAGGCTCGAGGAATCGAGGCAGCCTCTCACGACCGAGCATCCAAGGTACACCTCACGTTCCTGCGTCGGCGGAGCTTGGGGGACCGCGCATAAGTCAACCCATACATATATATCCAAGCACCCCATGCTCAGCGCCGTGCAAACCGTCACCGCGAGGGAGAAAAGCTGCGGCATCCCACATCCACGTCCACATCCACATCCACATCCGCCTGCTGCACTGCATCCTCTGCAAACACCCTCACCTCCCTCCCTCCCTCCCTCCCCCCATCCCATCGCCTCTGCCGCCTCAAGCACCTGCATTGACCGTGTTCTTTTACCCCCAATCCCCCGCTGGCCGGAGCTGTGCCACGTCAAAGGCCGTGATTGGCACCCCGGCGCAACTTTTTGGCTGCAGCACGTACATGGCGCGTTGTGCCCCGTACATAAAGGCCAATACCCACGCTGTGCTCCCGCTCTCGCTTGAGAGAATCAGGAAGGAAAATTTGATACGCTAGTAGCGCAGTTGCTATCGGTGCTGAGTTGCAAATCGCCATGCCGAGCTTTGGAAGGAGTCGGTCGAGCTACGAGTGAGTCTCTCATCGCCTTCGTCGTCGCACCCTCTGCCCCATCACTCCCATCTCCCGCCCCCTTGCTCTGGTAAGCTGTGCCTCGGCTCTGCGTTTTTCTGTTGCCTTGCGAGCAATTGAGCGCTTCACCTGCTCCGTTCGACTTCCCCTCCCCCCAAAGTAGCGGTGTGGCGTGTGCTCTGTTTGTTTATAAACTACCGCCCAGCCCTGGACTGACGCCCACTTTGCAGTGCCTCGGCCAAGGAGCAGAAGCAAATCCTCGCCGACATCAACGCGGGATCCCAGAAGTTCGGCCGCAAGCTTCTCTCCCGCCAGCCCAGCCACAAGCGCGGCAAGAGCAACGATACTCTCACTCCGGTGACGGTCCTCAGTCCCGAGCCCGACCAGGAAGAACGACGTGGACGCAAGTCGACCAATTCGACCAGGCCGAAGCTCCCCAAACGCACGAGCAGCATGCGTCGTGCATACAACTACTTTTTCGGCAGCAGTGCATCTGCACAGCCGCCGTCGCCTACATCGCCCGTCACCACGGATGCTGCAGCGAGGAACACACAGGATGAGGCCGGCTCTTCCCACGATGCTGGCGTAGACACGCCGCCACGAACACCCGCCCGTGAGACCGCACAGTCGGACAATGCTACGGCAGACTCAGTTCCGGATGGTAGGTAGTCATCCGCATCGAATTGCCGTCGTCGTTTGACACTGACGCCCCATCCGCAGTTCCCGAGCCGCCTTCACCTTCCGCAGATGACCCTCCTGACGTCCAGATCGAGAAGCTCAAGAAGAAGCTCGAGAAGACACAGGCCGATCTTGAGGAGGCAAACTCAACCGTAAAGCGTCAGGACGATGCCATTACTGGCATCGAAGAGGACTATAAGGAACGAGAAAAGGGTTTCGAGGAGCGGGAAATCGCACTCCAACAAGACAAGAAGGATCTTGAAGAACACATGGTTAGCATTGTTGTGAGTGGTCCCAGAGACGGGATCCATGCCAGTCGGACCCCTGCTAACACCATGGTACAGGTTCAACAGGTGCGTGAAGCAAAGGCGAAGGAGCGTCACCTGGTGGTTGAAGAATGTGAAAAGGAGTTTGAGGAAAAGATGGAGCAGGTAACATCTGACTTCAACATACGGGAATCCGAGCTACTCGACAAGATCAAGGAACTGGAAGCTCGTGTTGAAGAACTCGAAGCTACCATCGCTTCTTTGCACGCAGAGAAGGGCGAGTCTGTTCCCAAAGCGGAACTGGAAGCTAAGAACAGTGAAATCGCCGCTCTTGCTTCAGACAAGGCTACCGCTGAGGAGTCCCTTGCCAAGGCCAACTCCGAACTTGAGCAGCTTAAAGAGGAGAAGGGGGCTCTCGTCCCCAGGACGGAACTGGAAGGTAAGCAGTATTCCATTTCAGCGTGCATCAGGTACTAATCTAGTGAATTCAGCCACGTATGCCACGATTGCCACACTGACTTCAGAGAAGACCGCTGCTGAGGAAGCTCTCTCCAACGCCCAGGAAGAGCTCGACGGTCGCATCGCCTCTCTTCAGACTGAGCTTGATGCTGAGAAGGCCAGTCATGACGAGACGACCGGAAAGCTCACCTCAAAGATCGAGGAGCACAGCAAGTTGGTAGAAGAGTATCAGGCCCGTGGTGCTGAAAGTGAAGGCCACTCCGCTAAAATCACTGAACTCGAGGCAGTAAGTTTTTTTTTCCAAACGGTATACTCCTTATGCATGCCCTAACCGTTTCGTAGTCCATTGCCGCGCTCGAGTCAGCCAAGGGCGATGTTTCTTCTAAAATTGCTGAGCTGGAACAGTCGATTGCGGAGAAGGAAGAAGCTTTGGCCGCCAAAGTAGCCGAGTTGGAATCTTCCCAAGCCGAAACCTCGAGCAAGGCGGATGAGCTTACCAGCGCTACGACAGCCCACGAAGCGACAAAGGGTGAGCTTGAGACTCTCAACACAAAGATCTCTGAGCTCGAGGCCGCCCTCAAGGCAGCTGAATTGTCCAAGGGTGACGCTGAGGAACTGGCTGCTAAAATTACAGACCTGGAATCCGCAAAGGCCGCTGCTCTTAAGGAAGCAGAGGAAGTCAAGAGCAATCTTGAGCAGGTGAGCACTGAGAAGACGGAGCTCTCTGCCCATCTCGATGAGCACAAAGATATCGTGGCCTCTTTGAACTCAGATGTCGAAGCTCTCAAATCTGAGACGGAGTCTACAAAAGACCAGGTGAAGAGCCTGAGCGCTGAGAAGACGGAACTTGAGGCATCTCTCAAGGAGGCAAAGGACAGCATCGCTGCTACCGAATCTGAGGCTCAGGCTGCGAAGTCTGAGGTGGAAGCCACGAAAAATGAGGTCCATAGCCTTACCGCAAAGGTCACTGAGCTTGAGGCCGCTATTGCTTCCAAAGACGAGACCATCGCCACTGCTCAGGCTGCTGCAAAGGGCGACGCCGATGGCCTTGCCGCTCAAATTGCTGAACTGAAGACCACCCTAGAGTCCAAGGAAGCCGCTCTTGCTGACGCTTCCAAGACTGGTGAAGCGTCGAAGACGGAGTACGATGCTAAGATTTCTGAGCTTGAAGAGTCACTTTCTGCCACCAAATCTGACCTCGAGACCAAGCAAGCCGAGCTAAATGAGAAAGAGGAGGCCCTGAAGACTGCAGAAGCTGCTGCTAAGGGCGATGCAGAAAGTCTTAACACCAAGGTTACAGAGCTTGAGACATCACTCAAGGAGGCGCAGGAGAAACACCAGGCCACAGCTAAGGAGATGGAATCCCTGACCGCTGATCTAGCCACGAAGGAAGAGTCTCTGAAGGCTGCCGAGGCATTCAAGACGGAAGTCGAAGAATCCCAGGCAAAGATTTCTTCGCTCGAAACTGAACTTGCTACTGCAAAGGAAGAATCTGCTAAGGTTGCTGAACTTCAGAAATCTCTTGATGAGGTCAAGGCGGCGTTGGAATCCAAGACTTCTGAGGCTGAGGCCGGATCCGCTAAAGTCGGGGAACTTGAATCATCTCTAAAGGAGGCGAAGGATGCCTTGGACAGCAAAACGACTGAAGTCGAGGGCATCCAATCCGAGCTTGCCACAGCAAAGGAAGGATCGGTCAAGGTTACTGAGCTTGAAGGTTCCCTGCAGGAGACAAAGGATGCTTTGGACGCGAAGACGACCGAGTTGGAGACCGTCAGGGCTGAGCTGTCTACAAAGGAAGAAGCCCTCAAAGCTTCCGAATCCGTGCAAGGCGAGGTTGAGACACTGAACGCTAAGGTTGCCGAGCTTCAAGCTCAACTGGAGAAAACAGCCTCCGAGCACGAGGCTACTAACCAAGGCCACGAGGAGGCTCTCAATGCCGAGAAGACCTCTCACGAGGAAACCAAGAGCACTTTATCCTCCGCAAAGGCAGAGAAGGACGAACTTCAGTCCGCTAAGGAACAGCTCGAGAAGGACCTTGCTTCCGCTAAAGAGGAGGCCAGCGGTGTTTCTGACTTGAAGTCTCAGCTTGACAAGGCCAACGATGATCATGAGGCCACCAAGGGTCTCCTCGCTTCGGCCGAAGAAAAGGCAGCCAGCCACGAAACCGCTTTGAAGACTGCTGAGACCTCGCATGACGAGACCAAAGCCAGCCTTACCGCCGCACAGGCTCAGGTTGAAGAAGCGCAAAAGGCCAAGGAAGAAGCTGAGAAGGCTTTGGCCACCGCTAACGAAGAAGCCAGCAAAGTCGTCGATTTACAGAGCCAGCTCGAGGCGGCCCAGTCCGAGAAGGTCTCCTTGGAGGAGAAGCTGGAAGCCGCTTCTGTGCACGAGAAGAAGGTTGCTGAGCTGGAGACTCAGGTCGAGGAACTCAAAGCTGTCGAGGTTTGTGCCCCGCTACGGTACTAAGGGATGTTTACTGACTAGTGTAGGCTGGCAAGGCTGAGCTTGAGGACAAACTAAAGACTGCGACTGAAGCCTCTGCCAAGGCCGAAGAGGAGCTCAAGTCCGCCCAAACCGCGAAGGATGAGCTCGAAGAGAAACTAAAGGCTGCCACTGAATCTTCCACCAAAGCCGAAGAAGAGCTTAAGTCTACGCAAACCACAAAGGACGAACTCGAAGAAAAGTTGAAGGCTGCTACCGAATCTTCCACTAAGGCCGAAGAGGAGCTCAAGTCCGCCCAAACAGCGAAGGACGAGCTCGAGGAGAAGCTAAAGGCTGCCACTGAATCTTCTGCCAAAGTTGAAGAGGATCTAAAGTCTGCACATACAGCAAAGGATGAACTTGAAGAGAAACTAAAGTCTGCTACTGAAGCATCCTCTGTGAGTCTTCACTATCCCATTGTCTTGACAGGACACTTGCTGATATCGATAGGCCAACGATGCCAAGGTTGCGGAACTCGAGGGTTCTGTCAAAGAGTTGGAAAGTAAATTAGAAACCACTCAGGCTGAAGTGCAAGACGCAACTGCAAAGGGTGAGGAAGTTGAGGCGCTGAAGAAGTCGAATGCCGAGCTTGAGGAGAAGCTCAAGACGACAACGGAAGCCTCTGCTTCCATTGATTCTAAGGTCGCCGATCTGGAGAAACAGCTTGAGGACGTCACCAATGAAAAAGCCAAGAAGGATATTGCTATCACTGAGCTGGAAATCAAGCTTGAGACGGCCCAGAAAGAGGCCGCTGATGCTTCTTCGAAGGTAGAGGATGATCTCAAGTCTGCAGAGACTGCCAAGACCGAGCTGGAGGAGAAGCTCAAAGCTGCTCAGGACGAGGCCGAGGCAGCTAAGATAGCCCAGACAGAGGCTGCTGACAAGGTCAAGGCCGCGGAAGAGCAACTCGAAAAGGCGCTTGCCGAGAAGAAAGAGCTAGAGGAGAAGCTCGCAGCTGCTCCTAGCGAGGCCCCTGCAGAGGCTCAGACGAACGAAGAGGCGCCAGCAGTAGAGTCTGCCGTCCCGGATGAGGTTCAGGAGGAAGACAAAGCCGCCACTCCCAAGAAGAAAAAGAACAAGAAGAAGAAGGGGTCCACCAGTCAACCGTCGACCCCCATCGAAGGCGAGCCTCCGAAGGTTAATGGCGATGACGAGTAAAGTTATTGCTCATGACGACCTGCGAATTTCCTCGTTGCAAGCATTCAATGCCCGACTCAACTTTGGACAGCCCATAAAAGACCGACGCAACTCGGATCCTGAATGAGCGATATTCCCTCTTCCTGTACCAAAATTGTGTGTTTGTGTTTATCTACCCGAATTTTCATTTTCGTTGCGGCACATGGCATTATACCCCCACCGAAACCTTTGCCCTTTTTCTTTCGGCATCGCGAGCGAAGAATATAACTGCGGCGAGCATAGCGAAATGGATATACATGGGTGGGCAACTGGAATTCTGTTGGTTGCCTCCTGCTCTTGTTTGTTTTCTTCTCTCGCTCTCTCAGCCATTGCATAGATGTGGAGTGACTTGCACGACAAGTACAGCCCGAGGCTGAAACGGGGACCGAAAGATTGTAAGGAAATGATTTGATATGAGCATGCATGCATGCACGGAGATGACGGGACGAGATGTGTTTAATGGCTTTTTATGTTTTCATGTCTTCATGAGACTACGTATGTAATGGATGGACTGAACTTGAAGTTTGCATATTAGAAAGTTCATCTTGCCCCTTTCTGTGATTTGTTCCCAAAGGATATTCGTGGAGCTTTGATGATTGGCTTGGCTTGGTATAGACGCGAGATGAGAGTGATGCTTATGGATAGGAAGGGTGACATGAGCTGCTCTTTCCATTGCACCATTTCATAGTTCTTACTTTGTAGTCCCTCTGCTCTAGAGCAGGTGCTTGAATCGCTTCGAGAGCTACGAGTTCGCCGTGTCAAAATGTCACTTCTACGCGGCAATCATAGTACTAGGGTGAAAGCTGTGTGTAGATGAGGTTAGGGAATTCAATATGATATGAAACGAAGTGTTCAGCCGTCACCTTCAATGATATTTGGTCTCTGAAGAAGCCATTTTCTTCTCTAGGGGGTCGGATCGTTTTCGATGTCCATGAGCGACTCTATATGCGTATAGTGCACTTGTTGCTTGGTTTCAGCTGCCCTTCACTTTCTGCACCTCCTCGGGGCAACTGTGTTCCATCCACGACACCACTTCGCAGAGCCCTTCCATCGCCTTCAGTCGAATATACTCTTCTTCAAATGACGGGTCGACCTCCGTTTCCGTCTGATCCTCTGGGGATTCATCAGCCACAGACTGGATCAACCGCTCGTTCGCGCGAACCCTCTCCACCGTGGACGATATCTCCGTAGGTAGAAACGATACCGGCTCCTTGTCGCACCTGGCCAGAAGCAGCTGGAATAGCTGCCCACACCAATCGTACGGGACGAGTGCGGAGCTCCTGTGTACCAGCCGATAGCCGTGCCACTCCCTCTCCGTCCAATGCCTCGTCTTGGCCTGATTCACGAGTCTCCGAGCGTGGTGGCGCATCCGCTCTGCCACATGCTTCTTGTTCAGGGGCGGCGTCTGCGGAGCGCGAAGCTTCTTCAGGCGCGAGGGATGCGCCTCGTAGAGATCAGCGAGCCGGTGCAGCACCGCCGCCAACGCCTCCGCTCGCAGGACCCGCGTCTCCTGATACAGGTCGACGAAGGTGATCAGCTCGTCGATGGACGGCTGCTTGTCCCGATTCAGGTACGGGTACTTGTACTCTCCGTTGCAGAAGGCTTCGACAACCTCCAAGGCGCTTTGCCGGCACGTTTCTGCGGTTGCGCCGTATTTCTCGGCCAGGAGACGCTGTAGCCAGGGGTCGATGTACGTGAGCCACCGGCTGTTACCCCCTTCCTTGCGGTCCCGGCCGAGGTATGCGATCTGTCGGTGGACCAGGATGCAAAGTTCCTGCCGCCAGTGGACGGAGAGAGCCGCGCAATCGCTATACTGGGTCCAATTGGCAGACTTGCGGTGGAGGAAGGAGAAATGGTGCAGGTTTGAGAATCGATGCGTGTCGTGGTCCTTGGATTTAGGGGTCTTGAAGCAGAACTTTCTGAGCTTGTCGGTCACGGCCAAACACTTCTGCCACTCGGTCGTGGCACCGTCCCGGAAGAGGAAGCCGGTGGGGAGGAGACTGTTCTCGAGAGACCAGGTCAGGCGCGGGCCGGCTATCAGCGAGAGGCGGACGAGTTGGGAGAATTCCAGCTCTGCGAGGATCGAGTCGTGCAGTTCGCACGGAAGCTTCTCCAGATCGTGCGCTATGCGCTGGAAGCGGCTGTTGCCAGACATAATTTGGGGAGGTAAGGATTCAATATCCTTTTGGATGTCGCCTCGAACACCTTGGGTATTTAAGAGAAGTCGTCTAGTAGTGGTGGAAGTGATCGAGGTGAAAGGCGCGTCTGAAGGACAACTCTTTCTTCTGGACTGCAACTATGTGGCAGTCTCTAGGAACAATGACGGACCGCGTTTGCGGGATTTCATCGTACGGAAAAGTAGCAGCGTGGGTGAAGGATTTAAATACATGTGAAGTACAAGGCAACAGCGGGGTACGCCCTTTTTACTCGAGATTACGCCCTATTGGGTGAGTCACGAAGCGACAGTGTCGGAACAGCAACTCTCAGCCTTTTGCTCTCTTTACAAAAGGAGTTGTAGAAAAGAGATTTCAAGAGAAATTTAACTTCAAAATTTAGATGTTGGTGTCTACTCGGCTATCCATCTCAAATCTATGGACCCCATACTGTCACCACTGGTCGCGCCGCACTTCGCGACTACAAAGTCAGCAGAAGATATAGCAAAGCGACTACGTGAAGATGAAATTCTCATCAACGACGGAAAAGCTTGTAGCTGGGTGGCATGGCATTTACCAAGCTACAACACGGAGAGAGGACACGCGATCGCTGCACATCTTGGTCCCCTTCCTGATTTGAGTCACAGCATCAGGAACATTATATACGAAAATCTAGTAAATAAGATATGTCGACATCTCCAAGATGATGGAGGGAGTATGTCGACTCAAGAGTACATTCAAAAGAACGAGATATTATCGGAATCGCTGCATCCATCTGAGCTCTCCATCGCACTCAAGGTCCTTGAGTATCTCCAGGAAGTTTCTGTTATCCAGCAAGATACCCCGGCGAAAGATGTTGTATCATATCTCAAGGACCAGGTAGCATCACCACGTCCAAGCACTCCACCTCCGCAAGACGACATCTTTGCGGATGCTCCTGGCAGTGTTCCCAAACCGCCAATAACACACCGCAAACGACTCTGTTATATCTGCCGGCTCATTTTGAAGAGCCATCATCCATCCCAGCCATCTATGTGCATTCCATGCGGAGCCTTCAACCTCGCATCTTCCCAACTCTCAATACCACCAAGATTTTCCTTGCCAGCGACCTTCACAGCGCTCGTCACAGGGGCACGCATCAATCTCGGATTTCACACAGCACTACGACTCCTGCGCTGTGGTGCGCGTGTGGTTGCTACGTCACGGTACCCACGCGATGCCGTGAAGCGGTACCTGGCACAGGAGGATTCTGCTGAATGGAAAGAGAGATTGAGCGTTGTGGGGGCGGACTTCAGGTCTGCGGCTGATGCTTTCGCCCTTGTGGAAGAAACGAAGAGGCGTCTGGGTGCATGGGCAGATGGAGGAGAGGCTAGGCTGCACCTTCTGGTGAACAACGCAGCGCAGACACTTACGGATAGTGTGAAGAAAGAACAGCATGCTGTAAGGAGAGAGATCTTGCTAGAAAAAGATATGAGAGATACGAATCGCCTCATCGAGGGTACGTACAGAGCAAGAGTCAGGGGTGAAGCGCTGCCGCTGGAACTTGAAGATACAAAACAACCAGCAACTCAGAGTGAGGACGGCATCGAAGGCCCCATGGCTTTCAACGCCACAAATCTAGAACTGGAGCCTTATGCCAAATCCTCGTGGGTTCAGTCGCTCTTCGACATCCCCTATGAAGATGTCATCTCCGCCCATGCGGTCAACACTTTCGTCCCGCTCATTCTCTGCCGCGAGCTCCTCCCACTCATGGGAGATGAGCATGCTGCGTCGCATTCCAATCTGCCGCAGGGCTACATCATCAACGTCTCATCCCGAGAAGGCATCTTCGAAGACCGCCGCGACTCAGGAGCCAAGCGCGGCAAACACGTTCACACGAACATGAGCAAAGCGGCACTGAACATGATCACCGAGACAGAGGCGGCGACGGCATGGCAGTCCAGGCGCGTGGTCATGAACACGGTCGATCCTGGGTACATGAGCGCGGCGCCGGAGTGCGAGGATGCTTTTGATGGGATGAGGCCGATTGGGTGGGAAGACGGGGCGGGCAGGGTGCTGTGGCCTGTTGCGGTGGGCGAGAGGGAGGGCATGGTGGTTTGGGGCCGGTTCTTGAAACACTATGGGGCGGTGGTTGTGGAGCCCGGAGCGGGCAGAGGATAAGCGGGCAAAGATGTCAGCCTTGTTGCTCGGCGAATGGGCGGGTGACACGCAGCTGCGGCGTTGCCACGTCGGCAAGTTCAATTATTGAGCTGTGTCGTACATGCCAGTTCATCGGTCGCTTTCTTCTGGTCCTGGGACATGGGCAAGGAGGATAAAGTTTTATTCATCTTCGGCCCAATGGCTGGATGGATGAGCAGCCGCGTGTATAGACTTGGCCGTAATTCGCTAGCTTTGTATATGCTGATTGGTTCACGGCATCTACATTTTAGCATGCTTGCACCAATCATTGACAAGACCCGGGTCGAATTCTAAGAAAACTTCTACTATTTCTCTACTTCATCACTACGAGCTACATAAAGGAGTGTGCGTAAGACATAAACGAGAAACAAATGAGTGGACGTCTTCTGCGCAAGACAACAAGACCAACCATAAAAAAACCTGCACCTGAATGAGCGTCCTGATCTGCGATGAAAATCCGACCTGAGGCACTACTGGTTGCCCCATTGCATGACCTTGCCCTCTCGCCTAATACATGGTGCTGTTGCCCTCTTGCATGAGGTGTGGTTGCCCTGCTGCATCTGCGTATTGCCCTGCTGCGGACCACAAAGCTTCGAACTCGGGGATGATAGGCTCCTGGACGATAGGCTCTGGGTCTCGCGTAACCTTCTCAACTCGGAGCCCATGCATCCGCTGGGTGTGCTCTGTGAGTTTGTCGAGACGAGGGGAGGTGTATTCGCAAGCTCGATTAATGCATCGAAAGCCTGATCCTGTTTGGCGGTCGTGAACAGTCTTGTAGTGTCGACGCTCCTCGGCAGCTCGACCGAATGTTGCTCGACAACTTGGTACGCGGCAGCTATGGCGCTTCGTCTTGCTATGCTGTCGACGACCCTGGCTGCGGGTAGGTTGAAATGTTGCCGTATCCAAGACTGGGTCGACAAGGGCTAAGACGGGATCTTCCCAGTAGGAAGGTATTTCGAGGGCGCTTCCACCCGATTGGTAGTCATGTGCGTACACAGGACCGGGGATCGTGGCATTCCCGGTGTGGACAGTCGTGGACAACAATGTCGCGACAGACCCGCACGAAAAGGCATAACTGCATGATGTTAAAAAAAAAACTCACTTCTGAAATTCGATCTCACCGGGGCCCAGTAGAGGTACAGTGAATGTGCCACCTTCAGAAGACTGGTTCTTCTCATAATTGTGAGATTTGTCGGAATTTGTTGATTGTTGCATTGTTGGTGATAAATAAAGGGATATGAAACTTAGGTTAGCGGTAGCAACGGGATGAAGTGAGATAAGTAGGTTGATGAGTCTAATGAAAAGGGAGTGAGAAGAAGGAGTTGATGCAAAGTCCTTCGAGGAGGTTTGACGGTAGAATAGTACGGACCTGCAGTAGGGCAACAGCAGAGGCTTTGATATCCTCTTGTGAGAGGCTGCGTTGCCGAATAGACGGCCAATCATTTATTATATATGTAAGCCTCCACCTGCATTAGTTTGCATATAGATTAGTATATTTTCTCCTCCATTTCCATGGAATTCCTCTTTAAAAACTACCTGCCTACCGAACATAGTATCATTTGAACCACAATGAGCACGAGAGAACTGTTCAAGTGCACTAAGAGCACCAATGGCACCACTTGTACCAAAACATTCCCGACGAGAGGGCGGTACAAGTATGTATCGATTTCAACACTCAAACATTTGGCTGATAGTCGTGCAGTCAACATGTCAAGACCCATTTAAAGCCATTCCTCTGTGACAAATGTAATAGAGGGTTCGCTCTACGTGCCGACCTTTCCCGACATATACAAGCACGCCATTTGATTGCCTACATAAAACATCCTTGTCCCGTAGATGGTTGCGCTTTTCAAGCTTCCCGGAAAGACAATGTGTCTCAGCATATACAAAAGGCTCATCCCGATACCGTAGTCACCAAAGGTCCACAGAACAGGGTTCATCCCGGCGACGATGCAGAAGCGCCAGGCTGTTCGCTTCAACCTGAAGCAAACTCCGATTTACCTATTGCCCTTAGCAAAACAGATCTACTGCTCCAAGCAGCAAATGCTGGAAACGCGGGTCTCCTTGAAATACTGATCCGCTCGTCAGAAGATCTTGCCACTGTAGGGTCTGACGGCTCTGCACCTCTACATTGTGCGGCTAGAGCGGGTCACTCGGAAATCGTCACTAGGTTCATAGATATAGGCGCTGAAATGGAAGTCCGAAACGACAAACGCAGAACACCGCTACATGAGGCGGTACTAGGGCAAGATTCAGAAACAGTTGCAGTCCTTCTTGCCAAAAAAGCGGACATCTGGGCTGTTGACAACAGAGGAATCAGTGCTTTCAGGTATATATTAGGTTCAAAAAGCGAAACTCTAGTACAAATGGCCTTAGACCTATCCAAAGAACAGCTCATGAGATATGAGCTAAGACATGTCGAGTTGATCAGATACGGAACTCCTGCAATTATTGAGCTATTGATGAATAGCAAAAATTCTACGGTGAATAGTCACTTCAATCAATATGGACATGGTCTTTTGATTCATGCCATAAAACTCGGAAGAGAAGAAATGGTGCGTTGTCTTCTATCGAACGGGGGCATCAATGTTAACCAGGAATCGACTACTAACTCAATGTTTTTTGTCAAGCTGACTAAGACTGCGCTCGCGATGGCTGCATCTCATGGTCGTTTGGAAATCACAAAGCTCCTCTTAGCTCAGCCTACTATTGACATCAACAAGCGTTCTATATATCAATGGGAAAGGTGTACTCCATCAGAGATTGCTGTTAAATGCTACCATTCAACGATAGCGTTGACCTTGATGGCAGATAAGAGACACGAGATACATGCTCACAAGCCCACGTCCAGTATACAAAAAAATAACTGCTTCTATCGTGCTGTCAGGGAAGGCTATAGTGACATAGTCAAATTGATGCTAAAAGACACTAGTATACAGGTGAATAGCTGCCCAGGATGGGTACGCGCAAAAGCCAGTACATCTCTGCATCTTGCTGTTCTGAAGGGGCATTTGGCAGTCCTGGAAATTCTCATCCAGTCACCACGTATTCATATCAACATGTATGGTTTCTATGGTACAGCACTACATGTGGCTGTCTCAAACCGAAAACTCCAGGCCATACAGCTATTGCTACGGCATAAGGATCTAGATCTGAACGTACGGACATGGTCTGAAAGCTACACCCCACTACATCTTGCCCTACTTGTAGGGTTTCTGGAGGGAGCACAACTACTCCTTGAAGACAGACGTACCGACATAAATTTAGCTTACTCTTGGGGGTATGAGAATAAAGCAACACCACTCGATATGGCTAGAAAGATGTGCTACACCAACATTGTCGATATCCTCGAGAAACGAGGCGCCATAGCATATCATGAGACCGATTTCCGAGATCTGGAATTTCCTAACATTCCAGAACATCTAAATCCAGACTTTCCGGACGGAAGATCAGTTGCTGTGCAGGAAAGAGGGGAAAGAACCGATGCAGATTTTTCAGACGAAGAAGATATCGGTGAAGAGGAACGGTCATTTTTTGATGATCAGTGGACAGCAATGTCCCCGGAGTTCCAGGAGACGGACGACCGGAACGATGTATCTGATTTGGATTTGTAAGATATCACTGTTACTGTATGTGGATATCAACTCTTATTTTAGCACTTGTGGATATAGAAGGCGTGTCAGCTTTCCAACAGAATATTCCGAGTGGCGCTATTGAGTTTTTGAAACCTGTATGCGACATCTTTTGAAGTCACAGCCATGCCAAACGAATGTTGGTACTTCTACAATCTGACCTCAGCCTTACTGGAAGTCATACGCTCCTCTTTTCCTACAAATCGATCTTCGTCCCCGCCGGCGGCTCCATCTCCATTGCCTCTACCATGGGTCTCAAGATCTTGCATCGCTTCCTTTCATCCTCGACACCCTCCATCGCAGATTCATTGACCCCGGCCAACCTCAACCTCACCCCTTCCTCCCCACCCAGCCTCCAAATCGGCGCCCCTTCCATCCTCCCCACATTTGGATCCAACCACCTCACAAAACTCGTCACATACCCCCGCATAAGCGGCACGATGTGTGCATTCACCCCGCCCGGGAGATACGACTTGGGCGGATTCCCATCGGCATTCCTGGGGCCCCAGATGGCGTGCAGCTCGACGGTATGGTAGGCGCCCACGCCCCTTGCCTCCAGATCCGGGTCCCGGACGGCGAAGCGGTATTTCCAGGACTTTGATCCGGCGTAGATGTCGGTGGGGCAGTGCAAGGCGATGTCGCCGACGGCGTTGCTGGCCGGGCGCCAGAGACGGCCGCTGTTTGGGAAGGTGGGTTGCTCGACGCCGGGTGGGATGTACATGTTTTGGAGGGTGGTGAGGGATTCGTCGGAGAGGGCAGGGCATGCTGCATGGAGGAGCAAGTTGAATTCGAATAGTGTGTCGATGTTTACTGTGGAGAAGTTGGTGCCTTCGTTTTGCGTGGTGCCGAATATGGAGGGGATGCTCGCAATGGCATTTGCGTATGTCTTGCTGGTTAGAAAGTTGGTCGGGATGATGGCCTTGTCGAAATGAGGACCGAAACTGTGATATCTTAGTGCAGGAAAGAAGTTGTCGTTCCGAGGTCGCTTACGAGCAGCCTGTTGTTTGTAATTTCGTGGCATTGACATGTCTCAAGCAGTTGAGGGATGAATCGGTGTTATTCGAGCAGCCAGCTGCCTTGGCCAAGCAGTCATACTGTACTTGGCCTTTATCAAGCGTCTTCGGGGTGATCAGAGCAGTCGACTCCGCAATGATGCCTTTGAATAGAGTTTTGTTCTTGATTGCAGGCGCTGCGACTAAGACTGAACAGAATTCCACAGTTAGCATTGCCACCCCACTCCCTTTCCCACACAGCAGAACTCACTGACAATGGACATGGCGCCTGCCGAGTCACCATTCAGCACTATATGGTCGGGATTGCCACCGAACTGCTCTACAGTTAGCAAGTCGAATGCCAACAGTCTCCCGAAAGCTCACTTACTTTGCCGATATGCTTCTTAGTCCACTCCAGTGCCGTGATCTGATCTCTGATCCCGACGTTCGTGCTTTCCTCCTCTCCCAACTCTTTACCTTGTAAGAAGCCGTATGGACCTACGCGATAGTTGATCGATACAACGATCATATTACCCTCTTTCGCGAGATCACTACCATTGTAGTTTGCATTCGAGTTGCTCGTGAAACCCCCACCCTGGATGAAGAACATGACCGGTAATTTGGACCTATTCGTCGCGTTACCTATCTCTCGTGAGTTGAAACGTTTTTCTTTTCACGAGAATGTGAAGGAAGAGAGATGTACTCGGTGCAAAGACATTCACGAACAAGCAATCCTCCCCCGGGGTGAATTTTGGATTGGGTTTCATGCTCCAATCATCCGGGCTCTGCGCCAGACAGATGTTTCCAAACTGAACACAATGTTAGCATTCCACCTTCCCCACCCCCGCAACTGGACGGCTGGAAGCACTCTGAAGAATATGGAGTATTGACCTTTGACGCGTCTTGCACTCCTTTAACAACCCCGGGTTCGACAGGCGCTCGAAACCTCAATTTTCCAAGAGGTGCCTGCGCATACCGCATCCCCAGCCACTGCGTCGTCCCGTCCCCCACGATCCTGCCCTGATACTTTGCGTAGCCGAGATCGACGACGCTGTCGACAGCCGCCACCGCACCGCACCAGGCGAGCCAAGATAGAAGCCTCATCTCTTCTTGTTCTTGTTCTTGTTCTTCTTGTTCTACTTCCTCTTTCGAAGTCGTTACGAGAACAAGGATGAGAGCATCGAGATGGACACGTCTCACTCCTTCGTCGAAGGAATCTCGCAGGGAAATAATATATTATACGAAAAAAAAACCGGGTTACGGGGTCATCATCCCGCCCAAAAAAACCGAGAACAACGGGGGAGCGTGGGAACGATCTATTCTCTTGCAGCCTGTTGGCTGATGAGAGGCTATGGCTATGGTAGCGTCAGTTCCCTTGGTTCTCCATTGGTCGTTCGGCTCGCGTGCTTTTGGGTCCGGGCCGCTGGATAGAGTGCTATAATTACTACTACCACACCATAGGGTGTCCACTCTACCTCGCACGCCCAGGCTCGGGTAAACCTACCTAGTTTCTATCGGCGCTTCACATAGATGAACGAATGTATAGCATGAGCATCCAACGGTCCCAATCCGGCGGTAGGCGCTCGTAACGAGAGGACCCACCGTCCACCAATCATGATCACTCACGTTCACGTCAGTCATAGAAATCAAGATTCACCTTTAGGGTTGCTCCAAAAGGGACTGCGACAGACAAGGTACCCAGAACCAAGAAGATGTTCATTGAACAAATCAGCAACCTCCAACTAGAACTTTTTTTTTAATCGACATCCATGCCAGCATATCCTCGACGAGAGGAAAGAAGAAAAAGCTAGCGTCATCACCCTTCTTCTGTACCTATCCCACCCACCATGCCTCCCTAAGCTAGAGGTATCAGAAAACACAAAACTGCTTCATCTATGGGCCCACCGACAGACGCCGCAGCGCATTGGGAACTCGACATGAGACAGACGAAGGAGACATTACAGTATAAGAAGGCCGCCGAAAAGCGGACGACAAGTGGTATTCAGACATTAAGTGGTCAGGACATGACCTAGTATAGGGCTTTTGAGGCGTCGACGCACAGTTTTATGGCAGAGAACCAAGCTCAACGAACATGGGGTCGGCGAACATGTCCATACCGTCCACGGCAGTGAAGAAGTCCCAGCCCGGCCGTTGGCTAGTGCAAGACTAGCGGACCCTAGTTAAGCGTGCATAATATGTCGTTAATAAAGTTCAAAGAAAGGGGAGCAAGCAGCAACAGCATCATGATAGATACTACTCAGTCATGGAGCTGATTGGGGAACCTGCTCGGCTCTCGTCGACCAGGTCGCTGAGACGCATCTTCTTATGGCGTGGACCCTCTCCTTCGAGTTCTTCCAGTCGCCTCTTCAAGTCAGCCTCCCGCTGCTTGGCCTCGTCCAATTCCGTCCTCAGCTGTGCTTCCCTCGTGCGTGACGCCTGCTCGGTATTCTCGAGCTCGCCCACGCGCCCACGGAAGAGCTCGTTGATGACCTCCAGCTCCGAGACTCGGGTCTTGAGAGCGGTGTTCTGGGCGGCTAGCGTGTCGTAGGGTAGCATGGCTTCAGGATGGGAGCCGTTGACGGAGGAGACAGCACCTGGAGAGGGTTGGCGAAGACCGAAACTGGGCAGCGAAGGAGAATGGAAGGCATCGGGGTGCAGAGCACCGTCGAACATGTGCTGAGGAGCAATGTTAGAAGGATGGGCAAAGCCAGGGGTACCAGTGCGTGAGATGGGCGACTGCGACCGGTCGGAAAGGCCAGAGGAGATCTTGCCAGAGGCCCGTCGGTGCTGAGCAAGGCCTTGGAAGCCGTCGGCGTCGGGGTGGGCGGCAGGGAGGCCGTTCATCTCGCCGGGCTGGAATGCATTAGAGGGTGCGGCGGCATGGACAGCAGGGGCAGGTACCTTCTTGCGGCTGCCAGGAGCGCCCGTCTTGACGCGGTTGCGGCTCTTGATGACATCGGTCTTGAGGGAGATGGGCCGGGGGCGGCCGTGCAGCTTGAGGAAGAGGCCGCAGGCATTGCAGAGCACGGAGCCGGACTCGTCGCGGCGCCAGAGCGGCGTGGTGCTCGTGGTGCAGTTCTGGCAGACGGGCTGGAGGATGAGGTCAGTCAAGGTCAGTCAGGGTCGGGTCAGGGCAGACTGCTATCGATTGCGGATTGCGATAAGGGATTGGCAGCGCGCTGGCCGCGCCCAGGCAGAGACACGGCCGTGGCACAACGAGGACAGGAGAGCATACCGGAGAGTTGGTCGGTCCGCCCGAGGTCGCGGGCGCGGCAGTTGCGTAAGTCATGCTGTGGCCATGCGAGGGTTTGCTGTTGCCGTCAGCGAGATGTTGAAAAGTTCGAGCGGGCGAGTGCCAAGACCCGATAAGGTCCAGAGGGGGAAAGCGCGTCCGCCGGCGGGCAGCTGCCTTAGCCTGCGCCAGGCAGGAGCTCGCACGCGACTTTCCCTGTCCCTCTTTCGCTGTACGCACCTGAGCGGCGGCGGAGAGGCCTTCTTCGGCCCCGTCGCGCCATTGTCATTACTGTCGTTGCTGTTGCTGTTGCTGTTGCTGTCCTTGCCGACTGCGGGGCCGGGTGCCGCGAGCGTCGACAGCGCCGGCAGCTGGATCGACGCGTGGCTCCCGTGGCGCTGGTTCGTGAACGAGGCCACCGTCGAGGTCGACGACGGCCGCGAGATGTCGTGGCCGATGGACGGCAGGGGCTGCTTGTCGTCGAACGCGGACGCCGTCTTGAAGGCGGGCAGGTCGAACACCTGCAGGATGGACGGCCGACGAAACGCTTCGGTGGCCTGGGGCCGGGGGAGGATGGACGTCGCCAATGCGGAAGCCGTGGTGTAGCAGGGAGGGAGAAACGCTGTGCGTTCCTCGCCGTGCTGGGGTAAAAAAAAAGAAGTGGAAGAGAGAGGTAGAATTAAAAACGTGTGCGGGTCCCGAGGTGTCGAAGCTGCAGACACCCAAGAAACACGAAACGCAGAAAGGCGGGCAAGCACAAAGTGAGCGACGGTTGGCGATGAAAAAGAGCGTGCGTAAGGAGCGACGGAGCAGGTCCAAAAGAGCGTCTTGGTCAAGAGGCCGGAGAGGGGGAGGGAGAGGGAGGTCGAGGGCGGAGGAAGCAGCAAGGCAGAGGTAGAGCTCTCACGCCGTGCATTTCTTCGTGTTCGCGGGTAAGCTTAAGGGGTCAAAGCCCGTATGCTAGGGGTGTCGATAGTCACTATCGCCCATCCTCCGACCGTAATTAGAGCCAATTTGGTGACGTGCATGGCCTCACGGGACGGTCAAGACCCCCAGCGCGCCTCCGTTTTACCATACCCTCTGTCGCGCAGAGATGGCCGTCGTCGAGCTGCTTACACAGGCTTTGGCACCGCCGGCACCACGCCCGCCCCTCTCTGCGCCGCCCTCCAGGCACACGGCGACCGCGCCTGGAGCCGAGGCCATCCACTTGCCCCATGGCAGCCGCCCCACCGCGGGCTGCTGCTCGTCATCGCACCGTCGTCGTCCTGGCCGTCCTGGCCGTCGCCGTCGTTTGCCTCGCCTGCAGCGCGTACCCGCAGAGCCTCGGCGCCAAAGCGACGGTGCTCAGGGGCAGACGCGACCAAATCTGCACGCTGATCCAACGGCTCCATTTCCCTGCTGACTGCCCCTGCTTGGCCCTGCCTCGCCCAATCAACGCCGCCGCAAATAAAACCTTCGCGTGCCCCCGCGTCCCACCACGTCCCAGGCAAGCAAATCTACATGGCACACCACCGTGCAACACCCGTCAATAGACGCTGCCCTTTCAACCTGCGACCTGTCTCCTAACAACCATCCACTGTCATTTTGCTGTTTCTATCGTTCAATACCATCTACACCCTTCCAGTACCACGGCGCCCTTGGCTGATGCGGCAGCCCTCGACGACACGTCCACCTGCATCTCCCACTATCGCCCAAACGAGAACCAGCCCTTTTTGGAGGGCTTTGCTTCCTCCACCTTCTTTTCCTCCGCCTGCACCTTGTCCATGTCTGCCGGTTCCCGCTTTTTGCCTCCCTGCCCAGGATACTCAATGTAGTTCCACGCCACGTCCAGGAAAAGAGGTTTCACAGGCACCGGCTTGAGCTTAGGCGGCCAGGTCACCAGGTTCTTGAGATCGACACTTCCAGATGCCGGGTACTCATTCAGCCTTTCGACAACGGGCCCCGCCTTGGGAGGCGGTACGTTGGCACCGGCTTTTGGCTTGGACGACAGCTGAGACAAGGCTACGAGGCCGCGGTAGTGCAGGCTGAGGGTTTCCACATGCTGCTTGACTGCCTGCGCCTGGCTGTCAGAGACAATGAGTTTCGGCGCGCCTGCACCCGATGCCCTGGGTTTCGGCGAGTTGGCGGATTGCGAAGCAAGCGACAAGGCTCGGTTGCAAAGCGCAAGCGCCTGTCTTGGGGCCGCGAGGAACGCGTGCGCATGGGAGAGGGTCAGACACTTTAACGCTTGAAAGTACGCTCGCTGTCCGTCCAGCTCACTCACGAATCCGCCGTCTCGTGTAGCACCCTTCAGATCTTGGATAGAATCGATGCTTTGTAGAATGGCATCGTACAACGCAACTCGTTCTCGGAGCCTGGCCAGCTTTCGTCCGGTAGGTTCCTCTCGTGCCACCCATGGTTTGCCGTCTTTGCGTGCTCGTTTCGGTTGCTGTGGAGGGTTGGCTGGAAAGCTGAGACCGTCGTCTGTGCCTATCAACACCCTGTTCCGGCCAACGCGCCAGGCAACCAAGTCGTAGTTAACGGCGAGACTGGTGACGCGAAGGTCTTGCATCCTCGCATCGCCCTCTTCCACCCCTTCCTTTTCGAGCTCTTCAATGGCTCTTCGCGTAGCATCCACCGCGTCTTGGGCTGAAATGAGAACGTCGTCGTAGGCATTGGCTCGGTCCTTGGGAGTGCTGGATGCTGGGAGAGCTTCCGTTAGCTTGGAGACTGCCGAGTCCAATGAGACGAGCGCTTGCCCGATGGCAGCATCGACAATGTTTGCAGTCCGTCCCCGCCACGTAATTTGAGAACCTGGTGCCATGTCAGAAAAACCTTTCGTCTTGCCAGTGGGCCTGACCTGTGGTCGACGTCTCTTCGACTTTCAAAGCTCCAGGGTCAAGCTTTTCCACTGCCTCTAGAAGCTCTGTCTCGTTTGTCGGGAAGAATTTCTGGGCCACAGACGGTACGCCTACAGTTCGAGGTATCCGATGTTGGTACGCGGCATACCGTAAACTAGGGTCGGTTGTTCCCGCAAGCACCTCCTTATATAAATCGTTTTTGGTCGCCTTGAGCAGCGCGTTGTATATGATTCGCGCAGCCGAGAAGTTCGTCAGACATGGTATCCATCGTTTGGTCGATGAGTCGTTTTTCCGGGTGCCTTCGGCCTGCTTTTCAAACTGCTCAACACCTGCCAGAGCATATGCATATGCTCTCGCTTCCAAGACGTCTGTGTCTGATGCTCCACTTCCTGCCTGGTCGGACAGCAGCGATACGGCTGTGTTTGCAAACGTTACTGCCTTGCGCAATCGCGAGATTATATGCTGTCGTGTCGCGCCAGCGATGTTCTTGTCGGCATTGTCTTCAGCGTGGGAGGCTTTCATGGCCATCGCATGAGCCCACGCGCGCTCGGAGGTGAGAAGGAGCATATGCAGAAATCTAGCCCAGTTAGAAAATAAAAAGAAGCTGATAATGAGATGCCCACTCGACGTTTTTCTTAATCTCCTCGGCCGTCACAGGTGCCTTCTCTGAATATTTTGCATTTTTGGGTGTTGCCCGTCCCAGCTTCTTCCGCACAATGTGCAACCGCCGGGTGAGCTGGGCTCTGTATGTCCCATGGTCGCCCACTAGGAAGGCCGACTCCCGGTAGTCGGTTATGAATTTGGTGATATCCATCGTGAGTGGAGTTATTCATGGGCACATCTCGCGATGTGGAGGGGCATAGCCATGTCGAGGCATGGCCGCGGCCGCTTCGGCGCTAGGCCTCTTCGGTCATCTCATGATTGAAAAGTTCCATAGCAGACGACGCCATCGCCTATCTATTCACACGCTCTCTCCTTGTCCTCTTCTGTATTTCTCGCTGTACAAAGATTTCTCCTACTTGATTGTGCGCTTTTTTGGAGTTGCTGGGTTTTCAATTGCGCATTACAGATCGCCAGTGAATACCAGGAGGCATGCAAAACTGTAAGCTCTGCTCTCGGCCTCTAAGCTCCTTGTTGCCCTTCCATCTGATCATGGTAGCATCCAGTCCTTTTGCGAGTACCCAGTAATTAGCGGCGCCATTCGCTGCATCTTTGACGCGGCGGGTGATGCTCGAGCGAGCTTCGAAATGCCTCGAATCCGGCGGACGCCACCTCTTCAAAGCTTCTAAGCCATGCCTCCGCAGTCGCCGCAGGCTCCACGCCTCCTTCTGGAAACACGGTGCGAGCGACCTCGTACTACCTATGTGGTGGATGTCATCTTCAGCATCCGATCATGCTACCGGTGACGCCCAGAACAGAGAGTCGAGCAGACCAGCGACGAACTCTCATCATGAACCGCTGCTCGACTTCCTCTACCCCGAAAAGACACTCGCATTCATTCGACGCCTGTCCGCATATGGCACGGACACGACCGACGTACGGCGGAAGCAAACGCTAGGGTCTAGCATGCGGCAATTTTCAACATCCAAGGGGCAGTCGCGGCACAACGAGCAAGAGCCCTGGCAAATCAAACAAGAGATGGAGAGCATGTTGCTCCAATCAACGGCTGATGATGCGCTGCAGCAACTTCTTTGGTCCAATACTCCTGGCAAACAAGAGCTCGCCTGGTACCTGTATTCCGCTATCCCCGATCGCGATCGCACCGTTCACTTGCGTTCCGATATGCTTGACTACCTGGAAAAATCAGACTTGACCTACACAGGCGCACGTGTGCTTGAGATCTTTGACGTGATTCCACCAGAACACCGTCGATCGTCGTCGTACCGGATCGCAGTCGCAAGTTACATAGCCCTCCAAATGGTGGGGCCCGCGATTCAACTTCTGGAAGAGGCTGCGAACCGTTTCGACACGGTCCAGATAGGATTTGATGTCGTACTGAAGCGAACTACGCAAGACTATCAGTGGGACCTAAGCTTCCGCGCATTTCAAATTTTCCTCCGTCAAGCAGAACGCATCAATCTTAGGCCTAGCGAGTGGTTCACGTACACAAAGATGCATAACTGGGAGACATTATTTGGAGGGTCTGCACATATTACTGAGCCTGTAGAGCATCTACAATCATTCCTGGAGCACATTAGACTATTTCAACATGAACTCGTCTCGATACAAGGAGGGAAGAATGCCCTTATGTTGTTCCTTACCGGCTATGTGCCTGGAGTTATACAACAGATGATAACGACTTTCGAACCGAAAAACCCTCAGCTGCTCAGTTCCCTGAAGATTTTATTTCACGACCTTCGCTCGATGGGACTTTCAACTTCAATCTTGTACGAGTATACCATCGCCGCCATGCTGGATACACCACGGTACCGAGAATATATGACGCAGCCTACACCATTTGTCGTATTGTATGAAGAGTATCGTCAGCAATATCTGGATGGTGCTGGGCCTGCACCAACACGTCGTCTGCTCGGCAAGCTGCTTATGCAATACGGGACAAGATTTAATTTCTACAGACTGGACCAGATTGTTGAAGACGCTCGAAAATTTCATCGTTCAAATCCATATACGCCTACGATGCTCACCAATCTCCTGCGCTTCTATGCCCAGGGAGGTTTGGTCAACCGTGTTCACGAATTCTTCGGTGAACTCCAAAGTCGATATCCTGACCTGATCAATTTGCGTACCATCATTTCCTTAACCTATGTGTACGCGAGAAGTAATGATGTGCCTGGCGCAATCAGACAGTTCAAACGTATTGCAGAGGAGTTTGGCATGGTTCCCGACACGGCATGCTGGAATACATTGTTGCTTGCCTTCACGCGATCGGATGACCTCGAAGGTGCTTTGGAGTGCTTCAACAATCTTCAAGAGGCTGGAGTGCGCCCGGATTTGTACACGATCAACCCTATGCTCGATCTGTGTGCAGCAAGGGGCGACGTGGAAGCTTTTGAAGCGCTCTTTTCAAGGGCAAAAGCTCTTGACATACCCGTCGAAACGGACCGCAGAGCTAGATCTGGTTATATCCAAGCATTCTTGAATGCCGGTGAGCCAGAAGGTGCCGAAGCAATCGCCCACCGTCTGCTTCAAAGTTGGCGTGCTGGGACGTTGAAAGGAGAACAAATAACTCATGCGTGGAACCTACTCCTGAGCTACTATGCCGTCATAGGAGCTACGGCTGAGAGTCGACGTATTTACAAACAGATGATAGATTACAAGATACCCCTGGATTCTTGGACGTACGGAGGCTTGATGCGCGCATTGGTGGAAGCCAAACAGACCAACGCAGCGTACAAGATCATGAGGACAACGATGCGTAACAACCATATCCAAGTCTATGCGTTTCATTACGCAATAGCCATCACTGGTTTCATCCGCGAGGGACAGAATCACCGAGCAATGGAGGCCCTTGCCAGGATGCAAAGGAACGGCCTATACCAGACCGAGAGCTCTCGTCAGGCTGCCTTGCTTTCTATTGGCGTTTCAGAGCTTATGTATCTACGAAAGCATGCTCCGAGCGACCCCAAGGCCCGCTTGATTGCCCTCGAAGAAGAGCTACGAAAAAGTCTCATGGCCGAACATGGCCATGAGCTCGCACATGACCAGCCTAAGCATGGACGGTTCATTGACTCTCCCGAATTGAGTCACGTCCCCCAGGGGTATTTTGGGTTGGTCATTTTACTGTACACTACGCGTGGCGCGTACGACATTTGCAAAGAACTGTTCCTTGCCGCGTCCAAAAATCAAACTGAACAACGCAATTTCGACGTTCCGATCGCTCTGCTCACCGCTATCATGGAAGCTCACTTCAAAGCTGAAGAGTTCGACGACGTAGAAAGATGCTGGGAGCTTGCTCGCCAAGAAGCAAATAGACTCACAAGGACGTTTCATCAAGTCATACACCCAGAACCACCGTCACCCGAATTTGACTCTATCACTGACCCGGCTGTACGAGAGCGTTTTGAATCTTCTCGGCTGGCGCTCAATCGCCGGCAGATCCTTGCCAGAACTACTCGCATCTACATCAGGTCCCTGCTCGCCCAGGAGAGTGAGCAGGCCTTAAAGCAAGCCCAGAGGACCATACGCAGCCTCCTCAGCCACGGCTTCATAATCGACAGTTTGACCTGGAATGAGTACATCCAGCACCTTGCTACACATGGCCATGTGCTCGATGCATTCTCTGCGTGCGAAGTCTACCTCATGCCTCATTTCTCAGGATGGGCCCCTGATGATCCAAGATACGTCAGGAAGCGTAAAGTCGGCTACGCTCAAATGAAGCTGAAACACCACGAGATCAAGAGAACAAGCATCCTGCCTCGTTACAAAACTTTTGTGGTGATGGCGTCGGCATACCTGAAACTGAGACGTGATGAGGCAAACGGCATTGGGTACTTGCCTCAACACGGAAAATGGGCCAGGGAAGTCCTGGAGACCATCACTCCGCTCACGGTCCAGGCGCTCGATACAATGCCAAGGACAGGAGACCTGCTGCAGAAGCAGTACTTGGCAGATTTGTAAGAGTAAAGGAGTGTGCAGTAGATATTGTATGTATGTATATATGTGTATGTGTGTGTATATATTTAAGTCTCAACTTGTACTGCTAGCGTAACCAATATTTGGTGTAGTAGATGAGGGTGGCATGGTCATAGAATAGGGTGCTAATGGGTATGCATTTGCTGAGGAAAACAAGACCTGCATAGTATATAAGCCGGTTCTATAAACCATGTACATGTATTGCTCAATTGTTACGTTCTCGTTCGTTCTGTTTTGTAAGCTGTGAGAAGCTTGCTGGAGTTGTTGAATGTGAGTTAAGGTGTAGTAGCTAGATCCTGGAAATACTTCGAGCGGGTGTTGCTCTAAACAACAGCACTTCAAGAGGTGTACCCAAGCAAAAACACAATCGTCTCTCCCAGTCAAGAGTGTCACACTTTCTCAGCTATTACATAGCCATCCAAGCGGCCAACCCTCCAATGCCGATGGTTCCCAGGATAAAGGCCCACCGCGTAAGCCCTTTTATAATGATCTTCTTGGATAGCTCTTCGACAGCCTCCTTGTCATTGATCCTAGGGTAAGGCACATTAGGGATCGGCTTCCCAAGCGCCCTGCACAATGGCTCCCAGCCATCCTTCACATCCACGAAGAACAAGCGATCTTCAGGTACAATTTCCTTTACCCACTTTATGTGGCGGTGGTAAATCTTAGTCAAAGGGTCCAGGTCTTTCCCATAGAGACCGTGGTTAAGTTTGATCAGGTTCTTGATGAAGGAGGGAAAAGGCCGCATATTGTACAGTGGTAAGAGGATAACTTTCAAGAAGATAAAAGTGTTCGTGCTGATAAGGGTCTCCATGCTCTTCGACCACGCCTCTGGATCCCTCACGGTAACGACGACCTTTGCATTCGGGTACAACTCGAGCAGCTGGGGCACGAGTTGGGCGAACGGGGCATCAGTGACTGCAGCATAACCGTCTAAGACGTCGCCAAGTGATTTCCTCAGAAACTCCTCGTCGGCTTCGTTCTTAGGCGGCCAGCGCTCCATGAGCTTGTTCAAAGCCCGAATGTCCTTGCCGCTGCCCTGGCCGGTTGCCGTTTGGGTTCCGCCATGATAGATAGGGCCGTTGAGGAGGATGTGCAGAGCTTGGCTGAACGAGGCGGTTCCCGTGCGCGAGAGACCCGCACCAATCACCTCGAGCTTCGTCCCCGGGCGGGGTGTGGAGGGTTGCGCGCCCATCGCGGATCGACTGTATGGCAAGCAAGGCAAGAATGAGAGAAGATGCAGATGGGGCCTAGCGCGGAGTTGGTGCTGTGTTGCTGTGTGATAACAGCCGGAGAGCTCGGTGAATGTTGCGCTGCAGCTTCCAGACGGTCGACGAGGGAGAAAAGAAGGCCAGAAGCTCTCCCCACGCCGTGCTTAAGTGCAATTGAGGGCCCTCCGCCCCCAAGTACGGGCGTAAGCCCCATAGTCCAGCCGCTGTCGCTTCGCCAGTTCTTATGGTCGCCAGGTGAACGTCCCGAGTCGGCCCGGCGGAAGCTTGGGCCCCATGCTTAGTCAGGCTCAAGCTTCCTCCTCTTCCTCGCGGATTTTTCTGCACCTTCTCCCGTCCTTCTCAACCACACTCCCATCCATTGAACCTTCATTCCATCCTCAATCCATCTCCGCTCCCTCCCACCCACCATCACAATGGTTGCCATCGCCCGCTCTTTCGGCGCCGCCCGCCTGGCCGCCCGCTCCGTCCAGGCCAGCAAGCCCGCTGCGCGCTTTGTCTCTACCCAGGGTAGGCATCACAGTTCCATCCATTGAAGCCCGTCCGGCAGCCATTGACACTCGCCAGCCCGCGCCCAGCCCAAGAACAGCCTTGTCATGAACAGCGCCGTCCGCAACGCCTTCAAGAACAACGCCGGCCGCAACATCATCCAGAGCCGTGGCATCGTTGCTGAGTCGACCGCCGCCGCTATGGTCGCTGCCGCCAAGATCCAGGGTGCCGGTATTGCCACTGTCGGTCTCGCTGGTGCTGGTGTGGGTATCGGTACCGTCTTCGGTGCCCTCATCCAGGGTGTCGCCCGCAACCCCTCCCTCAGGGGTCAGCTCTTCCAGTACGCCGTTCTCGGTTTCGCCTTCGCTGAGGCCACCGGTCTCTTCGCTCTCATGATGTCCTTCTTGCTCCTCTATGTTGCATAGAGTGGTGCGCTAATCGGGGCACTCTGCTATTCGGGTCTTCGGGTCGGGGTTACAGGGTGAAAATTCTGCGGATGGGTGTGTGCATACAAGACTACCTCTTTCCTAGTCTAGTGGCAGCTCGGATTGTGTAAAACATGTACTTTAGATCAGCAATCTGAGGAGGAAGTTTCCCACTTTTTACTACGTTATTGTTGAGCCCAAACCCGACGTCTGCCACGGAACATCTCTACTTGCTGTGATGCGTATCAAGGACCTCCAACGAGCTCAATTGGCTCAATCAAAGCTTTCCATAATGATCCGATGCCTTGAGATGCCCATTCTGATGCCGCGGCAGAGCAATTGACGTCGGCGGTTACTGTTTGGTGAGACCTTGGCCGGCTCCGAATGCCAAGCTTTCCTGCCCAACCTCATGTCGTAAGGGTCTACGAGAGGTGATCCTCCTACACTACCACACAGCCAAAAGATTAGTCCAAAAGTATCAATTCCTTGAACGATCATGCATGCTAATCAGTGGTTCATATTCCGAGCATTATAGCTGCCCTAGTGTCCGCGAGCGCGCCTTTCTCCTGCCTCGGCATACGACCCACCCACCTTGAGCTCTAGTTAAGCTTCCGCATCGCCATTTCATACATGTATAAGCTTCTATATGGGTTCTGAGCTATGAGGGAAACCTGTAGAGCTAAAAAGAAAAAAGAGCCTATTCAAATGCCTCAGAAATATTGTCGACGCTGCTGACGTCTGCCTCAGTCTGACCCTGTTAGCTCAACACCATGGTAAGTGTTCTATAGCAAGATCATGTTATACCTAACAACTTATAGTATGCGCCTTACGCTAATAGCACTTAACGCGCCTTAACGACAACGTAAAGATTCTCCGCTCGGATTCGACGAACGTCTTGCTAAACCGCCAATACGCATGCAACGCCAGATGCAACCGCGCTCAGAATATATACCATAATGTTCCTATTTGAAGGCTAGGGCATGCGAAGTACGGGAAGCAAGCTTCGTAGCATTGTTGGGTGCTAGTGTAGCGGTGTGGCTGTCAGTGCTTCAGCAGTGCAACACGCCGCTGCTGAAACAGCCTCTCGACTGGTGTACTCCTTCCTGACCGGGACGCCTCTATGAGAAACTTGAGAAGAGTAGGTAGATCATCGTGGGGACAATTCGCGATAGAGTTCTCGAGGTTGTTTCATCGATGCTTCGAAACTTGGCGCGCTTCATGATGGTCTGAAACACCATGTCCAGCAGCACGAAAGCTAGCAAACGGAACTAAACTATCCAGAACGACCTTGCTTTTGCTGGGTATTTCACACAACGCTTTTTTTCGATTGGCCCGATTTCGGACGGGAGGCCCGTTTCCCGTGAGACTGAATACGCATTTGACACAGCTTTCAAATCCATTGATGCAGCCCTCCCGCGGCTAAACATCACTTTTAATGTCGGTTCGTATATAAGGTAGCTGTAGTATTCATAAAGCCAAGTGTTTTCATTCAAACTCACGCCTTCTAATTATCTGTGCCGGTCACGTTGCTTTCCATCTCCTAATACCCTTCCACGCCATATATCCCCAACTACATCTAGTACATCCAACATGCGTTTCGCTACCATTCTTGCCGCTGCCGCTTTCTCTGGCGCCGCCTTCGCTTCGTCCGGTGGGAAATACCAAGATACCCTCGTAAACCGAGCATGAAAACTGACATGTGCCCCTGAAGAGAAGCGCGACCCCCAGAACGACGTCGCCTCCATCCTCGCAGCCCTCCGTGAAAACAACCCGGAGGACGCCGATGCGGCTGCGGCTGCC
>Ga0247757_10000570_pt1 | contig 29929 bp, 32 predicted proteins | sample UWRJL126311R4_FD_180929 | JGI IMG/M metagenome (GOLD analysis project Ga0247757, IMG submission 180929) | Plant litter microbial communities from Arlington Agricultural Research Station in Wisconsin, United States - UWRJ-L126-311R-4 | ecosystem: Environmental > Terrestrial > Plant litter >... | reverse complement strand
GCGCGAGCAGCGCGTCGTTGGCGTCGGAGGCGCTCAGGTGCAGGCCGAACTCGAGGAAGTAGAGCAGCAGGCCGGTGCCGAGCGCATTGCCGATGTTGACCAGGATGCGGCCCGAGAGCGTCCAGGCGAAGTCCGGGTGCTTCCGCGGCGAGACCCACATCCCCTCGACGAGCGCTGCGAGCGTGAACGGAGGGCGATGCTCGCGCGGGAGCGGCACGTCGGGCGCGAACACCAGGAACGGGACGACGAGCACGAGCAGCAGGACCGCGAGCGCCGTGTAGCCGGCCACGTTCCCCACGAAGACGAACGTGACGAGGACGATCCCGAGGATGATGCCGACCGCCTGCGGCGCCGAGATGAACGCGGCCGCCGTGCCGCGCTGGTGCACGGGCACCTGGTCCGAGATCGTCGCGGTGAGCGCCGCGGTCATGACGCAGAAGCCGATGATCGCCAGGCACCAGCAGATCCCGATGCCGACGAGCTCGGTCTGGAGGCCCAGGAGGACGAGCGCGGCGGCGAAGAGGATCGCGCCCGCCGCGATCCACGGCTTGCGGCGCCCGAAGCGCGAGGTCGTGCGGTCGCTGAGCGCACCGGTGAGCGGATAGGCGACGATCGCGCAGATCCCGGCGATGCCCGAGATGACGCCGAACGCGAGCACCGCGTTCTGCCAGGGGGTGTCGCCGACCTTCGCCTCGACCTGGAGCGGCAGCAGCTGCTGGAACGGTGCGAGCTGCGCCATCCAGATGCCGAGCCACGCGGCGGCGAAGGCGGCGATCCACCGTCCGCCGACACGGCGCTGCGGTTCGGCGAAGGCGGTGGGCGCGGTGAGGGCGGACGTCATCGGGGGCCTCCGGTGGTCGAGCCGGTCGAACGCGCTGCGGGGACGGCGAACGTCGCGAGCGCGTCGGCTGCGAGGTCGAGCACCCGCTCGGCGGCCGCGTCGTCGCGGTCCGCGAGCCAGGCGAGGGTGGCGCCGTCGGTGATCGCGACGACGAGGCGGGCGAGATCGGCGACGGGGGCCGTCCAGCGGATGCCGAGGCGGTCTCCCCCGACCTCCAGCAGACCCGCGGCGACCGCGTGATACCGCGCGTACTGCTCGGCCGGCAGGTCGTCGAGCCCGGGGGTGCGGAGCGCGTGCTGCGTGAGCTCGAACATCGCCTGCTCGCGCCCCGGGTCGCGTCGCACGAGCGCGAGGTAGCCGCCGAGCGCGTCGCGGAGCGCCGCGCGCACGTCGGCGGCTTCGCCGATCAGCGCGCCCGCGGCCTCCCCCTCCTGCGACACGACGAGGGCGACGACGTCGCGCAACAGGTCGTCGCGCGACGGGACGGCGTAGTGGAAGCTCGCGAGCGGCATCCCCGCCTCGGCGACGATCGCGCGCGTCGAGGCGGCGCCGAGCCCGTCGCGCGCGGCGACGGCCAGCGCGGCCTCGGCGAGGCGGGCGCGACGGTCGGCTGCAGCGATGCGGGCCATAGTGGGACGAGTGTCCCAGACGCGCGATCAGGAAGGCAAGACCTCGGCGACCAGCGATGCGACGCGTCCGCGGATGTCGTCGCGGATCGGGCGCACGGCGTCGAGCGGCAGCCCGGCCGGATCCGCGAGCTCCCAGTCCTCGTAGCGCGTGCCGGGGAAGACGGGGCACGCGTCGCCGCATCCCATCGTGATCACGACGTCCGCCGCGCGGACGTCGTCGACCTCGAGGATGCTCGGCACCGCGTTCGCGATGTCGATCCCCTCCTCCGCCATCGCCGCCACCGCGACGGGGTTGAGCGCGTCGGCCGGCTCGGAACCCGCGGACAGCACGCGCACCCGGTCGCCGGCGAGCGCGCGGAGGTATCCCGCCGCCATCTGCGAACGCCCGGCGTTGTGGACGCAGACGAAGAGCACGGTCGGGGTCATGCGGTCCTCTCGGATCGGGATCGGCCGCCGTCTCGAGCCGGCGGCCGACGGTGTCAGCAGCAGTCCGGGGTGCAGCCGAGCTCCGGCACGCAGACCTCGGTGCAGCAGTCCTCGTTCATTCTGCTCTCCTTTCATCGACGGCTGTCGATGCAGGAAGTCTTGACGACTACATCGACGGATGTCAATACAAGGTGTCAGAATGAGCGCATGCCGACGGCCGCCCCCACGATCCAGCTCATCCCGCTGCGCGATCTGCAGGCCTGCTGCGCCCCGATCACGCGCGAGGTCATGAGCGCCGACAACGCGGAGTCGCTGGCGCGGTCGATGAAGGCGCTCGCCGATCCGGCACGGCTCCGCCTGCTCTCGATGGTGGCCGCGCACGAGGACGGCGAGGCCTGCGTCTGCGATCTCACCGACCCGCTCGGCCTCAGCCAGCCGACGGTGTCGCACCACCTCAAGGTGCTGACCGAGGCCGGGTTCCTCAGCCGCACCCGTCGCGGCACGTGGGCCTATTACCGGATCGTGCCGGGCTCGCTCGACGCGCTCTCGTCGTTCCTGGCGACCGCCGCCTAGTCCTTGGTTGCGAAGGCCGCGTCGAAGGACGCGGTCGGCAGCTCCCACAGCAGCGACCGGACGAAGCCGACCGCCTCGGCGGCACCGCGCAGCCGGTCCATGCCGGCGTCCTCCCACTCCACCGAGATCGGGCCGGTGTAGCCGATCTTGCGCAGCGCGCGGAAGCAGTCCTCCCACGGCACGTCCCCGTGCCCGGTCGACACGAAGTCCCACCCGCGGCGCGGATCGCCCCACGGCAGATGCGAACTCAAGCCGCCATAGCGGCCATCGTGCGGCTTCAGACGGGTGTCCTTGCAGTCGACGTGGTAGATCAGCTCCGCGAAATCGAGGATGAACGTCACCGGATCGATGAACTGCCACATCATGTGCGACGGATCCCAGTTGAACCCGAAGCTCTTCCGGTGATCGATCGCCTCGAGCGTGCGCACCGACGTGTAGTAGTCGTACGCGATCTCCGACGGGTGCACCTCATGCGCGTAGCGCACGCCCTCGCCCTCGAACACGTCGAGGATCGGATTCCACCGCCTCGCGAAGTCCTCGTAGCCCCTGTCGATCACATCTCCCGGCACCGGCGGGAACATCGCCACGTACTGCCAGATCGACGAGCCCGTGAACCCGATCACGGTGTCGACGTCGAGCCGTCGCGCCGCGCGCGCCGTGAGCTTCATCTCCTCGGCCGCGCGCCGCCGCACGCCCTCCTGCTCGCCATCGCCCCACACCCGCTTCGGCACGATCGCCTCGTGCCGGAAGTCGATCGGGTCGTCGCACGTCGCCTGCCCCGAGAGGTGGTTCGAGATCGCGAAGAGCTTGAGCTCGTGGTGATCCAGAACCGCACGGAACTCGGCGAGATACGCATCGTCCTCGACGGCGCGCTGCACGTCCAGATGCGACCCGCACGCGACCTCGAGGCCGTCATACCCCCACTCCTGCGCATGCGCCGCCACCTCCTCCAACGGCAGATCGGCCCACTGACCGGTGAACAAGGTGACGGGATGCGTGGCCATGACTCCTCCTCGAGCTCTGCTGGTCCTACAGGGTCGCGGCGGTCGCGTCCCAGTCCTCGGGCATGCGCGGCGACGGCTCGATGGTGCTGCGGACCTCGACCGCGGTCCGCGTGGAGGCGGCCTCGCCGAGCGACAGCATGACGTCGAGCACGTGGAACGCGAGCGCGCCCGAGGCGCGCTCCGGCCGGTCGGCGCGGATCGCGCGGGCCAGCTCCAGCACGCCCGTGCCGCGGCCCGGGTTCTCGCCGACCTCGGTCACGACGGTCTCGCTCCCCCACGGGGTCACCTCGACGTCGCCGTCGAAGCGGTTGGGGTCGGGCAGCACCATCGAGCCCTGGTCGCCCAGCACCTCGAGCACGGGCGTGTACTTGAAGGCGCTGTCGAAGCTGAACTCGACGGTCGCGGTCGCCCCCGAGGCGAACTCGAGGATGCCGAACACCTGCGTGTCAACCTCGACCGGCAGGACCGTGCCCTCGCGCGGTCCCGAGCCGATGACGCGCTCCGTGCGCGCCCGCGTCGCCGTGCCCTGCACGCGCACGACCGGGCCGAGCGCCTGGACGAGCGACGTGATGTAGTACGGGCCCATGTCGAGCAGCGGACCGCCGCCCGGCTGGTAGTAGAAGTCCGGGTTCGGGTGCCACGGCTCCGGTCCCGAGGAGCGGAACACGGCGCGCGCGGTGACCGGCGTGCCGATCTCGCCCGCATCGATCGCACGGAGCGCGGTCTGGATGCCCTGGCCGAGCACGGTGTCCGGCGCGCTCGCGACGCGCAGGCCCTTGGCCGCGGCCGCGTCGAGCAGCTGCTGCCCCGACTCGCGGTCGAGCGCGAACGGCTTCTCGGCCCAGACGTTCTTCCCGGCCTCGAGGATCTGCAGGCCGACCGTGACGTGCGCCGCCGGGATCGTGAGGTTCACGACGATCTCGATCTCGGGATCCGCGAGCAGCTCCTCGACCGTGCCGAAGCCCGGCACGCCGTACGCCTCGGCCTGCGCCTGCGCGCGGTCGAGCGCGATGTCCGCGATGAAGCGGACGTCGAGGTCCGGGAAGGTGGTCATGAAGTCGAGGTACTGCTTGCTGATGACGCCCGCGCCGATGATGCCGACGCCGACCTTGCCGGTCCCGCTCACGCGCGGTCCCCTTCCGTCTTCTGGAGGAACGCGATGCCCTCGGTGAGCCCTTCGAACAGGTCGCCGTCGTACTCGTCGAACTCGAGCACGCGGACGGCGTTCGGCGCCGCCGCGAGGATGCCCGCGACGGGCACCTTGCCGCTGCCGACCGGGACCTGCTCGTGCGGGTTCTCGCTGAGCGACCCGTCCTTCACGTGCAGGAAGCCCACGCGGTCGCCGAGCCGGCGCAGCAGCTCCGCCGCGTCCTGCTTGCCGACGGTCGCCCAGTAGGTGTCGAGCTCGAGCACGACGGCGGGGTCGAGCTCGCTCACGAACAGGTCGTAGGCGGTGCCGTCGCCGAGCGGCTCGAACTCCCACCAGTGGTTGTGGTAGCCGACCTTGACGCCACGGGTCGCGGCCTCGGCCGACAGCTCGTTGAGGCGCGCGGCGACGCGCTTGATCGCGTCGGCGTCGGTCCAGACGTCGCGCACGGCGGGCTCGATGGCGACGGGGATGCCGATCTCGACGGCCGCGTCGAGGGCGGCCGCGCCGTCCGCGTCGACGAGCGAGGTGTGCCCCGACGAGACGCCGAGGCCCGCGTTCCGGAGGTCGGCGGCGAGGCCGGCCGGGTCGTTCGCGAACCCGAACGGCTCCACCTGGGTGAAGCCGATCTCGCGCAGGCGCGCGAGGGTGGCGGGACGGTCCTCGGCGAGCGCCGCGCGGACGCTGTAGAGCTGGACGGAGAGAGGGGCGCTCACGCGTTGTCCTTCTGGTCGCGCGCGGCCCAGAGGAGGCCGCGCTGGATGATGGTCTTCACGTTCTGGTCCTCGAGGATCTCGACCCGGTGCCCCGGGGTCGAGACGAAGACGCGGCCCGCTCCCCAGAGACGGGTCCAGATCGCCGGCGAGGTGAGCGGACGGTGCCACGGGTGGTACGGCTGCACCGGGTGGGTGGTGGTGGCGAGCACGTCGTTCAGGTCGTCGTGCAGCACCCAGTACTGCTCGGTCACCAGGTCGAAGTCGTCGATGCCCGCGGTGATCTCGTGGGTGCGGCCGAGCTCGGTGATGTTGACGGTGTACGGCAGGTAGTTGTCGGACTGCTCGCCGCCGACGACCTGGTCGGGCGCCTTCGACGGGTGGGTCGCGAACTGGCCGCCGACCAGGCGCAGGTAGTACTCGCTGTTGCGGTACGAGTCGGCGATGCCGCCATGCCAGCCGGCGAAGCCCGTGCCGCCCTCCTCGACCGCGTGGAGCAGGCCCGCGAGGGCCTCCTTGGAGATCGTCGACATCGTCACGAGCTGGAGGATGAGATCCGTCTCGGCCATGACGGCCTCGTCGGTGTAGATCTCGTTCGACTCCTCGACGCGCACGTCGAAGCCGCTCTCCTGCAGGAACGGGATGAACATCTCGGTCGCCTCGACGGGCTGGTGCCCGTCCCAGCCGCCGCGGACGATCAGTGCTCTCCGGTTGCTCACTTGCTCTCCTCGACTGCCGTCAGACGGCTCTGATCGCCCGCGCTCGCTTCGACGGCGGCGAGGACGCGTTGCACCTGCGCGGCATCGTCGAAGGTCGGGTGGATGCCCTCCCCCGTCGCGATCGCCGTCACGAGGTCGACGGCCTCGTGCACGAACGCGTGCTCGTAGCCGAGGCCGTGCCCCGGCGGCCACCACGCGGCCATGTAGGGGTGCTCCGGCTCCGTGACCAGGATGCGGCGGAATCCCTGCCGCCCGGCCTCGTCCGTGGACTCGAACAGCTCGATCTCGTTCATCCGCTCGAAGTCGAACGCGACGGAGCCGGTCGAGCCGTTGATCTCGATGCGGTTCGCGTTCTTGCGGCCGAGCGCCATCCGGGTCGCCTCGAAGACGCCGAGCGCGCCGTTGTCGAAGTCCGCGGTCCACGCCGCGGCGTCGTCGACGGTGACCGGACCGCGCGCGCCGCCCGCCGCTCCCCGCCCGCCGAGGCCGACGCTGTCGCCGAGCACGGGTCGCTCGGTGACGAAGGTGCGCAGCTGGGCCGAGACGGCCGTGATGAGGGAGGAGGTGATCCACTGGGTGGAGTCGATGACGTGCGCGCCGATGTCGCCGAGCGCTCCGGAGCCGGCCTTCTCCTTGTCGAGGCGCCAGGTGAGCGGGGCCTCGGGGTCGCTGATCCAGTCCTGCAGGTACTGCGCGCGCACGTGGCGGATCTCGCCGAGGCGACCCTCCGCGGCGATCTGGTGCATGAGCGCGACGGCCGGCGTGCGGCGGTAGCTGAACCCGCACATCGCGACGACGCCGTGGGCGGCGGCCGCGCGGGCGGCGGCGGCCATGCGCTCCGCCTCGGGGACGGTGTTGGCGAGCGGCTTCTCGCACAGCACGTGCTTGCCGGCGGCGAGCGCGGCGACCGCGATCTCCTCGTGGCTGTCGCCCGGCGTGCAGATGTCGACGATGTCGATGTCGGGACGCTCGACGACCGCGCGCCAGTCGGTCGACGCCTCCTGCCAGCCGAGCTGTCGCGCGGCGGCCTCGGTGCGCTCCGGGTCGCGGCCGACGATGACGGCCATCTCGACGTCGCGGGGCAGCTCGAACATGCGCGGCGCGCTGCGCCAGCCCTGCGAGTGGGCGCGGCCCATGAAGGCGGTGCCGATCATGGCGACGCGCAGGGGCGGGGTGGTCGGCATGCAGGTCTCCTCGTCGAGAGATGGGCGGCGTGACCAACAATAGTTTCGTTGTCGGTCACGACAAATCCCCTGAGCGAACTTTTCGGGGACGTGTCTAGTCTCGTCGCATGAGTGGCGCCGACACGAGTCGTGGCGGGCCCTCGCAGCCCGATCCCGACGAGAGCGACGCCGCGAGCCGGGAGTCGATGGACCGGCGCGCGCACTACGTCGAGATCTCGATCCAGCAGGCGATGCGGCGCGGCGACTTCGACGACCTGCCCGGCGCGGGCAAGCCGCTCACGACGCGCGACGTGCACGACCCGGACTGGTGGATCCGCCGCAAGATCGAGCGCGAGAGCCTCACGGGGCTCGGCCCTCCCGCCCTCACGCTCCGCGCCGAGTCGGCCGCGATGGACGAGCGCCTCGACGCGCTCGCCTCGGAGGTCTCGGTGCGCGAGCACCTCGACGACTTCAATCGGCGCGTAGTCGAGGCGCGGCGACAGCTCCAGGGCGGTCCCCCGGTCGTCACGCCCCTGCGCGATGTGGACGCCGAGGTCGCCCGCTGGGCCGAGCGCCGCTCCGTGCGCCAGCGCGATGCCGCGATCCGCCGGGAGCGCGAGGAGGCGGAGGCCGCTGCCGCGCGTCGCGCGCGTCGAAGGCGGCCGCTCCGCCGGCGATCAGGCGGTGCCTAGCAGGTTCCCAGAGTGGCGCGCAAGACCTCGGGATGCGCTGCACACCTGCCATACGTTCACCTCGACGGATGAGTCGGGGGACTGTCCGTCTGCGCTCAGTCCCGGGTGGTGCCGGGGCCCGGGCGGAGGCCCCGCGACGATCGCGCGGCCTCCGCCCCTCTCTCCCCGTGGGCGGTCGCCCGTACCCTGTCGGCATGGCCCCCGCCGCCGAGAGCCCCGCGCCCGCCGACCGCTACGACGTCATCCGCGTGCAGGGCGCACGCGAGCACAACCTGCAGGACGTGAGCGTCGAGCTCCCGAAGCGCCGGCTCACCGTGTTCACCGGGGTCTCGGGCTCGGGCAAGAGCTCGCTCGTGTTCGGCACGATCGCCGCCGAGTCGCAGCGCATGATCAACGAGACCTACCCCGCGTTCGTCCAGGGGTTCATGCCCTCGCTCGACCGTCCGGATGTGGACGTGCTCGAGGGGCTGACGACCGCGATCATCGTCGACCAGGAGCGCATGGGCGCGAATGCGCGGTCCACGGTCGGCACCGCGACCGACGCGAACGCGATGCTGCGGATCCTGTTCAGCCGGCTCGGCGATCCGCACATCGGATCGCCGCAGGCCTACTCCTTCAACGTCGCGTCGGTCACGGGGGCGGGCTCGATCAAAGTGGAGAAGGCCGGCCGGACCGAGCGCGCCGCGAAGACGTTCACCGTGACGGGCGGGATGTGCCCGCGCTGCGAGGGCATGGGCCAGATCAACGACATCGACCTCGCGCAGCTCTACGACGCGACGAAGTCGCTGCGCGCGGGCGCGCTCACGATCCCGGGCTATACGGCGGACGGATGGCAGACCCGCGTCTACGCGGAGTCCGGGTTCGTGCCGGCCGACGTGCCGATCGGCGACTTCACGCCGCGGCAGCTGGACGAGCTCCTCTACAAGGAGCCCACGAAGGTCAGGATCAACGGGATCAACCTCACCTACGAGGGACTGATCCCCAAGCTGCAGAAGTCGATGCTCTCGAAGGACGTCGACGCGATGCAGCCGCACATCCGCGCGTTCGTCGAGCGCGCGGTGACGTTCCAGACCTGCCCGGAATGCGACGGCACGCGACTCGCCGAGGGCGCGCGGTCGTCGCGGATCGCGGGCGTCTCGATCGCCGACGCGTGCGCGATGCAGATCAGCGACCTGTCCGCGTGGGTGCGGGAGCTGCGGGAGCCGTCGGTCGCGCCGCTCCTGGCGAGCCTCGGCGCGCTCCTCGACTCCTTCGTGCGGATCGGCCTCGGGTACCTCTCCCTCGATCGCGCCTCGGGCACGCTCTCGGGCGGCGAGGCGCAGCGCACGAAGATGATCCGGCACCTGGGATCCAGCCTCACCGACGTGACCTACGTGTTCGACGAGCCGACGGTCGGGCTGCACCCGCACGACATCCAGCGCATGAACGAGCTGCTGCAGCAGCTGCGCGACAAGGGCAACACGGTGCTCGTCGTCGAGCACAAACCCGAGGCGATCGCGATCGCCGACCACGTCGTCGACCTCGGGCCGCTCGCCGGCACCGCGGGCGGGCGGATCGTGTTCGAGGGCACGGTCGAGGGACTGCGCGCGAGCGGCACGCTCACCGGGCGGCACCTCGACGACCGCGCGTCGCTCAAGGCCGCCGTCCGCGAGCCGACCGGGGCGATCGAGGTCCGCGGCGCGGACGACCACAACCTGCGGGGGGTCGACGTCGACATCCCGCTCGGCGTGCTCGTCGTCGTGACCGGGGTCGCGGGATCGGGCAAGAGCTCGCTCATCCACGGCTCGGTCTCGACGCGTGAGGGCGTCGTGACCGTCGACCAGGGCGCGATCCGCGGGTCGCGGCGCAGCAATCCGGCCACCTACACGGGACTGCTCGACCCGATCCGCACCGCGTTCGCCAAGGCCAACGGGGTGAAGCCGGCGCTGTTCAGCGCGAACTCCGAGGGCGCGTGTCCGGTGTGCAACGGCGCCGGCGTCGTCGTGACGGACCTCGGTCCGATGGCGAGCGTCTCGACGACGTGCGAGGAGTGCGGCGGCAAGGGCTTCCAGGCCTCGGTGCTCGAGTACCGCCTCGGCGACCGCGACATCACCGAGGTGCTCGGCATGCCGGTCGCCGAGGCGGAGGCCTTCTTCGCGACGGACGGCGCCGCTCCCCTGCCGGCCGCGCACGCGATCCTGACCCGGCTCGCCGACGTCGGCCTCGGCTACCTGATGATCGGACAGCCGCTCACGACCCTCTCGGGCGGCGAGCGCCAGCGGCTCAAGCTCGCCGTGCACATGGGATCGGCGGGCGACGTCTACGTGCTCGACGAGCCGACCACGGGACTCCACCTCGCCGACGTCGAGAACCTCCTGGGCCTGCTCGACCGGCTCGTCGACGCCGGGAGGTCGGTCATCGTGATCGAGCACCACCAGGCGGTCATGGCGCACGCCGACTGGATCGTCGATCTCGGTCCGGGCGCCGGCCACGACGGCGGCCGCGTGGTGTTCGAGGGGACCCCGGCGCAGCTCGTGGCCGCCGGCTCGACCCTCACGGGCGAGCACCTGGCGCGGTACGTGGGGGCGTGATCAGACTGGGGTGCGTGCTGCATCCCACGAAGGTGACCGCCAACCTGCGCGTGCCCGACGGCGCCGAGGCGCGGACGTTCTACACCGAGTTCCTGGGCCTCAGCGAGACCGCGTTCGATCTCGGCTGGGTCGTGAACCTGCAGTCGCCGGACGGCCGTGCCGAGGTCCAGCTCGTGACCCGCGACGCGACCAGCCCGGTCGACTCCGTGATCTCGGTGCACGTCGGCGACGACGTCGAGGTCGCGTACGCCGAGGCGCAGGAGCGCGGGCTCAAGATCGTGCATCCGCTCACGCAGGAGGCGTGGGGCGTGCGCCGCTTCCTCGTGCGCGCGCCCGACGGCAACGTGGTGAACGTCGTCGGTCACGTGGACTGACGACGCCCGCCACCGCCGGGATCAGGCGGGGAAGTCCGCCGGGTACGGCTCGTCGAAGTCGGCGGAGCGGCCGACCGCGGCCCAGGCCTCGTCGCTCTCGAGCTGCGACCGATCGAAGGCGATCGACATCCGCGACGCGTTCACGCCGAGGGGCAGGTTGTGCGGCAGCCCGTCGTGGCCCGCGAGGCGCACGAGGATCTCGGCCGCGCGCTCCGGGTCGCCGGCCTGCAGGCTCGATGCGCTGTCGGTGCTGGCCGCGTAGCGCCCGACGATGTCGTCGTACTCCGCCGGCGCGTCGGCCACGCTCATCGAGCTCCCGGACCAGTCGGTGCGGAATCCGCTCGGCTCGACGACGACCGTCCGGATCCCGAAGCGCTCCGTCTCGGCCCGCAGGACCCGGCTGAACCCGTCGATCGCGAATTTCGCCGCCTGGTACGAGGCGATGCCGCCGGATCCGCCGACGCGGCCGCCGACCGAGGAGAACTGGAGGATGAGGCCGCCGCCCTGCGCCCGCAGGATCGGCACGGCCGCCTTCGAGACGTTCCAGACGCCCCAGAAGTTGGTCTCGAACTGAGCGCGGACGTCGGCGTCGTCGGAGGTCTCGATGGGAGCCACGTTGGCGTAGCCCGCGTTGTTCACGATGACGTCCAGCCGGCCGAACGCCGCCCGCGCCTCGGCGAGCGCGGCGTGGACGGAGTCGACGTCGGCGACGTCGAGACGGATCGCTCGGATGCGGTCGCCGTGCTCCGCGACGAGGTCGTCGAGCTGCTCGGGACGGCGCGCGGTCGCGGCGACGCTGTCGCCCGCCGCCAGGGCCGCGCGGACGAGGGCGCGGCCGAAGCCGCGCGAGGAGCCGGTGATGAACCAGGTGCGTGTCATGTCGAGTATCACAACATGGTTTCACTATTAATGCAACTTCGTTGCTGTAACGTGAGCGCATGACGGAGTTCCAGCGCGCCCGCAGCGACGAGGCGAAGCGCCGGCGCGAGGAGGCGATCCTCGACGCGGCGCGCACGCTGGGCGCGCGGGACGGCATCCGCCGCGTCACCCTGACCGACATCGCCGCGGCCGTCGGCATGCACAAGTCGGCGATGCTGCGCTATTTCGAGACGCGCGAGCAGATTTTCCTGCGTCTGACGGCCATTGGGTGGCGCGAGTGGTCGGCGGCACTCCGCGCCGAGCTGGACGCACGCGACGCCGCCACGCCCGTCGAGGTCGCCGGCGCGTTCGCGCGCACGCTGAGCGAGCGGGGCATGTTCTGCGATCTGCTGGCGCAGGCGCCGCTCAATCTGGAGCGCAATGTGTCGGCGGACTCCGTCCGCGACTTCAAGCTGGTGACCCACGCCGAGGTCGATGCGATCGTCGCGGCGGTGCGACGCCTGCTCCCCCGGCTCGCCGAGGCCGACGGCGTCGACCTCGTGGCCGCTGCGACCTCGCTCGCCGGCGCGATGTGGCAGATGTCCACCCCGGGCGAGGAGCTCGCCGCGCTGTACCGCAGCGATCCGCGCCTCGCGCACGCCGTCGTCGACCTGCGACCCCGGCTCGAGCGGATGCTCGCGGCGCAGCTCGAGGGCGTCCTCCTGCACCGCTGACGATTTCTTTTGCAATCGATGCGTATCTGCAGTTGACGCAAGCCTGCACGGGTGTAATGTTGCAGCCGCTGCAAAATCCCCGCCACCCCATTCGAAGGACTTCCGTGTCGACTGCAACCGCGCCCGTCGCGACGCAACCCCCGAGCTCCGAGCCGCAGGCCTCGAAGCCGATCATGACCCACCGGCAGATCCTGCTGGTCATCTACGGCCTCATGGCCGGCATGTTCCTGTCGTCGCTCGACCAGACGATCGTCGGCACGGCCATCCGCACGATCGGCGACGACCTGCACGGGCTCGACCAGCAGGCGTGGGTCACCACGGCGTACCTGATCACCTCGACGATCGCGACGCTGATCTACGGCAAGCTCTCCGACATCTTCGGCCGCCGCCCGCTGTTCATCTTCGGCATCGCGGTGTTCCTCCTCGGATCGCTGCTCGCGTCGTTCTCGACCTCGATGCTCATGCTCGCCGGCTTCCGCGCGGTGCAGGGCCTCGGCGCCGGCGCCCTCATGTCGCTGCCGCTCGCGATCATGGGCGACATCCTCGCCCCGCGCGAGCGCGCCAAGTACCAGGGCTACTTCTTCGCCGTGTTCGGCATCTCCTCGGTCATCGGTCCGCTCGTCGGCGGCCTGTTCGCGGGCGCGAGCCAGATCCTGTTCATCTCCGGATGGCGCTGGGTCTTCCTGATCAACCTGCCGATCGGCGTCATCGCGCTCCTCATGGTGATCGCGTTCCTGCACCTGCCGAAGTTCGCGCACCACAAGGCGCCGCGCATCGACTGGTGGGGCGCCACGCTCGTCATCGTCGCGCTCGTGCCGCTGCTCCTCATCGCGGAGCAGGGCCGCGAGTGGGGCTGGGGCTCGCCGGGCGCGCTCGCCTGCTACATCATCGGCGGCGTCGGCGTGCTGGCGTTCGTGATCGTCGAGGTCCTCATGAAGGACGACGCGATCATCCCGATCCGCCTGTTCCGCTCGCACTCGTTCTCGATGGCCACCATCATCGGCGTGCTCGTCGGGTTCGGGATGTTCGGCGCGATGCTGACCCTCCCGCTATACCTGCAGATCGTCACGGGGCTCTCGCCGACCGCGTCCGGCTTCGCGCTGATCCCGATGGTGGTCGGCCTCATGATCGCGTCGATCGGCTCCGGCCAGATCCTCGCCAAGACCGGCCACTACCGGATCTTCCCGGTCACCGGCACGTTCATCACCGCGGTCGGCTTCTTCGTCCTGACCTTCGTGACGATCGACAAGCCGCTGTGGTTCATCATGATCGCGATGTTCCTCATCGGGCTCGGCCTCGGCCAGCTCATGCAGACCCTGACCCTGGCCAGCCAGGGCTCCGTCGCCCCCCACCAGATGGGCGTCGCCACGAGCGCGGCCACCTTCTTCCGCCAGATCGGTGGAACGCTGGGCGTCGCGATCCTGCTCTCGGTGCTGTTCACGCTGCTCCCGACGAACATCACCTCCTCGCTGCAGAACAAGTCGGACCTCACGGCCGGCCTGAACGCGGCCCTCACCCCGTCGATCGCCGACGCGCCGAAGAACAAGGGCGCCATGACGAACATCTGGGACCGCATCGTGACCCCGATCAAGGACAACACCCAGAAGGGGCTCGACGCGGGCGTGCAGCAGGCGACTGCCGCCGCGGACGCCGCGGCGACCCAGAAGGTGACGGCCGCCGTGCAGGCGCAGGTCGACGCGGGCACGATCCCGGCCGCCGCGGCGGATGCCGCGATCGCCCAGGGCGTCGCCGCCGCGAAGCCGCAGGCCGAGGCCGCCGCGCTCCAGGCCGTCGCCGACAAGGCGCACGGCACCGTGACCGACGGCAAGGTCGTCATCGACTGGTCGAACGCCGACTCGCGCAAGGCGGTCGTCGACTCGGCCGTGCCCGAGCTCCAGAAGCAGATCAAGAAGTTGAAGGCGAGCGGCAGCACGTCGAGCGACACGTCGTTCCTCAACGGGGCCGACAAGCGCCTGACCACGCCGTTCCTCAAGGCGTTCAACTCGTCGGTCGTCGTCGTCTACTGGATCGCTATGGGCGTCCTGCTGCTGGCCTTCGTGCTCAGCTGGTTCTTCCGCGTGCCGCCGCTGCGCCAGGTCTCCGCTCTTCAGGAGCGGGCCGACGCGAACGGCGTCTCCTCGACCGGGACGATCCAGACCCAGTCCGCGTGACCGGAGGCCGGGGCGGGTTCGCGAGAGCCCGCCCCGGCTCCGGCGCACCGGGACACGGATGCCGCACATGACCACCACCATCGACGACGAGCGCGCGGGCGCCGAGACCGCCAGCCTGCGGGAGCGCAAGAAGCTCCAGACGCGGCGCGCGATCCACGAGGCCGCCCTGCGGCTCATCGACGCGGACGGTCTCGAGGCCACGACGGTCGAGGCGATCTGCCGCGACGCGGACGTGGCTCCGCGCACGTTCTTCAACTACTTCCCCTCGAAGGCGGCTGCCGCGCTCGACCTGCCGGACACGGTGATCGACGAGGAGGCGGCGGAGCGGTTCCGTGCCGCCCACGGCCGCCTGGTCGACGCGCTCTGCGACACCTTCGCCGACAGCGCCGACCTGCATGCCGAGCGCATCCGCCTGAAGGAGCTCATCGGCCGCCGTCCGGAGCTCATGCCCGCCCTCCAGCAGTGGATGGGCACCGTGCGCGGCGAGATCGCGGCGCTCGCGGAGGAGCGGGTCGACGCGCTCGAGGCGCAGCTCGCGATCACGCTCGTCATGGCGGCGCTCGGCAGCGTGATCCACGACCGCGACGCGAGCGACGACCGCCCGACCGCGGAGCGCATGCGCGAGCGGATCGACCAGCTCGTCGCGGTGCACGCGGCGCAGCTCGACTAGAGCGCGTCGAGCCAGCGCCCGAACAGGCGCCGACCGGCGGCGACGAGCGCCCCGCCGTGCGCGGCCGCCGCGGCGCGCAACTCGCGCGGATCGACGCCGGCGTCCGCGAGCTCGCCCGCGTGGCCGATGAGCCAGCGCTCGAGGCGCGCGGGATCGACCTCGGGGTGGAACTGCAGCGCGAGGGCGGCGCTCCCCCGGGCGAAGCCCTGATTCGGGAATCCGGACGTCTCGGCCAGGCGCGCCGCGCCCTCCGGGATCGCGAACTGGTCGCCGTGCCAGTGCAGCACCGGCACGCCGTCGAGCTCCGCGAGCACCGAGTCGCGGCCCGCGTCGGTGAGCGCGAGGGGCGCGAAGCCCAGCTCCATGCGCCCGGTCGGCGCGACCTCGGCGCCGAGCGCCGCGGCCATCAGCTGCGCGCCCAGGCAGATGCCGAGCGTCGCAGCGCCGGATTCCAACCGGGCGCGCACGGCCGCGATCTCGTCGGCGAGGAACGGGTACCGTTCGACGTCGCCGACCCCGATCGGGCCGCCGAGCACGACGAGAAGGTCGGGCTCGAGAGCGAGGGCCGGCGTGAAGGGATCCACGCCGGCCTCGACGTACGCGACCTCGTAGCCGCGCCGGACCAGCAGCTCCTCGAGGATGCCGAGATCCTCGAAGAGCACGTGACGGACGGCGAGGGCGCGGCGGGGCATGCCGCTACGGTAGCGAGCCCCCCGCGACCCTCGTCGGGTGCGACCTACGCGGTCGCGGACTCCTTCTTCGGGAGCTTCCACTGCGGGCGGACGTAGTGGCAGGTGTACCCGTTCGGGAACTTGCGCAGGTAGTCCTGGTGCTCCTCCTCGGCCTCCCAGAAGTCGCCCGCGGGCTCGACCTCGGTCACGACGGGGCCCGGCCAGAGGCCGGAGTCGTCGACCTCGGCGATGACCTCGCGCGCCGTCTTCTCCTGCTCCGGGGTCGTGTAGAAGATCGCCGAGCGGTAGCTGCGCCCGATGTCGTTGCCCTGTCGGTTCAGGGTCGTCGGGTCGTGCAACTGGAAGAAGAACTCCAGCAGCTCCCGATAGCTGAACTTATCGGGGTCGAAGATCACCTCGACCGACTCGGCGTGGTCGCCGTGACGGCGGTAGGTGGCGTTCTTCGTGCTGTCGTCACCGGAGTAGCCGGTGCGGGTCGAGATGATGCCGGGAGCCCCGCGCAGCAGCTCCTGGGCTCCCCAGAAGCAGCCGCTCGCGAGGATCGCGCGCTCGGTGGTGGTCATGCGGACTCCTTGCTGTTCGTGAAGAGGGAGGCGAACTCGCCGTAGCCGGACTTCTCCAGCTCCGCGCGCGGCACGAACCGCATCGCCGCCGAGTTGATGCAGTATCGCAGGCCGCCCTGGTCGGCGGGCCCGTCGTCGAAGACGTGGCCCAGGTGGCTGTCGCCGTGGGCCGAGCGCACCTCGGTGCGCACCATCCCGAACGTGTTGTCGGACTTCAGCACCACGTTCGCCGGGTCGACCGGCACCGTGAAGCTCGGCCATCCGGACCGGCTGTCGTACTTGTGGACCGACGCGAACAGCGGCTCACCGGACACGATGTCGACGTACAGGCCGTCCTCGTGGTTGTCCCAGTACTCGCCGGTGAAGGCGCGCTCGGTCGCCGCGTTCTGCGTCACCGCGAACTGCTCGGGTGTGAGCTTCTCGATCGCCGCCGGGTCCTTGCGGTACTCGGTCATGCTGGCCTCCTCAGGTCTTCGGGTCCCGGTTCCGGGGCCTTCATGAGGTGTAACAACGGAGGAGGCGATTCGGTTCCCGCGTTCGGCTACCAGAGGTGGCAGGACTCCGGGGTGAGGTGGGCCTGGAGCAGCCGGGAGTCGAGGTCCTCGTCCGTCCCTGCGACGCCATGCGCCGCCAGGCACGCCGCCACCGCGACGTCCATCTGCGACTGCCAGAGCGTGTCGACGTCCTGGAACTCGCGCGGATAGCACTCCAGATCGAACTTCTGTGCATGCGCGCCGTCGACCCCCGTGGACAGGAGGATCCGGTCGGGCTCGCTGGGCGAGTAGTCGTACCCGTCGGCGTCCATGCATCCCGCCATCCGCGCCCACGCCTGCAGGTACTCGTCCCGCGTGACGACGCCGTCGGCCACCGCGTTTTGCTGCGCACCCGAGGGAGCCGCCTGCGGTGCCACCCTGAGCTGCCCTGCCCAGATCGCGACGTCCCCGTCGAGCGTGCCGGTGAGGTGCGCGTGCGCCCAGGTGCCGACGGCGAGATTCTGCGAGCGCGGCGTCTCCTCGGCCCGGGAGCAGTGGGCGGTGCCGGTGGTGTCGCCGAGCTTCCAGGTCGCCGATCCGGCGCCCAGGCACCACACCTCGATCGCCGCGGGGCCGGACGCGGGTCCGTCGCCGAGGTGCAGGTCGATCCGACCCGGTGCATGGCGGAACGCCGCCGTTCCGGCCGGCTTCGCGTAGCCGGTGCTGCCGGCCGCGAAGTTCGCCAGCTGCTCCTGCAGCAACGAGTCGGGCGGCGTCCAGGCGCTCCGCACGAGGGCACCCGCCGTGAGGGCCCCGGTACCGGCGCCGGCGAGTGCGAACACCCCGAGGATCGCGACGATCCCCCGCCAGCGCCAGCGCCGGCGCCGACGAACCGGCGCCGTCTCCGCCATCGCGGACAGCGTTCCGGCGAGCGCCGCGTCCCGCGCGGACTCCTGCTCGGTCGTGTCAGACATGTCCGGTCTCCTCTCGCAGTCCCTCTGCTCGCAACGTCTCCTGCAGCCGCCGACGCGCCCGCGACAGGCGCGACTTCACCGTGCCCGGCGGGATGCCGAGGGCCGCGGCCGCCTCGCGCTCGCCGAACCCGGCGATGAGGCACAACGCGACGACCTCCCGCTCGGGCGCGGGCAGCCGCTGGATCGCGGGCAGCGCCGCGCCGGGCTCCCCCGGCTGCACCACGGGCTCCGGCTCCGGCAGCCGTGCGAGCAGCTCCGCGTACCGGCGCGACGAGCGCGCCAGATTGCGCGCGACGTTCGTCGCGGTCGCGACGAGCCACGCCTCGAGGGAGCCGCCGACGAACCGCACGCGGTCGCGGTGGCGCCAGGCCTCGAAGAACGTGACGGCCACGACGTCCTCGGCGTCGGCGAGCGATCCGGTCAGCGCGATCGCATGCCGACGGACCCGGTCGCGGTCGCGCCGGAACACCCGCGCGAACGCGCGTCCGTCGCCGGCCAGTGCCTCCGCCCAGTCGGACGCATCGGTGCTCACATCATGAAGTGTCCGCCCGGAGAGGATCGGTTCACGGGCTCCGTCGATCCACGGCGAACGCGTCGCGCCACGCGGAGCGCCGGACCTTCCCGGCATCGTCGCGGAGCGGCCGGTCGACGAGCAGGATCCGTCGGGGGTGGGCGACCCGCTCGAGGCGATCGCGCATCCATCCCGCGATCTCGGACTCGGCGACGCCCGCACCGTCCACGTCGACGACGAGGCCCACGACCTGCCCGAGGTCCTCGTCCGGAAGGCCCACGGCGACGGCCGAGCGGACCGCGGGGTGCTCCTCCGCGACCCGCTCGACCCGGGAGGGGACCACGTTCTCGCCCCCGACCACGATGAGGTCGCTGCGGCGGTCGTCGAGGAACAGATAGCCGTCGTCGTCGAGCCGGCCGAGGTCGCCGAGCGTGTGCCAGCCGTCGACGGCCTCGACGTCGGCACCGAGGTAGCGGTAGGGCGCCTCGCCGGCACGGCGCATCTGCACGAGCCCGGTCGTCCCGGCGGGGACCTCGCGCCCGTCCGCGCCGACGACGCGCATCCGGCTCCCCGAGATCGGGCGCCCGACGGATCCGGGGCGCCGCAGCCACTCGTCGCCGCGGATCATGGTGAGACCCGCCGACTCGCTGCCCGCGTAGACCTCCACGACGCGCTCCGCCCCGATCCAGTCGATCCAGCCGCGCTTCACCGCGGGCGGGCAGGGCGCGCCGATATGGAGGATCGAGTCGAGCGCCGACAGGTCGGCGGCCGCGCGCTCCGCCGCCGGCAGGCGCAGCATCCGGTGCATCATCGTCGGCACGAGCATCGCCCAACCGGCTCGCGAGGCGGCGAGGGCCCGCAACGCCGCCTCCGGCTCGAAGCGCGGCTCGATGACGAGCTCGTGCCCGGTCATGAGTCCGCGGTAGGCGTAGGTGAACGGCGCCGAGTGGCTGAGCGGGGCGAGCACCAGCTGCCGGGCCCGACGCGGCACGAACGGCGCGACGGCGGCGTCCGGATCGATGATCGCCGGGGCGGTCGCGACCACGATCTTCGGGCGCCCGGTGCTGCCGCTCGAGCCGGGTGCCTTCCACGACGCGGCCGCGAGATCGGGTCCGGACCACGGGGAGGCGTCCGGCGCGGAGGGCGCGAGAGTCGTCGTGCCGGGTGCGTCCACCGCGCTGTCGGAGACGACCACGCGCGCGCCGGCCAACTCGATCAGGGCGCGCTGCTCGTCCGGCGGCAGGCGGGCGTCGAGGGGATGCGGCGTCGCCCCGGCGATCCAGACCGCGACCGTCGCGACGACGTGCTCGATCCCGTTGGGCACCCGGATCGTCACGAGGTCGTCGGAGCGCACGCCGGACTCCCGCAGCCGCGTCGCGAGCCGGGAGGCGCGGTCCTGCAGCTCGGAACGGGTCAGGGCAGTCGACCGGTCGCGCACCGCCGGCGCATCGGGCGACCGATCGGCGAGCTCGCGCAGGGCGGCGCCGATCGGCATCCGGGTCATGCGGAGGTGAGCGCGCGGTAGAGCCGCAGGTGGGACGCGGCGGCCGTCGCCCAGCTGTAGCCGGCCGCGAGCCGTCGCCCGCGCGCCGGATCGGGTCCGTCGCCGTGCAGGGCGCGCGCGAGGGCGGCGGTCATGCCGTCGACGTCCGCCGCGTACGCGACCGCGTCACGGAAGACCTCGCGCAGCACCGGCAGCTCGCGCGCCACGACGGGCACGCCCGCGGCGAGCGCCTCCATGGCGGCCAGCCCGAAGCCCTCCTTCGTCGACACGAAGCCGAGGACCCGGGCCTCGGCGACCAGGGCCGCCATCCGCTCCTGGGGGACCGGCCCGAGCACGACCGGCTCGACACCCCGCCGCCGCGCCTCGGCGTCGAAGCGCTCCCGGTAGTCGCGATAGTCGAACAGCGTCTCGCCGCCCGCGATGACCAGCCGCAGGCCGTCCCGCTCGCGGGGCGGCAGATCGGCGAACGCGGTCAGGAGGTCGAGGGTGCCCTTGCGCGGCTCGATGCCGCCGACGGCCAGCACGTACGCGCCCAGCTCGTCCCGCCAGGCGGCACGGGCCGCCACGGCCGCCGGGTCGTCGGAGGCGGCCGTCGCGAACGCGATCGCGTCGACGCCGTTGGGGATCACCGTCGGATTCCGCCCCCACCCCGCCGCGACCTCGGCCGCGACGGCCGCCGACACGCAGACGAGCGCACTCGGCTCCCGGATCGCGCGGTCGTGGCAGGCCACGAGCTCCGGCGTCGTGAACCGGTCGAGGTGGTGGACGGTCCGGATCGCGCCGTCCACCGCGTTCGACGAGATGCAGTCCTGCGCGTGCACGATGTCGAATCCGGCGGGGTCGAAGCCGGCGCGCAGCGCGTCGATGGAGCGGAGGATGCGCTCCCCCACCGTCTCGTCGTCGCGCGCCGGGAACGGGACCACCACCTGCCGTACGCGCGGGTCGACGTCGCGGAAGAACGCGCGGTCGCCCCCGCGGCCGAGCGTCACGACGGTGACGTCGGTCCCCACGGCGGCGAGCGCCTCGGCGAGCGCGAGGGTGTGGACCACGCCGCCCCGCGGCTTCGTGGAGTAGGTGAGGAGGGCGACACGCACGGTGTCAGCCGTCTCCCGCGCCGCCGTACGCGTCCGGCACGCGCTCGGCGAGGTGGTGCAGGACCCGCCGGGCCCGGCCGACCTCGTGCTCGACGTCGACCCGGGCGACCGCCATGCCGCCCTTCGGCCCCGTGCGCGCGAGGACGTCGCCGCCCGGCCCCACGACCTTTGCCTGCCCCAGGAACCGCAGCCCGCCCGGCGCGACCCCGGTCTGGTTGGAGGAGACCAGCACGACCTGGTTCTCGGCCGCCCGGGCGCCGTCGTACAGGTCGAACAGCCGCGACTGCCGGTCGCCGAGCAGGCGCTCCGCGCGATCGGTCGTCGAGGCCGGCCACGCCGAGAGGCAGGCGATCAGGTGGGCCCCGTCGAGCGCGAGCGCACGGGCGGCCTCGGGGAAGGTCTTGTCGTAGTCGATCAGCATGCCGATCCGCCCGACCGGGGTGTCGAAGGCGCGGAACGCGTCGCCGGCCTCGTAGACCCGCGACTCGTTGATCGGCCGGTGCACCTTGCGGTGGACGCCCCAGATGCGCTCCGCCGACAGGCACACGGCCGTGTTGTGGAGGAGCCCGTCCTCGGTCCGCTCGGTGAACCCCAGGGCGACGACCAGGTCGCCCGCGATCTCGCGGAGCTGCGCGAGCTCGGGCCCGTCGAGCCGGATCGCCGGCGGCAGGGCGTCGAGGTCCGGATCCCGGAGGTCGGTGATGTAGCCGCCGAGCGCGGCGTCCGGCAGGACGAGCAGCCCCGCCCCCTCGGCGCGGGCGTCGTCGACGATCCCGGCGATCTTGGCGATCGCGCGCGGGAGGTGGCGGCCGAAATGCGCGGCGACCGCCGCGATCCCGAGAGCCGCCATGGGGTCAGTGTACGAGCCGGCATCCCGCTCCTCCGGCCTCAGCCGGCGACCCCCTCGGCCTCCACCGTGGCGAGCAGCTGCTCGCTGCCGATGACGTCCGCGAGGTGCTGCGCGTCGCGCGCGATCGCCGCGAACCGCCCCGATCCCCAGGTGTGCAGCCACGGCAGGCCGAGGAAGTACAGCCCCGACGCCGACGTGACGCCGCGGTGGTGGGTCGGATGCCCGCGACCGTCGAACACGCCCACGTCGATCCAGTGGTAGTCGGCGCGGTATCCGATCGACCAGACGACGCTCGTGATGCCCTCGGCGTCGAGATCGAGCGCCGTCTCCTCCCGCTCGGGGCGCCACACGGGCCGGTAGCGGTCCTCGACCGGGGCGGCGATCCCGCGGCGCTCGATGTGGCGGTCGATGTCGTCCTTGATGGACTCCATGACCGAGTCGGCACGGTCCAGCGACGCCTCGACGGTCGGCGTGAACGCCATCACCCCGTCGTCGAAGCCGGTCGCCCGGCCCCAGAGCCGCATGCCCTCGCTCGCGAAGCGGCGGAGGTCGATGTCGCGCCCGCCGTCGCGGCCGGTCATGTAGTGGTTCGTCGACTCGCGCTTGGCGAGACCGCCGGCCTGCTCCCCCACCGGGATGTCGTACACCCCCATGTCCTCGAGCCAGGCGATGCAGTCCCTGCCGCGGTAGAACCGCGCGCAGCGGGGCGCGTCGCCGAGCGCGAGGTGGACGGCGCGGCCGGCCAGGTGCAGGTCCTCGGCGATCTGGGCTCCCGACTGCCCCGATCCGACGACGAGCACCGCGCCCTCGGGCAGCGCGTCGGCCGAGCGGTACGCGCTCGAGTGCACCTGGTGGACGGAGGCCGGCAGCCGCTCCGCGAAGGCCGGCACCACCGGCTGGTGGTACCCGCCGGTCGCGATCACGACCGCTTCGGCGTGCCAGTCGCCGTCGCTCGTCTGCACCAGGTAGCCGCCGTCCACGTGCGGCGAGAGCCGCGTGACCTCGACGCGCTCCAGCACGGGCGCGTCGAACGACGCCGCATAGCCGCGCAGCCACGCATGCACCTCGTCGCGCGTCATGAAGCCGTCGGGGTCGCCCAGGTCGTAGGCGTAGCCCGGCAGACGGCACTGGAAGTTCGGGGTGACGAGGGTGAAGGCGTCCCATCGTCCGTCGCGCCACTCGTGCACGACCTCCTCGCGCTCGAGCACGACGTGCTCGACGCCGCGCTGCACGAGATGCCAGCTGAGCGAGAGCCCGGCCTGGCCGCCGCCGACGATCACGACGGGGATCCGGCGCGTCATGCCCGCACCTCGGAGGCGCCCGACGACGCCTCGACCGGCAGGGGCGGTCGCATCTCGAGCACCGCGACCCGCTGCCCGCTCGGGAAGCCGCCGGCGAGCGCCACGATCTCGTCGCGCTGCTGCATGGCCGACGTGCAGGCGAATCCGTAGCGCGCGCGGACCCGCTCGCTCGCCTCGTCGAGGGCGGCCGTGGTGCGCGCGACGAAGTCGTCGACCGCGTACTCCGTGCCGGCCGCGAGGTGGTCGTGCATCACGAGCGAGGGCGAGTAGCAGTCGCGCACGGCGCCGTCGGGCCAGCGGACGGTGAACGTCATCTCAGGCAAGGCTGACGACCTCCTCGTCGATCGGGGTCCACTCGTCGGTCGCGTAGGCGAGCGGCCGGCGGTCGCGCAGATGGAACATCGCCCGGCGCGCGGTGCCGAGCAGCTCCGGCACGTCGACGGTGGCGAGGGCGAGCCCCGCGGCGGTGCCGGTCGTCGCGAGCACGTCGCCGCCGGGTCCGACGATCTTCGCGTTCGCGACGAACCGCAGCGATCCGAAGGTGCCGGCCTGGTTGGAGGCCACCCAGACGATCTGGTTCTCGAGCGCGCGGGCGCGGTCGAACAGGTTGAAGCGGTGGGTCCACCGGTCGTCGGCGAGGTCGTCGCTCGACGCGGTGCGGGATCCCGGCCACGCCGAGACGCACACCACGATCTCGGCGCCGTCGAGGGCCAGCGTGCGGGCCGCCTCCGGGAACGCCTTGTCGTAGCAGATCATCATGCCGATCCGGCCGATCGGGGTGTCGAAGGCGGCGAAGCCGTCACCCGCCGCGTAGGACATGTTCTCGCCGAGGGGCTGGTGGACCTTGCGATGCACCCCGAGGATCCCGCTCCCGTCGAGGGCGACCGCCGTGTTGTAGCGGATCGGGTCGTCGTCGGGGCCGTCGGCCTCGCAGATCCCGAGGACCACGACGACGTCGCCCGCGAGCTCGGCGACCCGGGCCAGCTCGGGCCCGTCGAGCCGGAGCGCGGGCGGCAGGGAGCGCGGCGGCCGCCCGTCGGTCCCGGGACCGCCGAGGCTCGAGAGATAGCCCCCGAGCGCGGCCTCGGGAAGGGCGAGCAGGCGCGCACCGCCGGCGCGCGCCTCGGTCAGCAGTCGCGCGATCTCGGCGTAGTTCTGCTCGAGGTCGCGTCCGAAGTTGGCCGCCGCGGCAGCCAGGGTGATGCCGGTCATGTCAGGCCCTTCCGAGTCCGGTCGCGGCGCCGGTGAGCGCCGTCGTGGTGATGCCGTCCGGCCAGCGCAGCCGGACTCCGCGTTCCGCGGTGAGGGAGCCGACCTCGGCGGAGACCGCGATCGGCGAGTCGATCCGGGCGCGGCCGGGGCGGTCGGCGGTCAGCATCCCGAACCCGGGGAAGCACGTCAGCCAGTCGCCCATCGCCGCGCCGTCGGGGGCGGGGATCCGCTCCACGTCGAGGACGGCGCCGAATCCGCTGGACTCGGCGAGCATCCCCGTGGTGCCCACGACCCCCGCCATGCTGACGTCCTTCGCCGCGTGCGGCCGCGCCTCGGCGACGAGGCCGCCGAGATGCCGGAGGTCCGCCGCGGACCTCGCCGAGGTGGAGTCCCACTGCCCGCGGCCGAAGCCGGAGCGCCACCCTCCGGTCAGATCGGTCGTGAGTGCGAGCGCGTCGCCGTAGCGTCCGCCGCCGCCCGGCACCGGATCCGCCGTGCGGCCGAGGGCGGTCACGCTCAGCGCCGGGGCCACCCCGAGCTGGGTGTGGCCGCCGAGCACGGGGATGCCCCACGCCTGCGAGCCGGCGCGCAGCCCGTTCATCATGCGGCGGGCGGCGGAGGCGGTCCGCGCCCCGACCGCGTTCATGAGCCCGACCGGCGCCGCGCCCATCGCCGCCAGGTCGTTGACGTTCACGAGGACGGCGCACCAGCCCGCCCACTCCGGATCGCGCTCGATGAGCGCGGGCAGGATCGCGTCGCACGCCGCGATGACGTCGGTGCCCGGCACGGGCGCCCCGTCGTCCCCGACGAACCCCGCGCCCCCGAGCGAAGCGGGCGAGCTGTCGCTCCACGCGGAGTACGGCTCGAGGAGCTCCGCCAGCCACGCCTTGCTCCCGTCGACGAGCCGCTGGACGCGGTCGATCGGCCAGCGCATCCGCAGGTGCCGCACGCCCTCGACCTCGGCCTCCCCCCAGCGGACCCAGCCGAGCGCGAGGAACAGCCGCTCGTTCTGCGGCTGCACGGTCGCCTCGAAGCGCAGCACGCCCTCCTCGAGCGCACGGGCGCAGGCGGCGCGCACGAGCGCCGCCCCGATCCCCGCGGCCCCGCGGGCGTGACGGGCGACGACCAGACGACTCCCCGTCCACCAGCCGAGATCGCGACCGGGCAGCGCCGGTGCGAGCCGGACGCCGCCGAGGAGCTCGCCCTCCGGGCCGAGGGCCACGAGCGCGATGGCTCGGGCATCGTCGTCGACGCGGTCGGCGTCGTCGGCGCCGAAGATGCCCTGCTCGGCCACGAAGACCTCACGTCGCAGGGCGCGGTAGCGGCGCAGGGCGCCGGCGTCGGCCTCCACGATCCGGAACTCCGCGGCCGCCCGGGGCAGCTCCCGCGCTCCCGTCAGCACGGGCACGTCGAGCAGGGCCATCGCGGTCACGCCCCCGCCGTCTGGAGGACGCTGCAGGCACCGCAGGCCGCGCAGCCGGCCTTCTGGTCGGCACCGTGCATTCCCGCGGCACGCAGTCGGGCGGCGACCCGCGTGGTGATGTCGTGCAGCCGATCGCGGTGCGGCGCCGGCACGTGGTCGACGTCGGTCGCGAGCGTGCCCTTCAGGGGCCGGAACGGCACCACGAACGGGTAGACCCCCATGTCGATGAGCTCGCCGGCGGCCTCGACCATCTCGTCGGGGTCCTCGCCGAGCCCGACCAGCAGGTAGGTCGACACCTGGTTGTAGCCGAAGACGCGGACGGCCTCGCGCCACGCGGCCCGGTACTCGTCGAGCGGGACGGTCGCCTTGCCGGGCATCCAGCGGCGACGCACCTCGTCGTCCATCGACTCGACGTGGATGCCGATGGACCGCGCCCCCGCCTCGTAGAGGTCGGTGATGCTCCGCAGGTCGGCAGGCGGCTCGATCTGCACCTGGATCTCGAGCTCCGGCACGGCCTTCTTGATCGCCCGCACGCACCGGGCGAGGTGGGTGGCCCCGCGGTCGCGGCCCTTCGAGGTCCCGGTCGTCATGACCATCTGCCGCACGCCGTCGAGCCGCCAGGCGGCCTCCGCCACCTCCGCGAGCTGCGCCGGCGTCTTGACCGCGATCGTGAGCCCCGCGTTCAGCGACTCCTCGATCGAGCAGAACCGGCAGCGCTGATCCTCGCCGTACCGCATGCAGGTCTGCACGACTGTCGTCGCGAGCACGTCCTTGCCGTGCAGCTTCGCGATCTGCTCGTACGGGACGCCGTCGCGCGTCGTGAGGTCGTAGAACGCGGGGCGATGCACCGGCTCGACGTCGAGACCGAGGTCCGCGCCGTCGAGCGTCAGCCGGCCGTTGGTGATCGCGTACGGGCTGGCGGGGTTCAGCGGGATCGCGGCGCCCATCCCCTGGAACAGGAGGTGGCCGTCGTCGCTCGGCCCCGCCCCGCCGGTGCGGCGGACCGGCGCGTCGACGCGCACGCCGAGCAGCGCGACGTCGACGCGGGTGGAGACGGCGTGGGACATGACCGCCCCTACAGGTTGTAGGTGGAGTTGATGATGGCGCCCTTGCGCGCGTAGTGGATCAGCGCATCCTGGACGTCGAGGGGGTGCGCCGGGACCACACCGGCGATCAGGTCCTCCTCGCGCATGCCGTGCAGGGCCATGCCGAACCGGCAGGCGAAGACGGTGCCGCCCTCGGCGATGAAGGTCTCGAGGGAGCCGTTCATGTTGAGCTCGCCCGGGAATCCCGCGTCGCCCGTCGTCGGGAATCCGCGGTTCGCGGCGCAGGCCAGCGTCCCCGGACCGTAGAAGTAGATCGCCGACTCGAATCCCTTCCGCAGCGCCCGGGTGGCCTGCAGGATCGCGACGAAGCTCACCGACGACTCGTGCGGGATGCCGTGGACGAGCGTGAAGTAGGTCTCGCCGTCCTCGGCCTGGTAGTCGGGGAAGATCTTCGTCGAGCCGTAGAGGTTGCTGCCCTTCGGCAGCGACGGGTGCGGGATCTCACCGAGCGACTTCTCGATGTTGGCGGCGATCTGAGCGTCGAGGTCGTCGGTCATGGGGTTCTCCGTGTCGAAGTCGGTGGAGCCGGATGCGAGGGGTGGAACGGATGCCTCCATCCCACGCGCCCCGTGTTTCCGTTTGGTTTCGGCGGGAAAATCCGTCTGTAACGAAATCGGCCCCGTCGGAAACGGGGCCGAAACACGTCGCGAGGCGTGCTCACTCGAGCGGGATGTCGACACCCCGCTCGCTCTCGGGGCGCGGTCCGAGGATCCGCCGGTCCGCCTCCGCGATGGCGACGTCGTTGATGCTCGCCTCCCGCCGCCGCATGAAGCCCTCGGGGCTGAACTCCCACAGCTCGTTGCCGTAGCTGCGGAAGAACGCGCCGTCGGCGTCGTGCCACTCGTACTGGAAGCGGACCGCGATCCGATCGTCGGTGAACGACCACAGGCTCTTCCGCAGGGCGTAGTCGAGCTCGCGCTCCCACTTGGCGGTGAGGAAGGCCACGATCGCGGGGCGGCCGGTGAGGAACACGTCGCGATTCCGCCAGAGCGAATCGGGGGTGTACGCCAGGCTGACGCGCTCCGGGTCACGGGTGTTCCAGGCGTCCTCGGCGGCCTGCACCTTGGCGCGGGCCGTCTCCGCGGTGAAGGGCGGCAGGGGCGGGCGGCTCTCGGTCATGGGATCTCCTATCCGTAGAGGGCGGTGAAGTTGTCACGCAGGAACAGCCGGCCGAGCTCCGTGTCGCGCACCGCCGCGCTCAATCGCGCGAACTCGCCCTCATGGTCGCCCCACGGGGCATCGCTCGCGAACAGCACGCGGTCGTGACCGAGCCCGCGTCTCTCGATCTCCTGGACCAGCCAGCGGGGGGCGAAGCCGATCGTCCAGCTCGTGTCCGTGTAGACCTTCTTGCCGGCGGCGATCCAGTCGAAGAAGCGTCCGCCGATCAGCTTCATGTGCCCGCTCATGCCGCCTCCTAGGTGGACGAGGTGGATCTTGACGTCGTCGCCGTACTTCTCGACCAGCTCCCCCACGTTGTCGATGTCGGAGGCCGCGCCCGGGGAGGTGTGCACGTGCACGACCAGATCGTGGACGCGCGCGGCTCCGAAGATCGCATCCAGCTGCGGAGCGCAGGCCGGATCCGTCGGATGCCCGCCCAGGAGGAAGCTCGTCTTCAGCGCCCGCACGCCCCGCTCGCCGGCCATCGCCAGCGCACCGGCCGTGAGCTCGGCGTCCTGCGGCCGCGGCGAGGTCCAGAGTCCGCACGCGATCCGGTCGTCGCGGGCGCTCGCGTCGAGGGCGACCTCGTTGAGCGCGAACGAGAGCTCCGGCACCGGCACCCCGTAGTTCGGGATCACGAGGGCCCGCTCGGTGCCCTCGGCGTCCATGTCCTCGAGCAGCGCTCCGACGGTGGCGCGGGCGGTGACGTCGGCGCGGATCGCCGGACCGCCGTAGAAGGGCCACGCGGGGAGCTCACCGATGTGGCGATGGGCGTCGTTCGTCACCGTGACGGTCATGGGTCCATTCCACGGCCGCTCTGTTTCCGGATGGTTTCGGCGGGAGAAGTCGTTGGTTACGTTTTCCGGCGCCGACCTGATCGTCGCCTCCACCCCTCGCCCTGGGGTGTGACGGGGTGATGGACGATCCCTAAAGTGGATGAGCCGGTCCACTTCCGCGCGCCACTCGTCGGCGCCGACGGACGGTCGGCCGAAGGCGGCGGCGGCGGAGTCTCAGCCCATCGCCGCCGCCTTCACCCTCGGCAGGATTCACGCCCGCCCGCCGTCGCCCAGCTGCTCGTCGATCGCGTCGAGACCGATCTCGTCGGAGTCGAGCGCGCCGCGCAGCGTGTCGATCGCCTCGGACGAGAACGCGCCGCGCTCGTAGGCGTCGCGGAGGGCGGTGCGCTCGGCGTCGAGCTGAACGCGTCGGAGCCGCTGGAACTGGGCGACCTGATTCTCGCGGTCGCTCAGATCAACCTCCGCCCAGATCTGCAGCCGGGTGAGCCACGTCTGGCCCTGCGCCGTGACCTCCTCCTCGACGCCCGGCTTCACCGGGTCGTCCGATGCCTCGGCGTCGGCGACGGCCCGGGTGACGGCCTCCTCCCCCGCGCTCGTGAGGATCTTGCGGAGCTCGTACAGCTCGGTCTGATCATCCAGCGCGACGTCGCCGGCGGGCCGGAGCCGGCGGACGACGACCGGCAGCAGCAGCCCCTGCGCGACGAGGGTGACGATGGCGACGGCGAACGCGATCAGGATCAGGGAGTCCCGCATCGGCTGGTGCAACGGGATCGTCTGCACGGCGGCGACGGTCACACGCCGCGCATCCCGGACAGGCCGAGGATCACGCCGTCGCGCCATCCGAGCGCCTGATCGCGCTCCGCGGTGAGGTCGTTGTTCTGCTGGTCGAGGCGCTTGCGGAAGTTCTGGAACGTCTGCGAGAAGCGTGCCCGTGTCGTTTCGTCGATCTCGACGGGCGCCTCCGGCGGATTCTGCTCCAGCTCGGCG
>Ga0247757_10000569_pt1 | contig 29946 bp, 17 predicted proteins | sample UWRJL126311R4_FD_180929 | JGI IMG/M metagenome (GOLD analysis project Ga0247757, IMG submission 180929) | Plant litter microbial communities from Arlington Agricultural Research Station in Wisconsin, United States - UWRJ-L126-311R-4 | ecosystem: Environmental > Terrestrial > Plant litter >... | reverse complement strand
CGCGACCGGGTGACGACGTCCGATGCGAACAACACCGACGTCTATGCCGGTTTCGGCACGGACTGGGGTTCGCTGGCCGCGGCCTGGCTCACGGAATGGGAGCGAACCGGCAGTCCGCAGCTCCGGGACCAGCTCAAAGCATGCATGGAATCGATCGCCCGCCAGCCGCGCGGTTTTTTCACGGGGGGCGCGAAACTGAACCTTGATACGCGCGTGTTCGCCCGCGAGACCTCCGATCGCGTGAGCGTGTCGCATCTCAGCTCGGTCTTTGGCCTGGTCGAAGTATGTGCCGAGCTGATCCAGCTCCTGGATGTCCCGGAGTTCAAGCGGGCCTGGCTCGACTATTGCGAGCTCTACAATGCCACGCCCGAGGAACAGACCGCGCGCCTCGGCGCGCCGTTGCGCAATCTCAACCTCGAGCAGGGCCACGCCCGGCTCACCGCCTACGCGGCCCGCATCCAAAACAATCAAGCGCTGGCGCAGCGCGCTTGGGCGGAGTTTAACGCCGGGAAGTCCGGCATCCGCCCGACCGCGGTGTTCGAGTCGAAGGTCATCAAGGGGCCGGATGTCCTCCGTCCGGTGGACGAGGCGGCGTTCGTTTCAACCAATGCGACCGCGCAATGGGGATTGGCCGCGATCCAGTGCCTTGCGCTGGTGGGCGAGCAACAACCCTAGGGCTGGCGCACGACCCGACGCAGTCCGGCCGTGCGCGTGCGGCCAAGTTATTCCGTCTTCTGGATGCCCAGCTTTTCCATCAGCTCGTAGAAGGTGGGGCGGCTGATGCCCAATTCCGTCGCGGCGGAGGTGATCTTGCCCGAATGCTTGCGCAAGGCCTGTTGGATCATGTCACGTTCCAGGGCTTCGCGCGCTTCCTTGAGCGTCGTCATGCCGTTGCCGTTGACCGCAGTCAGTTCGAGATCCTGGGCGGTCAGGCGCTTGGTGCCGCCCATGATGACGGCGCGACGCACGCGGTTTTGCAGCTCGCGGACGTTGCCGGGCCAGGAGTGGCGCTGGATGGCCCGCAGCGCTTCGGGAGCAAAGGTCAGGCCGGTTTTACCGCTTTCGGTCGCCGATTGCTGGAGGAAAGACTGTGCCAGCAGGGAGATATCGTCTTCGCGGTCGCGCAGCGCCGGTAGTGTGATTTGCACCACAGCCAGGCGATAGAAAAGGTCCTCGCGGAATTTTCCATCCGTCATGCCCTTCTTCAAATCCACGTGGGTTGCCGCAATGACCCGGGTATCCACGGGGATTTCCTGGCGACCGCCCACCCGTTCGATGTATTGCTCCTGCAGGAAACGCAGCAGCTTCACCTGGATTGGCAGGGGAATCTCACCGACTTCGTCCAGGAAGAGGGTGCCGCCGTTGGCCATTTCGATGCGGCCCTTGCGCTGCATGTGCGCACCGGTGAACGAGCCCTTCTCGTGGCCAAACAGTTCACTCTCGATCAACGACTCGGGGATTGCGCTGCAATTGATGGCAATAAACGGGCCGGACTTGCGGGCGCTGCGCTGGTGGATGGAACGGGCAGTCATTTCCTTGCCGGTGCCGCTTTCTCCAAGGACGAGAACCGGGGCGTCCACGGTCGCCACCTTGCGGATTGACTCAAATACCGTCTGCATCGGCCGGCTGCTGCCCAGCATCCCATCGAAGGTTTCGCCCTTCAGGCGGGTTTGCACATCGCGGAACTCCCGCTCGAGCAGCGCGACATGGAAGCAACGTTTCAGGAGGAGTTTCAGTTCCTCGGTATCGACCGGTTTGTTCAGGAAATCATATGCGCCCGCACCGATGGCCCGGAGGGCGTTGTTCTTTTCCGCCTGGCCGGAAATGATCACGATCTTCGCGGAGGAATCCAGGGCAAGCAGTTCGGACAACGCGGCCAGGCCTTCGTCAGGCGATGCCGGATGGGGGGGCAGCCCCAGATCGAGCAACACCACCGCCGGTTTTTCCACACGAAACCGCTCGATGGCGGCGGCGCGGTCGCCAGCCTGGAGAATCTCGTAGTCGCGATGCAGCGCCCACTTCATCTGGGTACGGATCTCGTCATCGTCGTCTACAATCAGCAGTTTGGGATTCATAGGCGGGGTGCGAGGGTGGGGCGGAGAAGAAAAAGCCAAGTTTTTCACCTGGTGTCATGTAGAAACAGGTTTGTTTCTGCGACCACTTGCATCGGGTGTAAGTCTCTTGGATGCAACCCTAAGTAAACCGGGACTTTCCGGGCTCCTGGCGGGATGGTTCCAGACGGGAAACCGGGCCGGCGGCGATTTCGGCTAATTTTGCACGAGCGGCAGAAAAACTCGGAAAACGGTCCCTTGATTCGGAGTGCTTTCAACCAGCATGCGTCCGCCGTGGGCTTGGATGATCATGCGGCTCTGGAACATTCCGATGCCAAGACCATTCTTCTTGGTAGTCTGGAATGGGCGGAATAACGACCGGCTGACAAATTCCGCACTCATCCCACAACCGTTGTCGGCAGCCTCGAGAATCGCCCAGTTTCCACTCCGTTGCGTGGACAGCTGCAAGTGGCGTGCGCCGGCCTCACGGGCGTTTAGAACGAGATTGGTCACCACCTTGGTGAACTGCTCCCGGTCGAGCGGAAGCGCAGGGAGGTCACCGGCCGTGCAATCGAGCTTAAAATCCTTATCGTCCGTGAAGCTGGCGATGGCCGCGGCGATGGCTTGATTCAGGTCGCAGGGGGTGGGCGAGATCTTGAGTTCGGAACGGAGTTCTCCCAGCCGGCTGATCAGGTGATTGATGTGACGGACCGATTTTCCCATGCCGCGCAAGGCATCCTCGCGAAACGCGGGGTCGTCAAAATGGTCCGGGAGGTTCTGGAGCGTCAGGTTGAGGGTGGATGCGGCATTCTTCAGGTCGTGGACGAAAAATGTGGCCATCGTTTGAAAGGCTTCGTGCTCGCGCGCCTGGAGCAGGCGTTGGGAAAGCCGTACATTCAAGAGTCCCGAGGTCACCTGGTCGCCAATGGATTTCAGCAGGTCGAGGTCCTGCATGGTAAAAGCGGCCGCCCCAACCCGGTCGCCCAGCAAGATCACGGCCAGAACCTCGCCGCCGGAGGCCACCGGCACGCAAATGCGGGCGCCGCCCTTGGGGAACTGGCTGGGATGGCAGCGACGCAAGGCCACCGCCCAATCTTCCTCACGTTCCTCGATGTCGAGTGGCTCCGTATGTTGCCGGAGATACTCGGTGATCGCAATGGTTTCGGCAGTCGTGGGCTGGAGCGCGCGGGCCCGGCTCTCCGCCAGAGAGGTGGAAGCGGCCAGTAGAAATTCATCCTGACGATCATTCACAATCCAAATGGAAACCGAGAGGGCTTGAAAGATATCCGCGAGCAGTTTGACCACGGCCCGGGAGAATTCAGTTTGTTCCACCCGGGAAGCCGTTGCCTCCGTGAACCGCAGCCAGACCGTGCGATAGTCGTGGAGCGGGCGTTGGAAATGCCGGCTGACCAGGCGCCGGAGATACAGCTGGGCGCGATCGGATTGCAGGAGGAGCGCCAACAGCAGGAGCAGCAGGAGCACCACCAGGGTCTTCAGGGTGAAGGAGGAATCGCCGCCGAAATAGGTGACGACCTTGGCGAACACGCCGACGATGAGAAGGTAGGCTCCGACGAACAGGATCGTCACGGACCCTTGCAGGACGGATTGCGAGGGATAGACATCCAGATTGAAATGGCCGGTGCGTACCAGCGACCGCATCATGAGCACGCAGGCTACGACCAGCGTACCGGATCGCAGTATGTCCAAGCTTGGGTCGATGTGGCGGAACAACAGCGCCTGGGTGGAGGCATAGAGACGGATGAGAAAGACGAGCCCCACCCCCAGCAGCATGAACTTGATCCGCCAGCGCACGGTACCAACTGCCGCGCGGAACGTGCGCTCGAGATTGGTCAGGATCAGAACGGCACTGAGAAGCTGGATGAATTGGAGGAAGGTTCCGGCCGGCCCGAGTTGAAGCAGCAGGCTGGTGGCGGCTTGCTCCGAGAGCGAAGTACGCGGAACCAGCAGGGAAGACCGGAACAGGGTCACGGCAACGATCGCCGTGGCGGCAATGGCAATCAGCGCAAGGCGCCAGCGGGTCAGGAATATCCCGGCATTTCCGCGCGCATAGGTCAGGCTGAACAGCAGCCAGATTCCCGGGACGAAGGCAGACGCGGTCAGGCAGGTGAGTTCCCATTGCAGCGCGGTAGAGATATCCGGGCTCCGGCTGATCATGCCGCGGCAGCCGCTTTCTACTGCCAACGCCAGCATACCGGCGACGAAGGCCCAACGGTCGATCGATCGCCCAGCACGCCAACTCGCTAGAACGGCCAGTAGTCCGGCCAGGCCACAGCCACCGAATGCGAGTACAATATCAGGCTGCATGAAATGGGGTCGCGGATTTCTGGCCGGTTTGAACTTTCAATTCAATCACCCTTTACACCCCGCAGGCCGCAATTTCTTGGAGGATCGATCAGTGTCCGATCTGGATGCGAAAAAGCCATGCTCACATGCGAGCATGGCTGCTGGATCGAGCCCCGGAGTGCACCTCCGGTGAAACCCGCTCAACGGCGGAATATGCGGCGAAAACCAGCGAGCGTCAGGAAGCCAAAGCCCAGAAGGGCGACCGTTGTACCGCCGTCAGGCACGAAGTACTTCTTCGTGACGATTTTCAGTTCGACGCCGGTGTTGTAGTAGTGGCAGTCCGGATCGAAGCCGAAGCCGAAATCCGAATAGCCAGTAGCCCCGGAGGTCGCTCCTCCGTTCATGATATAGCCGGCCAGCGTACTAAGTTGCGCCGTGGTGAAAGTGAATGTGACTTGGGCCCATTGCTTTGACTCGCTTCCGCCTTTGGGATCGGTCCAGTAGCCATTTCCAGGCGTACCGTCCTTAGGAGCGCCGCCCGTTCCCGGTCCTGGTCCGCCAACGCCAACGCCTTCACCGTAGAAATAGTTGGACTTGGGATCGGTCGACTCGATGTCGTCGGCATTGTCGTTAATTGTGGTGACACCCTTTTTTAGATCCAGAACCGGCGTGGTAACCCAGTGCCCATTGACCAGTTTTTTGGTGTCATTGGAAGGATTGTAATTGGTATCGAGCAAGTTCACCCAAAGACGGTCATTTTGCTCTTCGGTCCAATCCCAGATATTGTAGAACGTGATCGTCGCGCTCTGGATCGCGAACCCGGACTTGAGCTGGGACGTGAGCGAATTGTAGGTGCCGTAGCCCGAACCAACGATGGCATCACTAGCACTTACGCCCCACGTGTAGGCGTTATGGTGATCCAAGTCGAACATGTCGTCTTTGTCGTCCTGCTTGTCATCCGGACGGAACTTGTAGCCCGACGTCACCCAAGTGCCGGCTGAATGCGCTGCCACGCATAGGCTAAGTGCAGTAATTAATAGGAAAATCTTCTTCATGGCTACGAGGCAGAGGGTTGTTTGCCGATTCATTGCATGGCAGATGCCAACAGTGCTTCAAGTATTGTAAGATGATGCATACTAGTGATTAGAAGTTATATTTCCAATTCTGTCGTTATGTAAGAAAGTGGCAATTTGTCAGGAATGTCGACGGTGAAAGTCGCATTGGCCCGAGTCAAATGGCCCTAGTCGGGGCGGATGGCTTTTGGGGCTGCATAATCTATTGGTGGCAAATCCCTTTAGATCACTTGGAATTTGGATCCCCGACCCCTGGCAGCCGGTTCGGATCTCGTCGGTATTCGTTACGGTTGGGAGAACAGACCAGTTGCGGTGCGCAGGAGCGTGTGGAGGGCGAGAAGCGCTCGATTAGAAAAATGAAAAACGCCTGACCTTTCGGTCAGGCGTTTTCGAGAATTTCAGACAACAACTGGTCTCTTAGGCGCGCTTCTGGCGGCGGGCGGCAAGGCCCAGACCGAGAAGACCGAGTCCCAGCATGGCGGCGGTCAGGCCACCCTCAGGAACAACGTTGGTCGAGGACCAATTGAACTTACCGGTGGTCTGGCTCGCAGCGAACGACCACGCACCCGGGGTGGCATCATAGCCGGTCAGATAGGCGGTGCCGTAACCCTGAAGGACCAGGCCGGAACTTTCCGCGATGGCCGTGATCGAGGTCAGGACGAAGTAGGTCGAGGCATTGATGGTCCAGATCGTCATCGGGGCGTACGGCAGGTAGGTGAAGCTGGAGTAGTGAACCGCAGTGCCGTCCGCGATGGCGGAATAGTCACCGACCGTATAGTTGACCTTGGCATTGGTGCCGGAGGTGAAGGTAACGGTATTGGCATTGAGGTCGATGTTCATTACGTTGCCGTTGGAGACGATGCCGATTTCGCCTTGGATCTGCGTCGCTTTGGCGGCGCTGGCGAGAGCAAGGGCAGCAATGATGCTGCCTGCGATTTTGAGAAGTGAGGTCTTCATGATAATGTTGGGTTGGTTGTCTGAAATAATGGACTGCTAACTAATGCCACAATTAGCAGTGGCCGTGCCAAGATTGAATGGTGCCACTTAACTCGTTAGTAAATAGCATGAAGAAAAACTGGTGAGCCGAATTTATACGAATCTCGGATAGCAAAGGTGTAAGAAAGGCCGACGCGCGGGAGGTGTTGTTTTCATAAATCATTAGAAGATAACGAGAAAGGAGAGTGATTGGAGTCGTAAGAAGTGGAGACAAGAAGCAGGTGTGGGTTTAAAACATTGATGTTAATCATCTAATGATAATTTCGCAGTGAGTGAAATCAGTCCTTCGCTAAGACCCGGAGCAGCGCGTCTGGTGGATGGGGCGTTTCCGCACCGCCGATAAGCGCATTCTTTAAACGCCAAACGCTCCGAAGTGCCTCATATCTCGTAAGCGAGCTCGGGAAATCGACCTTCTAAAACGTACGCAGCCGGGGTTCGGGAACCCCGGCTGCAAGTTCGGCAAACCTTCAGTGCCGATGCGTTGGCTACTTCTTTTCGCTGAGAAGGCGTCGGGCCTCGGACGCTGAGGTGCCGCCCAATCCGGCGTCCAATGCGCGCTGGAGGCTCTCCTTGCCTTCTGCCGCCTGGTTGGATTTGAGCAGACTCAATCCGAGATGAAACAGGAGCTCTGCGTTGTCGGGCCGGTTGACCGCACTTTCTTTCAAAAGAGCGACCGCCCGGGCAAAGTCACCTTTGTAGTAGGTGAGAATGCCGAGCGCTTGGGCGATTTCCGCGTTGGTGGGATCAGCGGTGCGGGCTTGCAAGGCAAAGTCGTAGCCCCGTTGGTCGAATCCATTTTTCTTGGAGCTGAGAATGGCGAGGCGCACTTTGGCCGGAAGGAAGCCGGGGAATCGCGCCAACGCTTTGTCGTAGGCCTGCTTTGCCTTGTCAGAGTCGTTCGATTTCTCGGCGATCGTTCCCGAAACCATCAGTGCCGGGACGTTGTCGGGATCGGCCTCAAGCATCTTGGCGATCTGTCCGGCCTGGCCGGTTGCAGCAGCCGGATCGGCGGCAAGCTGGATCATGTCCAAGAGTAGCTGTGCCTCCTTTGGGTGGGTGAACAGGGAAATGGCGCCGTTTGCCGGGGGAGCGAGTGCATCGCGCAATGCTGATTCAGCCTCATTGATGTTCCCTACGCTGTAGGTCGCTTGGGCCAGATCCCACAGCAAGTCGGGTGTCGGCGTTTGTTTGCGGGCCGATTCCTGCAGGAGGCTGGCGGACCACCCGTAGTCGCCCAGTTCGTAGGCCAGACGACCCAGGGTGTGGGCCACAGTGCCATCGTCAGGCGCGAGCTTGCGGGCCGATTTGGCAAGCTCGAGAGCCTTGGCCGGGTCTTTCTTGTTTGCGTACAGGCGGGCAAGACCGATCAGAGCATCAACGTTCTTGGGGTTGATTTGGAGTACGGACTGAAGTGAAGCCATGGCTTGGTCGCTCCGGCCGTCGCGTTGATCGATGGCGGCCAAACGGAGCAAGGCCATCGAATCGCTCTTGTTTTCCGCCACCAGTTTCTCAAGGCGGCTGCGGGAGTCCGCCGAGGCTTGAAGCGGATCGATATCCAGAACCTCCAAGGCACTTCTCGCAGTGGCCACGCCGCCAAATTCGGTGCCGGTACGCAGCGATTGCTGCAGAGCGAGTCGTGCCGGCTGCTCCTCACCCAGCATGTAGTGGGTCATGCCCAAGTGATACTGAACCTCCGCCAGATTGGGCAGATCGTCCGCCGCCTGCTGGAGGAGGGTCAGGGCGCGGACATACTGCTTTTTCTGGTAGAGCAGCCAGCCAAAGGTGTCGGCAAGGTTTGGTTCGTTGGCATTCAGGTCGTACGCTTTCTGGGCCATCTCCAAGGCTTGGTCCAACTGGCCGAATTTCTCGCCGAGCAGGTAGGCAAGATTGTTCAGCGCGGTGAAATTGTTGGGATCCATCGTGAGAACCTTTTGGTAGGCGTCCCGCGCGGCGGCATAGTCCTTGCGGTCGTCATGCAGGAAACCGATCAGGATTTGCGTGCTGGCATCCTTCGGATTGCGGACCATGGCCTGCTCGAGCTTCTCAATGGCCTTGGGCACCTGGTCGGTTTTCCGGTAAATGCCGGCGAGCAGGACATAAATCGTCTTATTGTCAGGAATGAGTTCCAATGCCTTCAGCAAGGCTTTCTCCGCAGGCTCATATTCCGGGGTGGCCAGATAGACTCTGGCCTGCATGACCAGGCCCTGCCCGGCCTGCTTGGGATTCTTCGCCACGATGGCGGAGATACGATCAAACGCCTCCTGTTTCTTTCCCTCGGCGAGATACATGGTGATCAATTGCTCGAAGGCGGTGGGATCGTCCGGATTCAGCGTCAGGGCGCGCTCGAAAGCCTCGCGGGCCGGCTGGTACTTCTTTTGTTCGGCGAGAATGAAGCCGCGCAGCAACGGGGTGTCTGGATTCTGCGGATACTTCGCTTCGACTTGCTCGTAGATGGCCAGTGCATCGTCCAGGTTTCGCTGGGCGCGGAAAGCGTCGGCCAGCAGCATGTGCGCTTTTACGAGGTCCGGGCGTTGCTCCAGGAGTTTGCGGAGCAGGATCACGCTCGCCCCTGAATCGCCCTTCCGGAGATTGAGGCTGGCCAGAAGCATGACCGCCTCCACGTTGCCCGGCGCCTTGTTGATCACCTGATACAGGGTTGTGATGGCGCTACCTACGTCACCGTTGGCCACTTGGGCACGGGCGAGTTCGAAAAGAGCCACGGGCAATTGCGGGTACATCGCCGTGACTTTTTCGATGGCGGCGATGGCGTCTGCCGGCCGGTTCTGGGCGAGATAGAGGCGGCTGCGCAACAGGTGCGCCTCAAGGCTGTAAGGATCACGCGCGAGGGCCTTTTCGATCAGGGTATCGCACTCGGGAAAATTTTTCTCCGCTAGCGCTATTCCCGCAAGGAGCGTCCAAACCGGAGCGGAATCCGGTGCCTTCGCCGTCACCGTCTGGAGTGTCGCCTTGGCTTGGGCGGCATTTCCAGTCCGGAACAGGAACTGGGCATATTGGATCCAGCGGGGCGAACGGATGGGCGACAGTTCCGCCGCACGTTTGAACGACTCGAGGGCGGCGGGGATGTTTTTTCGGTTCACCAGAATAGCTGCCTGAACCGCGTAGGAGTCGGGGTAGGAGGGGTCGGCCTTGATGGCCTGCTGCAACAGCGACTCGGCCTCCGCCATCCGGCCGCGCCGGCTTTCAATCAAGGCCAAGGCGGTCAGCACGGGCGCCCCACTCGGAGCCGGGGCGGGTAATTGGCGCAGCTGCGCGACGGTGGGCTCAACCTCGTTCATGGCGCTGATTGAACCGGCCAACAGCTGCGGGGCCTCGGGATCGGTGGGGCGCTTTTCGAGCACGTAAGTGGCCTTGGCTCGCGCCTCCTTGAGGTTGCCCGATGCCAGGTCAAGCTGACCGAGCTTGATCCGAACATCGAGATCCTCCGGATTCAGTTCGATGGCCTTGCGCAGATAGGTGATGGCCGAGCTGACCTTGCCCTGGTTGGTGTAGATTAATCCGAGCCGGGCGACTGCGGTCGGGTTCAAAGCCTCCGTTTTGAGAGTATTCAGATACTCCACCTCGGCCTTGTCGTAGTCGCCGGCTTGGTAGTGGGCGTTGGCGGTGGCCAGCAGGCGATCACGCTTGGCGGCCTTGGAGCATCCGACGTTGAAAACGAGCAGGATGGGCAGAATGAAAAATACCAAGCGGGGCAGAACGGACGTTTTCATTGTGAAACAGGGGGAGTGGGGCTGGTACGACGGTCGAATTTGATCAACCAGATCAAAAGGAGCGAAAAGGGGATGAGGGACACGGTGAAGAAAATGGGGCCGCCATGGCGGTGAATGAACGAGTCGATCATCTCCGGCCCGATGCGGACGCACAGTTCCCCAATGACAAAGACCCGCAGGCCGTTTCGAAGCAAAGCAATGGGAATCACCGCCACGGCGAGGACAGTCCGCCGCCAAGGGGAACGAAGCAGGAGCTGGCCACCAACAAGGCTCGTCAAAAAGAGGGCAAGCGTGGAGTGGATACCGCTGCATTCCGGGGCGACAAACATGCTGAATCCCGGGAGGCGGAAATAGGTGCCATCCCGGAATACCGTCATGCCGGTGGCTTCAAACATGGCGTGGGCGGTAACCGCGGAATAGTGCTGGAGAAAGCCTTCGAGGGTTTCCTCCACGTGGATCGGAAACGGGGCGAGAAAGAGCAGAAACAGCAGCGGGAAGACACTGGACTTGAGGTTTTGCCGTCCCAAAAAGAAAAGGGCGGCGGCACCCACCAGGGTGACAAACGAATACATCGCCACAGCCACGGCATTTTGCGCATCATCTGGCGACTTCACCGGCAGGGTCAGGTAACAAGCCGCCAGGGCCACGCCGGCAATCGCGGCGACAATGCCCCAGATCGGAGGCAGTGCGGCACTCGGCTCTTTCTGCAGTTTTTCGCGCTGGATCCAGATCAGGTAGGCACTGACCACGGGGATCAGGATAACGTGGGAATAGAGATTACTCCGCAGCGCGAAGCGCAGGACTTGGTAGAGCGGGATGCAATATCCCAAGGCTAAAACGGCAACAGCAGCCAAAAACCGGCGCCATTGATTCATGGTGTCTGGAGTAGGGGGCACGCGAAGGGGGAAGATAGAACTTTGAGGCCGTGAATCAGTGCGAGGGCAATGATAACGAAAATCCCGACGGGTAAGGGGTTAAGCGAGTTCCCCGCACTCGGCCAGCGAGAACTTCACATTAGATTCCAAAGGACGGTTCCCCCGGAAGAAGAGGCAATTCACGGAGCCCCCAAGACCTGTTACGCGCGTACCCCGGGTGGCTGTCGCCGTCCATGTCGCATCAGCGAAAGCCAGCGCAGTCTGTACCTGCATTCCGCAAGCCGGTCCCTCCCTGCCGGAGGCGGTTAGAATGAGCAGTTAATCTCAAACCCGTACTGTTTGGAGGAAACATCAAACCCTCCCTGACTCGATTGGTTGTCAGTTTGCTGATAGGTGAGCGAGATCGTAACCCGCTTGAGGATTTGGGTCATCAGCCGGAAGTTAAACTCGTCGATCTCGTCTTTGCGGCCCGGTATTGAGATGAGGGTGGGCGGCAGATTGGGGTCTTCCGACGGGGGTGGGAGGCTTACGATTGTCGTGGCCAGATATTCGCTGTCTCCGCGGGTCCAGTCGGCGCTGAAATACAAGTGCTGCAGGAGGCGTTGTTCAAAATGAACCCGCCAGTTGGCTCCCACCACGACCTGGCTGTCATATAACGACGTTTGCACCGTTTGGTCGTATTCGATGCCGACGGAGGTGGTTTCGAAAGGCCGGTAACCCAGCGTGACATTGAAGATCGGATTTTGGAGATCCTTGCCCAGGCTGGACTTGGTCTGGCGCAGCTCGACGCCACCATTTGCGCTCAGGGAGATTTTCTCAGTCGGGTTGAACGTCAGCCGACCCATATAGCGCTGATAGGTCATGTCGGCGGCGCCTATGATTTCCACATAACCGAACGTCGGCCCAACGCCCACGGTTACTGCGGGCGAAAGCTGGACAGTAAACCAGTCCTCGGTGGACCAATCGCGGGAATCATGGCCAATATCGGTATACAGCTCAGACAAGCGGCCATTGAGTTCCAAGTTGTAGCGGGATCCGATGCTCCGGGAGGCGGAAACATGGGTATTCCATGATCGCTGCGAGGTTTGTTGTCCCGTCTCATAAAGCGTGGGTGAAGCGATCGAAAAGTCCTCGTTGAAACCCAAAAGCCAGTAGCGGCCGATCATGCCACCCCGGATGGCGGCGACCTGGTCAAAGGTATCATCCATCGCTCGCGCCGTATATTCGGTCCAGCTTGGAGTGTAGGAAACCGACCAGTGCTGGCCAAAATCCAAGGCAAAGGTTGGGGTGATCGTTTGGATCTCGCTGGCAATCTGGCGTCCTGCATGGGGCAGGCCTTCTGCATTCAGGTAGCGATACATCACGTTCGTGCGCAGGCTGACCGGACCATAGCTAAGGAAGGTGCCTCCCGGCGCCGGACGGCTCCCGATCGGCCCCTGCTTCGCCGCCGCGGCATCGCGGATTTCCGGTGCGTCCAGCTGCTCCTGCGGCAGCGACATGATCACGCTTTGGCCAAAGACAGCAGGCAGGCAGGCACCGCCAAGTGTCGCGAGGGCCAGGGCAATTGAAATCCGCCTGGAGATCGGAAGGGGAATGCAGGTGTTGGTCACAGGGGAGAGGGGAGCCGGCCCAGCCTTGCATAGTCGCGAAACGAGGCGACCTCATTTTTTCAACCGGGTGGGTTTCGTCCGGTCGGCAGCGAAGCAAAGCCACCGACCGGGCCGGGCGTGGGGAACAAGGCGCGGGCCCTGACTGATCGGGCCGGGGGCACGTACCTTTGATTTGACGCGGCGAGGTGCGACGAAAGAACCGCCCGGAGAGGGTCAGTTGGTCTTCTGGCTAGGGGGAGAATTCGAGGTACGCCCGGAATTCACGAGGAGTTCAAAAGGAAAGCCGATCGACTCCTTGATCAGGTCGCTGGCGCGATCGGTCGACCCCCACCACGGGCTGTTTCGTTCGCTTTCCGGCGTCCAGCTGATCACCCCCACCTTCGTGTCAGCGCCAAAAACTTTCGCGTACACGAGCCGGCTGCGGCGCGCATGAGGCCCGCGGGTCATGACGTTGATCGCTGCCGGGTGTATGCCGCTCGCCAGCAATGCCTGCCGGGCAGCCACGGCGGCTTCGAAGGTTCGCTGGCTCTCGATCTCTCTCGCGCGCGCAGGCAGGATTTGCTCACCAGGGACTCCCAACCGTCGCAGCTCCTTGGCAGCCATCTCGGCATAGTTCCAGCGTGCGACGTTCCATCGTTCACCGGTCAGCCCGCCGGTGGCTACCACCAAATCATACTTTTCCTGGGTAAATTCGCGCTCGGCGGCCTTGATGCCTTCCAGGCCAATCCAGCCTTCCACCACGAGAATTTTCGCCGGCTTCCGGGCGGTGAGGCTGAGCCAGCCCTCGGCCAGGAACGTCCAGGACAAAATGACCGCCAGGATGAGCAGCAATCCGCATGACCAGCCCAGCGGAGTGGGCCACCACACCAGCTGGCGCTCAGCAAATCGTGACCGAAAGTTGGCAAGCCTGCCCATGGCTTTAGTCTAAGAGACGAACGGATTCACCCATGGTCCCCGCGCCTGACGACGACGATAAACCCGGTGGCCACCAGCCGTTGGGACAAGCCTCAAGGGCTCGGTACTTGATCCCCGGGAAGGCCACTGCACTCGCGTTAGAATCGTCCCAGGCGGCCCTCGAACTGGCCGTAGTAGAGCCAGTGCAGAAGCGCATCGCGGTAGTTAGTGCCGATCACCGCCGCGACGTCGGGATTGAGGGCGAGGTACTCGGCCGGGCGGAACAACTCGCCGAAGACGCGGCCCTCGAGCACGCCGGTATCGCGGTAGTGCAGCCACGAACCGTACAAGTCGTCGCCGAGGCCGACCACGATGTCGGGATACCGGGCGCGATAATCCTGCACGTCGAAACCGCCGGGGATGCGCCGGCCTTCGCGCCGGCCGTAGAAGTACCAGTGCAGCGCCGCGCCCCGGATGTCGGTGCCGAACACGGCCGCGAGGTCCGGATTGGTCGCGAGGTAGTTGTACGCTTCGAAGTCACCGTCGCTGCGGCCTTCCAGCGTGCCGTAGTCAATGTAGTGGTGCCACACGGTGACATTGCGCACGGCTGTCGGCGTGATGCCGCCGAAGACGGCCTGCAGGTCCGGATAACGCGCGAGGTAGCTGTCGACGTTGAACCCAATCGGCACCCGGCCCATGCGGTCCTCGACTGGGTGGCCCCAAGTCAGCCAGTGCATCAGGGCGGCCTGCTTGTTGGTGCCGAAGGCCCCCTTCAGGTCGGGATTCAGCTCAAGATATTCATCGACGATAAAATTGGCGTCGTAGGAACGGCCCTCGAACACGCCATAGTTGTAGTAGTGCAGCCACGCGCCGTACTTGTCGTTGGCGAAGATCGCCGCGATGTCCGAGTTGCGCAGGAAGTAGCCCGCCACACTGAACCCGGCCGGGACCCGGTCGCCGTTTTGGCGCCCGGTGTTGTACCAATACACCGCCGCCGCCTGCGGCGTGGCGCCGGCGTTCGGGTACTGCGCCATGTACGCCTGAACGTTGAAGTCTCCGTCGTTCCGTCCCTCAAAGATGCCAAACTTGTAATAATGGGTCCAAGCTTGGTCGAATTTGTCAGGCACGTTCCCAATGGTGGCGGCGACATCGGGATTCAGCGCCAGATAGGCCGCTGCATCAAACGTGGATGGACGGGTCGGCACGAGATCGACAATCTGGATCGAGACCGTCTTCGATGTGGCCGTATAATTAACGGTGTCATCCGGGGTAAAGTCCACGGTCAGTGTATGCATACCGACGGCAAGCTTGGTGTCAGCCGCGGGAGTATAGACGAATACGCCCGGGACATTGGCTGACGCGTTAAGCTGAGTGCCCGAGAGGGGAATGTCGTCGTCGATGGAGGCCGGATTGCTCCAAGTGATGCTCGGGACAATCTTCGGGATGTTCAGGACCGAATCCGTGCTGGTGATCCATCCGTTGGTGCCATTGGTGATCGTGACCGTGTAGATGCCGGCGTAGGATGGAAGCACGTTGGTCAGCGTGAGTGTGGCCGAGTTGACGCCGGAAACGACGGCATCGGCCGAAATGGGCGTGCCATTGCGCTTCCACTCATAAGTGGGAGCCGGAACGCCATCGGCCACCACGCTCAAGTTGACGGTGTCGAAGGCCGAGGCATTGGTCACGGCCGGCGGCGGAGTGACGATGGTCGCCGCATTCGTGGCGACATTGGAGTAACCGGAATAGCCCGCGCTGTTGTGTGCCCGGACGCGGTAGACAAGAACCACGCCATCAGGGGCGACGTGATCCCACGACGAAACATCCGGGCCGGTTACATGGATTTCGACGAATGGCCCGCCATTCTCCGAGCGCTCAATGGAAAAACCGTCTTCGTCCCAGGAATTGTCCACCCACGAGATGGTCAGGTTGGCTGCCAGGCCCGAACCCGCCAGGGCAAGTCCCAGCATCAATCCGACCCAGCGACCGTGCCGCCTGGATCCAAGCATGCACGAGCGGAATAGCCGGATAATGACGGTGAAGATTGAGCTCATGGCATGGCGCGTGTTGTTCGGGCGTTCGGCGGGATGCAGGTTAGGTGCCGGTTTCCTTCAACTTCGCCACACCTGGAAGCGGGGGGAGCCGCAGGGGGTGCGGGTACGTATAGGGGGTGTACTTCAAGGTCCAAGCGACGCCGTTCCAGACGTAGAACTGACCTTGGGCAGGCTTGACCGTGCCAGTGCCCGATCCGGCAGCGGTGGCCATGAAGATCACGCCTACCGCATTGGACCCGGCTCCCATGGCAGTGAAGTCCGTGCTGCCGACGGTTACGATTTCGCACAGGTCGCCCGCCGCGATGGCTGTCGCCGCTTGCTCGCCAGAGAAGGACTGGTTCCACGATCCTTCATCAGTAACCCAAAAGCCGACCCCAATCTTGCTCGGGACGATGGCATTCATTTGCACTTTCGTGCCGCGACCGACGCCGCTTGAGCCATCGAACGAAGCGCCCTGGATGAAGAAATCGCGATCGGCCTTGATGATGTCGCTCTCGGTAAACGTGGCCGTCGGGTTGCCGGTTTGTTGCTGATGCAGGGTTTGGGGCCCCGACGTCATGGTGGTAGCGGCCGCGGGAATCGCCTGGAGCAGGCCGGGGGCCGCGATGGTGACCGTCACCGGCAGGGTCGCGTTGTTCGCCACTCCCGCGGTCACGAGGTAGCGGTTGCTGTCGCCGGCAAAGGCAACCGCGTCACCGACGCCAAGCTTGCCGTTGCCGCTGCCCTGGGTGTTCAGCGCAACTAGTGTGATGGTGGTGGTACCGATCGGGTAACCGGCGCTGTTTGTCGTATAGCTGGAGGCAGTGCCAGTGCCCGCGCTGATGCGAGGCCAGAGCGCGGGAGCAGCCGGGCGGAAGTTGTTCCAAGCGTAGAGCGGTTCGCTCCCTCCCACCTTGGGGTCCATGCCCACACCGATTTGATCGATGAGCGGATAGTCTCCGGGGGCAACGTACCGACCATAGTTCGAGAGGTTGGTCTGATAGCCATAATCGACAAACATCATGCCGCCCGTATTGGTGTTGATATTGTCGAAGACCATGCCAGTGCCGCCGCGCAGTTCGATCGCGGTGAGGTTTTTACCCGGCTGCCAGATGTTTCCGTATACTTCCGTCTGTCGTGCGCTTCGGGCCGGCGTGTTGGAGGTGTAGCCATGGGAGTCCACCTTGATCATGTTCGCCGTGGCATTGAACGTACAATATCTCACCACGGACCGGGCGTTCGAATTGAAATCCATATAGCCCTGGTTGTTAAAGGTACAGTTTTCCACATACAGGGCATTCTCGGTTCCCATCGAAGAGGGAGTTTGCCAGGAATTCGTGGGCCCACGGGTGAAGATCCACTCTTCAGGTCCGCCCGCACCGTTGATTACACAATTATCAATCAGCCCATAGGAACTTGCGAAAAGGAAATACCCGGTTGATCCGGTGGTGTTAGCAGAGTCATACACAATGTCTGTGATGCGCCAGCCGCCCACGGTTGTGGCATTGAACACCGTTGTGTTGGGAAGCACGCATTTTACCTTGAACCTTCCAACAACGGCGGACGCTGTAATACGGATATTTCCGCCAGGTCCGGTGACTGCGTCAGTAGGTATGTTGATAGTCGTCTTGTCCGGCCCTTGTCCGATCAAGGTTACCGGCTTGCCAACTATGATCGGACTGCCTTGAGAGGCCCAAGTGAAATTGCCTTCCGGAACCGTGATAATGTCACCAGGAGTCGCGACAGTCAGGGCATCAAAGACCGAATACTGGTCACCATCGGTAGTATAGACATTACCTACCTTGGTCCAACCGGGAATCGGCGCGGAATACCTAAATGTAACGGGACCGGCGCTGAGCGGTGGATTTCCGCCGCCGGCATCGCGAAACGTGCCGTCTGCCCGACGGTAGGCGCTTTGCTCATTACCTACAACGGTCGTTGTTGCTAGGACCGTATTAACGTTGTGGTACCATTCATCATTTGTCCCGCCATGGATTTCGGAACTCATGACGTATACTATCTGCCCCGGAGCGACGATGCATGGCGCAGGAAGTTCGCCGTAAAGGAACTGCCCCGGTGTAGCGCCCGAACAGTTGACGTCGACACTCGCCAATTGTGTACCGTCTGGGGCGTAAAGCGAAAGGGTGTGGATCTGCTTGTTGCCAGCGATTACCCACCGACCCAATTGCGTGATTACGAGGTCATGGCCAGAATTGTTGCGAAACTTCAGCCCTACACCAACGTATGGATCCAAGCTACGGGTTGCTATGCCGAAACTGACGACATTCGTTACGTAATCGATATCAGCTCGAAGTGAAGCGGTGAGAAAGCCCGAAATGGCGATCGCTAATACGGTGGTTATCCTACGAATCATTGCAGGGAAATGCATGGAAGGAGAGCGTGTGCTCGTTTGTTCTGGTATAGCCGGGGGCCTATGATGGCGAGCAATTTGTCGGGCGGGAAGGGCCGCTGGTGTGACTATTGTATGCCACTCGTCGAGCCCCGCAGCCATTGCTCCAGCACCACGAGGCTGAACAAAATTTTGTGATTATCTTCCTGCCCGGACGCGTGGCGCTGCCGGATGCCGCCGACAACATCGTGCTCCAGATACTGATACATGAGCGAACGCGGATCCGAGAGAAACTGCTGCATCCGGCTCTGCACCGACTCGCGGAACCAGTCGTCCACGACGTTGACCGCGAAGCCGCGTTTTTTCCGCCGGATGATCTCCGGGGCGAGGAAGTTCCGGGCGACCTTTTTATGAAGCCATTTACGAACGCCATGCCGCACCTTGAAGGAGGCGTTCAGCCGCTGCACATGCTCGACGAGTTCGCGGTCGAGGTAGGGCACGCGGACCTCGAGGGAATGGGCCATCGACAGCTTGTCGCCGTACATCAGCAGCTCGTCGGGCAAGGATGAGCGCAGCTCCAGCAGCTGGAACGCATTCAGTTCATCCAGCGGGGCCATCGCGGGACGAAATTCCTTCCAGCAGGCGAGCGCCTCGTGATCGGCACCCGATGGCAGCAGCCCGGGCTTGAACAGGGAGTCCAGCGTGGCGCCGGGCACGAGGGAGAATACTTCCTGGAATCTCCGCAGGCGATCCGGCTCGTCGAGCGAGTTCAGTCCGCGCTTCACGGTCTCACTGCGGCCCCACCCGCGGGCCAACGTGGCTCCGGCACTGCGCATCCAGCCCGGCATGGCGCGCCACGCGGAGCCGTAATGTACGCCGAGGTGGCGCTTGTACCCGCCGAACAATTCATCGGGTCCCTGGCCGATCAGCGCCACCTTCACCTGCTCGCGGGCCCGCTGGCAGACGAAGTACATCGGGACGATGGAGGACGAGGCGACGGGTTCCTCGAGCACGTTGACAATGCCCGGCAACACATTCTCGAAGGCGGTCCGGGTGACGTGGATGGGATGGTGCTGCGCCCCGTAGATGCGCGCGGTCTCCGCCGCGTCGTTCAACTCGTCGTCGCTGAAGGATGTGCCGTAACCCACCGTGAACGTCGGCCAGTTCTTGCCGTGCTGCCCCATCAGGCCGAGGAGCAGGCCGGAGTCCATGCCGCCGCTCAGCAGCAACCCGAGCGGAACGTCACTGATCAGGTGGCGTTTCAGCGCGTCATTGTAGATCGACAGGAGCTTCTCGGCCTCCTCCGCGATGTTCGGCTGCGGATCAAAGGGAACCGGCGCATGGTTGTAGTAGCGGCTGACTTCGATCCGGCCGTTCTCCACCACCAGTTTTTCGCCCGCGGCGAGCTTCTGGATGCCGCTGAACATCGTGCGCGGCGCCGGGGTGTAGCGGTAGCGGAGAAAAAGGGACACGGCCTCGATGTCGATCGACGCGGGCGATGCCAGCGCGGCGCGCACGGGGCGGATCTCCGATCCGTAGGTGAGCGTGCCACCCTGCACCGAATAGTAGATCGGCTTGATGCCCATCGGGTCGCGCGCCAGCAGCAAACGGCGCTTTTTGACGTCCCAGATGGCCAGCCCAAACATGCCGTTGAAGCGATTGAGCACCGCGTCACCCCACTGCTTGTAGCCGTAGACGATCACCTCGGTGTCGCAATTGGAGCGAAAGACATGCCCGTGGGCCTGGAGCTCCTTGCGCAATTCCTGGAAGTTGTAGATTTCGCCGTTGAAGGTCACCCAGACCGTCTGGTCCTGGTCGGCCATCGGCTGGTGGCCGGCGGGCGAAAGGTCGAGGATGGCGAGACGGCGGAAGCCCAGGCCCAGCGCTCCGTCGAGGTGCATGCCCGAATCGTCCGGTCCGCGGTGGGCGATCGAGTCCATCATGCGCTTGATGGTCCCGCCGTCGGCCGGCGCGTTGGTTTGGAAGTTATACTGTCCGCAGATTCCGCACATGGTAGAGGCTGAAGTTTATTGGCGGGCTGCCTTCGCTACCGGCAACCACAGCGCGAGCGAACGAAACATTTCCGACCCGCCCCAGCGGTGCATCGGGACATTGTCCCAGCCGAGCAGGAGCTTGCGGCTGCGGAAGCTGCCGGCGGGGAGCTGCCAGCGAGTGACGATTTCCGTGACGGTCCGGTCCACGGCGGCATCCAGCGCGGGAAAGCGGCCGCGCAGCAGGATCCCGAGATTGATGCACTCGGCACAATCGTAGAGCTCGCGCTTGTAGACGGTCATGCGGGGGGCCCGCGCGAACGGCTTCGGCAGGCCATCCTCGGCGAAAAGGTTTTTGACGTAGTAATCCACGCCGCGTTGCAGCGCGGCGGCACAGCCCGCGTGACCGGTGAGCGCCTCGATCTTGGCGAGCGCCTTCATGACAAAGCAGGTGTGGAAATGGTCCACGAAGGGACGCGCGCCGTCCATCGCGTAAGGCCAGGAGCCGTCCTCGAGCTGGCTCTGCAGGACAAAGTTCACGTTGCCTTCGGCGGCAACGCGGTAGCGTTCGTCGCCAAATTCCTTCCAGGCGCTGAAGAGGGTGAAGGAGCGGTAGGCGCTCGCATTGACGACCTTCTCGCCCCCGGAGGGCGTGTAGGTGCACGTCGTGGCGCCGGGGCCCGCGGCGACATCGCGGTAGTCCAGCAACGAGTGCTCCGCGATCGAACGCATCATGTCGCGCCAGCGGGACTGGCCGTCGATGCGATACACGTCGGTGAAGGCCTCGTAGCAATAGGGCGTGGTGGTGATCAGCGGCGTGCCGCGCGGGATGATGCCGTTGCGCGTCTGCCAGTCGAACGGGTAGCCCCAACCGGCGTGCGCGAAGCCGGGGCAGCGCGTCGACTCGAGGACTTCGAGGAAATGGATCGCCCGCTCGAGGTAGCGCCGGTTGCCGGTGGCGCGATGCAGCGCCGCGTAACCCATGGCAAAATGCGCGTCCGAAATCGGCAGGCGCATCCGGGGATAAAAAAACCGCCGGGTCCAGGGGAGCAGCGCCTCGCAGCCCACCATCGGGAGGACCGCCAGGGTGCCCAGCAGCTTGTGCCGGTAGTACAAGTTTTTCGCCGCCCGGCCGACCTTGCTGGCGAAGAAGTCTTGATGGTCTTGCGAGGTCTCGCCGTAGGCTTCGAGCCACGTCGAATACCGCTCAAGTGAGGTGCGAACTTGGAGGAGCGACGGTCGTGCAAGGGTTTCGACAGAGGCAGGCATGAAAATGTATCGGAAGTGAAGCTAGCGTGGTGTCGAAGAGTTGTTGGTAGTAGCATTCAAGGATTCAGCAGCGGCAATTTCTCGGAAATACGGCTCGAGTATCGGTCTCAGTCTTTCTGCGCCCCGTGGACTCATGTGGTTGTCATCCCAATAGAAGAGTCCATCCGAGGTCCAATAGTTTATGGTTCCATCGCGACGTCGGAACAATGCTTCCGGATTCACAACAATAAGTTTCTCGTCCTTGCTGCTAACGGACGAAAAAAGTGCAACCGAGCGGTGGCGACGTTCGGTTTCGCTAGGTGACTCGGCCAAGGAAGGCATCGTGCTATTGTTGATACGATATTGTCGCAAAAGGCTAAAGTCGAAATCCTCGCCCTGCGGCATAGCCAAGCTTGGAACTTGAGCGACAATCACGACACGCCCAGAATGTTGATGCAGCCACGTGATGGTCTCACGCAGAGCTTTCTCAAATGCGGCTTCGGAGTCACCAGGTTTTGGTGCCCAATAGGAAGAAAGCTCGAACGCCCACCGACCAGCCAGGACTACAACGTCGGGATGCCATTCAGCGATCCATTGTTTGACGATCTGATCTCGCTCGCGTTTGGTAGCATTTGTTCGATGCCACGCCCGGACAAATTCGTTGTTTCCGGCAAATAATCCTGACGTCCCACCTTGAACAAGTATTGCGCCAGGAAGTTCATAATCTTGGCACAGTGACGCGAATAGCGGACCAAGCATCTGTGCGTGGCTTGAGCCCAATAGTACGCATCGTGGAGAACCAGCAGAGCCATTGATACGGATTCCGCCGCTGCGAATGTGGCTTGTAGCATCAAAATTCAGCGGTTGGGGACGATCTTTCGAATTAAAGAGCCGGCGTGCTAATTGAGGTTCGAGTGCGGCAACCAGTGTGCGTTCTCGTTCGTCAGCCTCCTGTGAATATTTTAAAGTAATCGTCATCATCGTCACCCAAGCAAATATCACGCCGAAGACCAGTGGACGTGTTCGTACGTTCGCGCGCGATCCGTGATAGCGAAAAGGTTGCTCGACGTACTTCCAGCTTAGAGCTGCCAAGACCACAGCAGTGAAGGCAATCAACCAACGGTGAGACGGCTGTAGGTCACCGGGGTGGAGAATTCTCGAGAAGACTAGAAGTGGCCAATGCCAGAGATAGAGTGAATATGAAATCAGGCCTATGAATCTCATCGGGGCCAATGACAGTAAGTTGCCAATGAAATGTCCCGGTTCGACAGGAGGTGATACTAATATCAACAACGTTCCTATGGTTGGCAGCAAGGTCCACAAGCCCGGCCAACCGGACTCGGAAATATTCGACAGGCTACAACCAACGATCAACAGGAGTCCAATGGCGGCCGTCCACGATGCTAACCCTCGGGGTATTGTTTTGCCCCGATGCATCGAATATGCGCCCAAACAGCCAAGAAGGAGTTCCCACGCGCGGGTTGGCAGCAAGTAGAAATTCGATTGCGGGTGGTTGCCTCCCAGGATTATCGAACCTGCGAAGGAGAGCGCGGCTCCTACGAATAGGATTGGTCCGATTGCTCGCAACCTCCAGCGATAAACCAAAGCAAGGACAAAGGGTGTAACAAGGTAGAACTGCTCTTCGACTGCTAGTGACCATGTATGCAACATGGCTTGCGACTGCGTCGCTTGTGCCCAGTAGTCCTCGGACCTGGACTGCATATAGAAATTTGCCACTCCAGCCATTGCGGCGATGCTTTGAGCGGCGAGTTGGCCAAAACTACGGGGATTGAGAACAAAGTAGCCTGCAGTAAGGGTGCAGGCGACGAACACCAAGAGTACTGGCGCGATCCGACGGATACGCCGCTCCCAAAACCGCGCGAAAGTGAATGCCCCGGTATCAAGCTCTCGGAAGATTATTCCGGATATCAAAAAACCTGAGATGACAAAAAACACATCGACACCAACGAATCCGCCGGGGAATCCCAAATTGGCATGAAAAAATACCACCGGCAAAATTGCGATTGCGCGTAATCCATCAATATCGGGGCGCTGATTGCTCCCGGCGGTAGGATTCGACATGTTCAGAGAAATCTTACTGATTGATCGCTAAGCCTTCACTCACCGGTGCAGTAAAGCTATTGGATGTACTTTGACGCTGAGGAATGGCATCTATGGAATGTGCGGCTGGTGCATATAGCATATTCGGGGGCCGACCTTTCATATCTCAAGTAATGGCAGCTAATCGTGAACGCCGGTCACATGGCCGATCTTTCCATCTTGGAGCGCTAGGACGCAGTCGAGAAATCCGGAAAACATCCGCTCGATGGAGGCATCCCGCATGATGTCCTCGCGCGCCGCCGCGCTGAATTTCGCGCGCAGGGCATCGTCACGCAACAGGAGCAGCATCTTCTCCTTCAAGGCGGCGGTGTCGTTCTCCGGGACCACAAATCCCGTGCGGCCTTCCGTCAGATAGTGAATTTCCGGCGGCTGCAGGCCGGCTTCGGTCACGACCGGCAGGCCCCAGTAGAAGGCCTGGTTCATGCCCAAGCCGACATCGCCCGGGATGACGAAGAGGTCTGACAATTTGAAGATCTTGCTGATCTTGATGCCCTCGGGGTCGTGGATCTCGCCGAGGTGCATGACGTTCTTCCGCTTGATCATTGCCGGCAGGTCATAGCCCATCGGGTCTCCGACGATCACGCAGCCACAGTCGGGGTCATCGATCTCGTTGAAGACCTGGATGAGGTGGTCGACCTTTTTGACCGAGCGCATCCGGCCGACGAACAGCACCACCTTGCGATAGGGGATGCCGAATTCCCGCTTGAGCTCCTCCTTCGACGCGGAGACAGCGGGGAAGGCCTCGAAATTGATGGTATTGTTGGCGACGAACACCTTGTGCTGGTTCCGCGGCTTGATGTCCTTTCGCTCCTTGGCGGAGTAGAGGATAATCGCGTCGCACCGCGAGTGGATGTAGTAGAACGGCTGGTTGCGCAGCCACGGATGACGCACCTCGAGGTTGACGCCCTTGTTCCAGTAAACGACCGGGATGCCCTTCAGCTTCAGCCAGTGGACCAGCGGCCAGATCATCAGGTCCTTGAGGTGGAGGAAGAGCAGCACGACGTCGGGCTTGATCTCCTTGATCTCGCGCCGGTAGTTGGCGAAGGAGAAGGGCACCTGTTTGAAATCGAACTGGGGCGGATACGGGTTGCTGCGTTCGAGCTCATTGGCCCGCACGAAAAATTCCCAACCCATCTCGCGGAAGCGGCGCGCGAAGTAGTTGTAGTTCGACACCCGGTAGTGGAACACCTTGTTGGAAACCAGCAGGACTCGGCGCATGGGATTTTTTTGCGGTCAGCCCTCAGGGATACAAGTGTTTAATGGCCGCGCACTGGCTGGGCCAGCTGTAGCGCTGCGCGCGCCGGGCGATTTCCATCCGGTCATATCCGGCGGATTGCGCGAAGAAGCGGTCGATGGCGGCGGCAATGTCGGCGGGCGTGTTTTCACCGGCGAACACCCCCGAGCGCTCGTCGATGAACTCCGGCAGCGAGCCCACGCGCGTGGCGACGATCGGCACTCCGAAGCGGAGGCACAGAAAAACGACGCCACTCTGGTAGATGTTGCGGTAGGGCATCACGACCGCATCGCACGCGGTGAGCCACAGCGCCACCTCCTCGTTCGGGGCGAACTGCTCCCGCCATTCCATGCTCGCGGCCCGGGGCGAACGGGCCATGGCCGTCCGGATCTGGCCGGCGTACGCCTTATCGGGGCACCACCCGACCACGATCAGCCGCGCGCCGGGCGTCGTCACGAGGCCCCAGGCTTCCGCGAGCACATCGACGCCCTTGTACGATTCGACCTTGCCGAAAAAGAGGATGAACGGCGCATCGACCGCCACGCGCAACTGGCGCCGGGCCTCATCGCGCGAAAGCGAAGTGGGCGGAACCTCCTCGTTCAGGCCGATCGAGATCACGCTGATCTTGGCGGGATCGACGCCGAAGTCACGCGCCAACTCCTCCGCGATGCGCGGCGTATGGGCGACGATGTGATGGGGAAAGCGGTAGATCCACCGGTAGACCCAGCGGAACAGCGCGCGGTCCGCCTTGCCGTGCGGCAGGACGTTATGCGCCGTGTGGACGTAGTTCCGGGCCCAGAGGCGGAACCAGACGGGCAGCAGCAGCCCGTCGAAGAGAATGATCCGGTCGGTGAGCAGCCCGTTGAAGTGGACCGTGCGGCCGCGATGACGGAAGACAGTCCAAAGCAGCAGCAGGTAGTAGCGCGCGAGGTTGACCGCCTTCTGCAGCGTCGGGCGGTTCGGCGAGAGGCTGCCGCGCAGCTTGTACTGCGCAATGCCGGCGGCGGCGAGGCGATCGGAGGTTTCGTCGGACGAAATGACGGCGGCTCGGACGCCGACGGCCTGGAGTCCGCGGGCAAAGCCCAGGACATAGTTGGCCTCGAAATCATGCGGGACGATGAGATGGCAGTCCCGATTTGGCAGCGGTGCTTGGCTGATCATGAACTAGCGGGGATTTGGAGGCAAGTCGGCGAGCAGCACCGGGCGCAGTCGCGGGCTCCCTTGAGCGTCATCTTGCCATAGCAGCGCGACGCGCCGCCGGCCGCGGCCGGTTTTCAGGGCGGGCCGCCGCAGCTTGCGGTAATATTTCTCGGTGATGGCCCGGCCGAGTTTGGAGCGCGAAATCACGAGATCGCGGAAATCCGCGATGAGGCGCAGGTAGCGCTTGCGCAGGCCCGAGCGTCCGAGCGCGACAGGCTCGGCAGCCGCCAGCGGTTCAAACACTTCGACCAGCGCGGTGCCGCCCGCGGGCAGCGTGAGCTCGAAGCGAATACCCGCGGGTTCTGAACACCATGGGTGATCGACACCTCCGACGCGCACGCTCGTTCCCGGCCGAATTTCGGAACGGGGCAATAGTACGGTGAATCGCGTGGCGGTCGGCGCCGGATTCGTCAGCTCCGCCTGGCACGTTGTCATTTGCACCTCGCAGGTCGTCGCATCGAGCCAACGCACCCGGTGGAGTTGCCGCGCGATGCCGCCCAAGCTGGTCCAATGAACGGCCGGCTGCCGACGGTTCACACGGGCGGCGTGGGCGGTGAAGGAGTCGATCCCGTTCGCGAAATCGTCCTGGTGTGCCATGAAGAGCACCGGGTTGCCGAGGAACAGGTCGACGGCGATCGCCTCCTCGGAATACTCATGCGGGTAGTCGCGCCGGACCGCGGGCAGGTCGTGCCAATCGGTCAGGGCGGACCGCAGCGCCGCTGTGGGATCGTCGGGCAGGGTGGCGTCGAGCGGCACGTTGCTGAAATTCGAAGTCGCAAGGAACCCGTGCTGCCGCAGGACTTCCAGGGTTGGGGCGGGGCTGATGGCTTGTGGAAAGACCATCACGCGATCCACGGCGAGCCCGGTGCCGGCTTCGAACGCCCGGATGCGCGCCAGCCCCTGCTTGATGTTGAAGACCTGCTTCTCGTGGGGGGCGCTGCGCTGCGTGTCGCCGGGCTTCGCCTCGTAGCGGAAGAATTCATAGCCCTCGTGATTGTTGCCGTGCACGGCGAGGCTGAGTCGCTCGGGGTTGGCGCGGAAGAGTTCGATGATCGCCGGGTCGTTGCGGTCGTAGTTCCACGGGATGAACCCGATGGTCGCATGAAACGGGACCCGCTGCATTTCGGCCAGCAGGCCGGGAAACGAAAGCCGCCCATACGGCTCCACGAGCCGGGGATCGTCGATCGTGAGGTTGGCCACGGCCGCCGGCGCATGCCAGCAGCGGTTGCCCCCGGCATCACGCAGGAGCAGGAGCCAGGGCAGCAATTCAGCCCATGAGGCCAATGCGGGCCCCGTCTCCTTCTCGGAAAAACACCACCGGGTTGCGAGATAACGCACGGAACCATCCACCGGCACGGACACAAGGACGGGTCCCGCCGAGGATTCATCGCTCCCCGCGATCGCCAAGGCGCGAAGGCGCGAAGTCTTTGGCCCGGCCAGCCCGCAGGAAGTCCCGTGGCCCGCAGCGAAACGAATCCCGCGCAATTCGTACCCGGTTTGGTCGGGAGTGGTGGCCGGAATCCAGAGGCCGCGATAGCCTTCGCTGCGGGTGCAGGCAATCGTTTCGGTCGCAAATCGCGAAACCAGCGCGAGGTCGCTTTCCGTCGCAATCCCGACCAAGGCCACCGGGCATTGCTTAAAGGCCGCAACCACCCGCCAATTGTCCTCGGTCAGGACGTCGGCATGCACAATTGCCAACAGCGGAACCGAATCATCGGGTGACGCGAGACCGGCCAGGTCCGCCACCGCCCGTGATTCCAGATGGCAGCCGTAGTACCGGCACGCCAGCTCCAGCGCAGCGAGGGCAAAGCCCGGAGCCGGGCCCGGGCCGCCGATGAGCCATACACGGGGCGACGCCTGACCGGATGAGTCCAAGAGCACGGGTAGGTTGCCCGAAAGTTTCAGATATAGGCCGGCGACGATACCGGTGGAGGATCGCCCGGGAGGGGAGCCGTTTGGGGCCGCGATCTGGGCACGCTCCAAGCCACCAGCTGAAACAGGAGCCACATGTGGTGATCGCCGCGCAGGTAGGTGGATTCGGTGATGTTCACGAAAATGATGGTGATGAACAGGGTGATCCGGAAACACGCGAAGTCGAAATCGTCCTGCAGGGTCTTGACGATGTTGTTGAGCGAGGAGACGAGGACGGCGGCGAGCAACATCCACCCGATCGCCCCGAGCTGCAGGAAGGTGTCGACGTAGCCGCTGTGACCCTGGCCGAGGACCCAGGTCATGTGGGCGTTCCAGGGAATGTTGGCGGTACGACCGATCCAGAAGCCGCCAAAGCCCACGCCGAGAATCGGGTTGTGGACGGCGGCATAGACATCGTGCCAGATGTTGGTCCGGTCGGTCATGGTGATGTCGCGTCCGAGGGTGGTGATGATTTTTCCGAAGATCGAATCTTCGGAAAAGAAGACGATGCCGTGGATGACCACAAAAATGGCCAGCGCAGATATGCCACAAAAGGCGGCCCAGACGAACGCTCTGGCGGCTTCCGGGCGCCGCTTGAGCGATTGCAGGCGCAGGAAGATGGACAAAGCCAGGACGCAAACCGAAACGGAGGTCATGCTGATAGACTCGGCGCCCTTCAGGAGATAGAGGGCCATCAGCAGGTAGATCGTGTGAAAATTCTTCCATCGAAGCTCCGGCCACCGGCGCCGGACCTCCCAGAAAAAATACACCACGCCCAGCATGGCGATCTGGCCGAGGGTATTTTTGGACGTGGCGGCGCCTTGCCAGGCTTCGGTCGAGCCACTCCAATCAAAGCTCACGCCAATTTCCCGGAAATAGCGCGTGCAGATGATCGACATCGGCAGGTGAATGTAGAGACACCGGCGGATCACCGTTCGGAAGGCGTGGAAGGGATCGGGCTCGGAAAGAATAATGCAGGCCATCACCAGCGCCCCGGCCACCTTCACGTACCGCTTGAAGGAAACCAGGCCATAGTCGGACCACAGGATGCTGACGGCCATGTAAAGGAGCAGGAGGGCGAACCATTGGTTTCGCCGGAAAGCCTCCCCCCAGTTGAAATGTCGGCGCGACAGCACTACCAAGCCAATGATCGTCAGCGCTCCCCAGAAGGCGCGATCGATGACGCTGCCATCCATGGCATCGCCTCCGCTCAGGGGCATGGGGATGCCCCAGATCTGGATCCAAATGCCCAGCGGGCGGGTGGCGGCGATCGTATACCAGAGCGTGGGCCAGAACAGGCTGTCCCAGAATTTGATCCCCTGTCGCGAATCGCGCTTGAACGCGTGATAGACGAACAGGATGCCGACCAGGAGTGCTAGTTTCGGAGGCACTGAACGCGGAGTAGGAGAAGGTTGACTTAGCGGGAGCCGGACACGGGAGAGCTGCCCCGACGGGACTCACCGATCTGTTTCCAATAGAATTTGGCGTGCCGTTCCGCCAAGGCGGCAAGACTGAAACGGGCCTCCGCTGCGGCTCGCCCGTTTTGGCCCATGGTCGTGACGAGGGCCGGGGACGTAAGGAGTTCGCGAAGGCGGCGGGAGAGGCCTCCGATATTGCCCGGCGTAAGCAGGAAGCCGGTGTTGCCATCAACAATGCCGTCCGCGACGCCACCGCTGGTGTAAGCGACTACCGGCCGGTGCATGGCCAGCGCTTCCAGGATCACGCGGGGAAGCCCCTCATGGTGGTAAGTGGGCAACGCCACGGCCGTGCTGGCCGCGTACCAATCGCGCAGCTGCTCGAGGCCCAAGGCGCCGAGGAAATGGGTGCGATCACCGAGGCCGAGCCGTGCGATTTCCGCGCGCAGCTCGTCAACGAATCCGGATGAGTCGACCCGGCCGGCAAAAGCGACGCAGCAATCGACCCCGGAGCGCCGCACTTCCGCAATTGCCCGCACCAAGTCGAGCTGTCCCTTTTCGCGAATCACCCGCGCCGGCAGCAGGATCACCGGTTGGGCGGGAGGATTCGCCAGCGGGCGGGCGTGGTCCGGCCGGAAGAACGCCGTATCGATTCCGTCGGAAAGGTTTGTGAACTTGCCGCGTACGTAACCGGGCACATCCAGGCCGTTCACGCCCGCGGCCGCTTGGGACAGCATCACGTGCTTGCGGATGGCCAAGTGGAGATAGCGGTCGTTGGCGTAGTGGTTGAGCAGAGCGACGGGGACCTCGTGGCGGCGGGCGGAGAGGATGACTTCCTCCGCGTCGGCGCCACCGAAGAAATGCAGCATCGCGAGATCGACCTTCTGCTCCCGTATGATCCGTTCCACAGTGTCG
>Ga0247757_10000568_pt1 | contig 29958 bp, 31 predicted proteins | sample UWRJL126311R4_FD_180929 | JGI IMG/M metagenome (GOLD analysis project Ga0247757, IMG submission 180929) | Plant litter microbial communities from Arlington Agricultural Research Station in Wisconsin, United States - UWRJ-L126-311R-4 | ecosystem: Environmental > Terrestrial > Plant litter >... | reverse complement strand
GTGGCTGGTTCGTTTTGTTGGTTTTTTTTTTTTTTTGTACATAGCGTAAATCGCTTGAGGACCCCCAGAGTCCGCCATTATGCAGACCGTTTCATCAGCTAGCTCATTAGACTATTTCATCTCATATATAGCACGCCTAGTCGTCTTTTGAGTGGAAAAACAAAAGTTCACCCAAGTTCTACTGGTACAAAACAATGACAATTAAGAATAGGAGTAAAGAGGGAGTATATTTTGCTAGGTGCCAAACCAATAATCTACACAAGAGACACGTCCATGTGATTGACTTTCCATCGGCATCCGAACCCCAGCCCAGTCCAGTTCAGCACCAGTTTCGGAAACCCATAACACGAGCGCTGAAAGCAAAATGGCTCTCTTGATCCCCTGCGCCCATTACTACTGTACATCCGCCGCCTCCTCAACATGAGAAATCTACGGGTTTTGCTTGACGAAGGCAACGCCCTTGGCAATGTTCTTGCTGAGGTCGCTCAAGCACACGTCGAGCAGCTTCTGCTCGTAGTCGGTGATCTTGCCGACGGGGTGGATCTTCTCCACACCGTTGGGGCCAAGCTCGACGTTGGAGGCGAAGTACTCGCAGCCCTGGTCTTTGTACAGAGGAGAGTCGACAAAAGTGGGCTCGATGACGTTCTTCTGGCCCTGGGCAGCCTTGAGGAGGGATTCGGCGAAGCGGGCACCAGCCATGGCCATGGAGAGTGTGGCAGAACCGGCACCGTCCTTAGCCTTGACGACCTCATCACCACCGAACTGCACACGGTTGACGTAGCTGTCGAGCTGCTCGCCCTCGAGGCTGTAGCCAGACTGGGAGAGGAGGGGAACAATGGTAGCACCAGAGTGGCCACCGACGACAGTGATGCTCTCGTTGGCAGGGTCGGTACCCTTGAGCTGGGAGATGAAGCGGGAAGCGCGGACAACATCGAGGGTGGTCACACCGAAGAGGCGCTTAGGGTTGTAGACACCCTTGGACTTGAACACCTCGGCAGTGATGGGAACGGTCGAGTTGACCTAAGTTTTATTAACCAGTAATTCCGATGCGCTTCCATCAGAATGTACATACGGGGTTGGAGATGATGAGGATGTTGGCCTCGGGAGCGTGATCAGCGGCAGCCTTGGCCAAGTCGCGGACGATGGAAGCGTTGGTGTTGAAGAGATCTGCGTCCTCATCAGTCACCCATTGTGCAGAAAAGGCCATTGTTTCATACCGTCACGAGTCATGCCAGGCTTGCGGGGAACACCAGCCGGGATGACAACGATCTCAGAGCCTTTGAGGGCCTCGGCAAGGCCAGAGGGTGTAGGGTCGTATCCGCGGACCTTGTAAATATTAGCGCCCGGAGCTGTGGATGGACCGGACAAGTCATTATACCTCGCTCTTGGTGTTGATGTGGCCAATGTCGGCAGCGACGCCTGTAAGATGTTGTTAGAGCTCAATTGGCGCCAATGGAGATGTGTAGGAGCTTACCGGGAGCTAGACGGATGTCATAGAGGGCGAGCTGGCTGACCCTGGGGTTGAGCTTCAAGAGAAGAGACAGGGGCTGGCCAATGCCACCGGCGGCACCGAGAACAGTGACCTTGGAGGACTGCAAGATAGAACATCAGTATGGGCGTTCACTGTGATGCTCCATTGCCAATGCCGGATGCTCAACAAAAGCAATGGCATCATGAGCGCAAAGCGTACCTGGCGGGCGGACGCAGCGAAGCCGCGGCGCTGGACCTGGGCGAATATTTGCCTGGCGGTAAACATGTTGTGTAGAAGTGAGAGTGGAGATGGAAACTGGGCTGGACTGGATCGGTGGTGGTTTAACGGAGAGAAGAGGGATTTGGAGCTGGAGAGTTTTCCGAGGAAGTGACCTGTGCCAAGCTGTCCATGCTCTTGCCCGACCTCGGGGATCTAGCCGCTTCCGAAACCCCGCCCATCCTTACTTTCTCTACACCTGCCCACCGCCTGTATTCCGGCCGTTGAGAACCCGTTTGCGTTAGAATGTGGGTTAAAGGATATCTTAGGAGACATCCGGGCTTGGTTGTTGCTTACACGCATTGCGCATGCCTCCATTCCTCAGCTCTCATGAGAAGCAGAAAGTCAGATACTACGCTGCTGAGGATTACGAGCTACATGGCAAGTTCATGAGTCGGTTTTACTTTCCCCTGCTATATTTTTGTAACTACATAGAAGTGCATGGTTCCCATTGCGTTGGCGAGCCTCCCGTGGTCCGATCGTAGATGATCGGAACAAGGTTATCCATCACTCTACCTTAGGCCGGTTTAAGCCCGTGCTTCATCCCCGGCTTCCAGTGCATGGCTGTCCAATTTGATCTGCAGCATCCACGACGTGTCAATTGCACATGTGGCGCTAATAGTATACTATTCTTCGCCGGTCCAGTCTTGATTTAGCCAAACTCCTACATAGCGGCAGGTGGTATCTATGAACCCCCGAGGTGTGGTGAAACTAGGTCGTTACATCAAGCCTACCATAGATGCATCCATGAGCACATCAGTGAGCCGAGCGAGTTATTTAAGAGTACTCGAATTTGGCCATAGGACGTCGGGAGGTGAACGAGACGGAACGACTTGTGATTATATCCACAAGAGGCTTGGACTTCAAAGACCCAAGAACAGTCGGTCGAACGGAACGTCGCCGTGGGTTTGCTCCCAAGGCGATAAATAACAATTTCCTTGATACGCTAACTAGTGTATTGTTTTGCGGCTTTCACAAAGATTTAGTTATAGCAAAGTGAAATACCCCAATCCACGATTACAGCGCCGACGTCACGTCACAAACCAGTCCCTGCATGACCCCATCATCAGTGAGCATGCTCAACTTCAATCACTCAACGCACCTACACTATACTGCATCTAGTAAGGGTGATTCTTTCGGATACGTCTCCTTAATTTTATGACCAACAAGATGATCCAAAAGCCCACGATGTGAAACGTCCATGCATTTCCCAAAGTACAATGAACTGTACTCCACCACATGGCCTTCCCTAGATTTGAACCCCTAGAAGAATTACCACGCTCAAACATCACCGTATAATGTCGCAAAGGCCTAACGTTTGAAGACTGTCGTCCGATCGTCGGTCAGTTACTGCACAAACAAAGATTTATACTCATGTGAACACCCCGTCCTATACATCGACCGTTTTTCTTACGGAAATATGCAATGTAGCTGGCATTGCTTAGTCGAGGGCTTTTTCCTTCCTGTGAAAACTCCAGTTGGGTTACGCAGCCGTTGCGTGAGCAGTAATCGGGTGCATGTACACTAGTGTTTCCAATGCCAACACACTTTGTATCTATACAACGAGCTCTCAACCCCTTTGATTTCTTTCTTCTATACGGCCTTTGGAGCCAGCACGGGAATCACTACTATCTTTTGGGGTTTTTTTCCCCCAGGAGTCATGATACGAATGCACTTTTCGTTGATTATTAAATAACCTCATGCGTATTGTGACAGGGAGCACTGCTATCTTGCGATTCCTTTCCCTGTGTGTAGGACATACGCCCACATTGAGTGTATAAATTTCCCAAAAAATAAATAAAAATAAAAATAAAAATAAACTGAACATAATAACAAGGTACCACGAGTAATGACAGTTGTATAATAAAACTACAGTGAGAGGAAAGCGGCTAGAGAATTCTCACAGCCCCTCACAACGCAACAATCACAGTGAGGCATATCCGACTTGCAGCAACATAGCAGACATTCCAATTGAGGCGTTAGCAAGCCTCGCGTACCAGACGTGCTTACATTCCACGCAATACCGCTAGCACAACACGCGTCGACGAGGGCACAAATATTGCCATCAGCCCCGGTTCGGGAGAGGACGAAATAGCCAACACGGAAATCCGACCAGGAAGCCCCGAATGGATTGGACGACCTTGGCGGTTTGCCTGCATTCGTTTTTCCTTCTCGAGCCAAAGCCTCTGACTCGCCATGAAGCTATTGCTTGGGTGCAGAAAGTTTTAGCACGCTCCCGAGGGACCGGGCTACCGGGTAGTATTGACCCCACGCCGGCTAGCTAGTTCAAGTTCTGGGGATAAGTCTCAAGCTTGGCAATAGATCGCTTCGGAGCATATTGCTGCTGTTGCCGAGAAGGGTAAAGGGTTCGTGTATGCTAAGGTTACACAGCGACGCGATTACTTTGAGAGCCGTAAGGTTATGCTTGAGAAGGGTATGGATATCTCCAGGGAGGCGGTGGGCGAATTTAGGCGCTACGTCTCTGGGGATGGTCTGAGGTTGGGAATCGGGGTGAAAAGAAAATCGCGGGTTAGCCGTGGCCAGCATAGGAAGTTGTTGCCTGGTACTTGATGTATGACATTCTTTTATAGGCTACGATCACCAAAGCCAGTCGTGTCAGTGCAGTTGATTACATGTCAGACACCCGAGATGCGCTGCGGACATGCCTGCTGGGCAGAAAAGGCGTGGCTTTCAAGATTCTCACAGCAGCTAGGAAAGTATAAACACTTGGCATGATCCGTTCTATGATCAACAACTGGGTTGTCTTGGAGCATCACAATCTCTCCGATGCATTCGAAGACGAGGCACGCAGGTATGATGGCGCGAGGCAGTGTCAGGTTGTCGTTGTCACGCCATTGTCCACATTTAGACTCGATGAATATCTGTTAGTGGCGATTCAAAGCTAACTGGCAGCTGTGCCGTACGACATCGACAGCGACTCTGCATTTTGAACCGTGCCAGAAGCCCTACGCCCCACTTTACAGACACGTTACTATTGCGGCGATGCAGACCAAAAGCTGGTATATCAGTGATTATCACATGGAAAATGTAGAGCCCGTGAGATGCCACCCTACACAGGCGAGTCTGCCTTGCTCTTCCCTGGATAGGATCGTCTTCGTCTCTGCCGGTGTCGTGCCGCAATGATGCTTTGTGTTATGTACGATCCGTCTAGCTTCCCGTTGGCGACTAGTCGTCTTCCAGGAAAACAAACATATGGCACAGCGAGTTCTCAGAGACAGCATCAGGCACACTGCCAATGGGCTCACTTCAACCGGTGTGCTCGGCGGACATGTGCAGCGCGTTGCAGGCTTATCCCCCTTCCCCCAAAACGCATCCATCTCGACGCATGACTGGCGGAAATGGACTCTCTGTCAACCGGCGACGACGAACTGGCGACTTGGTGGGCCCAGGATATTGCGGAGAAAGATGGGTGTTTTCTTCTCACAGTTATGCGACAGCGCCCACGTTTCAAGGGGACCCAACGGCCCAATGGCCGGCCGCGGGGGCGTTGCAGGCGGCGAATAAGAGGAGGCACCCCCGCTGACTGTTCGCCGGGCCATCACGGCGGGCCCCGTGTTTGGGGGCATGAAGCGTGCAGTTTCGAAACCCCACGGACGCTGGCCGTGTAAACAAGGGCGCCGTGCTGCTGCTTGACGTCCGTCGCCGAGCGGGCCCTCGATTGGACCGGAGGCGTGCAGGTGCGTGAAGGCCTCGCAGACGGACGTCGAGGTGATGGGCAACGGGCAACGGGCGACGGGGGCCCTGAACGTGCCGGCCCCTGTCCATCATCGTGTCGGTCTAATTGCTGCCTGTATCTCGGGGGCCTGCCCGCCAGGCTGCAGATCGGTATATTATATCTCGTCATCTGCCTGTCCCTACATATAGCACCTTTGTGTTACCCACCCTTTTCCTGCCCGTGGCGCAAGAACTCCTCTATTCATCTTCAACCAAACAACAGCAACAGCAACAACAACAACTTGGGACTTCACAACATCTTTAGCCACACGTCTGCATATACGCGATGGCACATCTCCCAGCCTTACCACGAGCCACCCGTCAAGCCCTCTCCCCCATCGCCACATCCTTCGGGCCCACCTCGCCCACCCTCTCAGCCTCCTCCGTCACACCCACAGAAAAGAGCTCTCCACAGTCTCTCATCGCCACCCGCCCGCGCAGGCGCGACTCCCTCATCTTCGTCAACGCAACCATCCCACTCAGCCCTCCAGCATCCCCCACATCTTCAGCCTACAAGGAGCAGCCCTTCGCCGGCCTTACCCCTCGGAAGCGGAACCCCTTCGCCCGCCTCTTCTCCTGCTTCGGCCGCGAAGAACGCGCTCGCAAGCGTGCCCTGTGGGCTAGCGAGTTTGAGAAGGTTGGTGAGGAACGGCATTGGTCAGAGCTGTGAGGCTGCACACAAAAGAAGTATCACTATGCGACTTGCTCTTCCATGCCGAAGACGGAGCATCTGGCTTCCGGGGCCGACGACCGAGCATGGCACAAACAACTTCTCTGCTGTTTCGCGACCTATTCTCTTTTGTTTCCTTGGGGGCAAGACTTGATTTGTTTCGGCGCTTCTTCTCGGCTGTACTCTTTTTTTAATCTTGTTTTGTCTTGCACTGCTTTCCTTTGTGGACGAAGCAGTCGCTTTTTTTTTCTTACGAAAAGTGCTCTGTCCGTCGATCGTTTGACTTTCCTTCTCTTCTCTTGTCTATATATTTTCATTTGTATCTCTTTGTATTGTTTAAGCATAGCGTCGGCGTTGGGCATTTTTCTCTGTCGCCCACTTGGGCACAAGGCCTGACTAGCCTCACCGATGGCGTTACCAACCAAAAAGGAGAAAGAGCAAAGCAGACACCTAGACCTATACCACTAGCTTGCTCATCAGATACCCAACATCAAGAATTTCGAGCCTATATCTACATTACAATTCCTATCTTTTCACCAGATTCATCAAAGTCACTGCAAGCCCCCTCTTGCTCCTCCCTCTTCCACCTCTTCTTTGCTGTCCTCTGTATCCCCCATGCCTTCCATGCCTCCAACAATGCCATCAATATCCACCACACCAAAAACAATTACCCCAAGATCAAATTCCAAGCAATGACCTCGGACCCAAACCACTCAAACACCCGATATCTTCTTCACCCCCTTCCCACCACCCCACTCCCTCTCCCTCCTTATCTGGCTCCCCGTCAAAATGACCTGCATGGCATTCAACACGATGCTAGAACTCGCGAACAAGAACAGCGTGACGGGAAAGAGCCGCTGGAAATACACGCCGTAATTCAGCTTTGAGAGACAAAGGCTTGTTTTTTTGAGCGAAATCATCCTTAAGGTGGCGACACATGCGGTCAGCAAGTGTCTGAATCTCTGGCGCAAGTTTATTATGCGGCCTTTCGCAAAGCATGAATCCTGTGCGCTGCAGCGCATGCGATGCAAATGATGTTCGGGAGTGAAGAAGAATGCATTTGGGGAGAAGAAACGCCATTTGAGATATTGCGGGTTTTGGAGCGCTTCGCGACTGGCGTAGGACTTTTCGTAGAACTCAGGGTCGTCGATGTGCACTTCCCATGGGCTTATTCGAACAATATGCCCTTGGATGCAAGTTAGTTCAACCGAAACTATAAATCATCTTGCTTTTACCATATCGATCGTGAAGCTCCTGTACGTGGAATAGATATTGGCCGCCGAAACTGTGACACAGTTCGAAAGTAGGCTTCGTACCGGCCAGTTGCTGCCGTTAACTTTGGACCAGGGATTTGTGGCAATGGACTAATGAACAAGCGATAGATATACAATAAAACAATACATATTTCGAGAGCCACAGGCAATATTGGAGCCCAAATCATATTCTATCAACGAGCGGAAGTAAGCTTCTAAAAATCGGCGAGATTAATGAGGTAATAAGACGAAACACGTTTCTCAAGTTGGGTCCTACTCGATTATTACCCGATTAAATCCGGCTTAGTGGATGATAGAGCATTACTCGGCCACACTGCAGGCAAGCTCATATAACGAAAGGAAACCATCTCGCCGTAGCGCGTTGGGAACCTATCAACAGCTCACAGGCGTGAGTCTTCGGTCCGTGGGCTAAGGCAAACGAGGCACCTGCTTTCTCATACATCTGGATACGAATACAAGAAAGCGTTCAACGAATATTTGCGCTCATCTCCAGCTCACACCTAATATCTGTGCATGAGTCTTCCTGAAGAGATTGAGAAAACATAGAGCTTTTCCGGTTTGATCTGCGAACAGGGCCAGGAGGGTAGGATGTAAGACGGTACTTACTTCTGGGGAGGCGTCCCGAGCATGTACTGGGTGAGTATAATAAGTAATCGCACTGCAGCGACTGCTAATGTTCCGTAGTATCTCGACTTCAAAGCTGGACTTTGCGGTGTTGCATTTTGTCAGATTTTACCTCCCATGTTTCCTGGCATTCTGCATCTTCATGAAGAGTTTCAGAAGGCCAAGTTTAAAAAGCATGCTAAGGTACAATGAAGGCTGTTGGAGGGCCACGATTGCATCCACTTGGACGTTTGGATAGACCGGAGCATGCGGGTCAGAGATAGTCCCCCTTTAGCTAAAAAGGTCCGTTAGAAGACATTACAATCACTTATATTCACTTCATGCGTTTATTCTAGTGTCTCTACAGAAGCTCTGTCCAACAATCCCCTCAAGCCTACTACGAGAGACTTTGATGAAGTCGAGTAGCTGTACCGCATGACCGCGTCTCCGATTTTCATGCTCCCCCGTCATCGTTTCTCTCGTTCAGCGTAAAGTTATCCAGGAGTGTGAAGAAGTAAGCCTCGCCATCGCTTTATCTACTGCGTAGTTATACATATAAAGATATTGAGTTGATAGATATCACACCGCGTCTACATACGCCGGTTGCCCAGATCTACTTGCATGTTTGAGCAATAGAGAACCACACCTTCTGCAAGCAGTCTAGCGACGGATTAATAGTTAGGTAGATGATTCTCAGCCAATCTCCGCTGTTACATTTTCTTATACCTTTTGCCATTTCTTCTAGTAATACAGATGAATAGTTTATTAACTTCTACCCTCTGGAGGCTTTTCAGTTTACTTCTTTCGTTGTTAGCATTATTAGTCTTCTTCAAGTGGGAGCGTTAAAAATATTTTGTCATGTTAAATATCTCCCCACTCGTGGTTCTTCTTGCCCCATTTGTAATGGACACTAACCCAGCAATCATATTCGGTGTTAAAGCCGGCATTAATTAGCTCTGACCACTTGTAATTGCAGTCCTGACCTGCTAGGATGCCGCTGCTCAAATTCGTCTGGTGACCGCCGCCCCAGATGCGAAATCGAATCGTCATAAGACCATGATTGGCTATTCTTACGAGAGTGGAATCACTGGAGATAACGAAGTTTCAGTCAAGCATTTATCCTACCGGCGTAATGAGACAGTCTGAGTAAGTGGAAGATGGAAAATTTACAAGTAGCCGTTCGACCCGTTCCAGCTGGGATTGATCGTTGTCCCTGTAACATATGTTATGTATATGATCGTAACTAGGCAATATGCCGTTATGAATACAATAGAAAGAATATCCGAAGTAGAAGAGCCGCCAGCGCGCACCGCCATTCTCTTCTCAGCTCCAAGTATAGTCTGAGCGCTGACAACGTGCTCGAACAGCACGTTATTACTAGTAAAGGTAAGGAGGTAGTAGTAACCCTATCTAAAAATGCTAACCTAAATTAGGCCCTAGATAGTAGTAGGCCCGATATATTAATCGTTATTCTAAGCCTAACCGTAGATGTCTACCACGATAGTATAGTCTTAGGCGCTAGAGTAACCTTTATACTAGCATCGGTACCAGACGAGACAATATTATAGAAGGCTATCGAGGTATTTTATATATTTCTTCCTACCTAGCTTGATAAAAAAGCGGGTGCTACATAAATTCTTATACTAAGTACCTTCTCTCTACAACCTTCAGCGCTGCCAGATAGAAACGCTTCTGAGACTAAAGCGCTTATTGAACCCTTCACTGCTAAACTAAACGAGCTCAAAACCCCTTATCAACTGAATACTAAAACCTTTAATAGTTGCTACAATCTATTTACAACTTACTACGGTCCAATGCCGTACGGAATTTATTCGCACTCACAGGTTCAAGGCTCCCGTCTTTTTCCACGCTCTACGGTTCTCAACCAAACAGGGGATCTGGTTAATACTTATCACAAAATCTGATCCATGCAAGACGGCAAGCTATGGGTCATAGGCAACGGCAACCACGTCCCCGGAAAGCCTTCAGCAGCATCGAGCAACACTGTGCACCCCACGTGGCGCGACGCTGACATCTAGCAGACTGTTCTGCAGCAGTGGGATTAGAACACAACCTAGGCGACCAATGTAGCCACTCAGCAGGTCATAAAAAAAAACCGTCCTTCCGATGCTCAACGACCTGACCCCAGGTTCAGGAACGTACATGAATGAAGGAAATCCAGGTCAGGCGGATTGGAAGGAAGCCTTCTACGGTCTCAACTACGCCTGACTAAGAGATATACAGAAAAAGTGGGATCCTAGTAATATTTTCTGTGCCAGGACTGGTGTCGAGAGCGATAAATGGGGCTATGATGCTAGTGAAAGATCATATCGAATTATTTAGTAGTTACGCTATATACCAAAGCATTGACCCTGGAGCTATCCCACCATCGTCTATTTTACACTTATGTTGCAATATTTTATAAACTATTTATACGTTCTACTTTTGAAATGCTGTTATCAGAACCAGAGCTAGATCAATACTGGATCGTGATGGGATAGAAGACTGTTTACTTTCTAAAGGCATTTGTGAAAGTTAACACCCAAGCGTGAGACTTGAGAGTTATTCCCCACAGACAAGTCAATAGTGAAGTGCAGTCGAAGCAGCTTTCACAGCCCGATGGGAACATAGCTGTTACTGGTAAAAACATACTGAAGGCCAGAAACATACCATCGGCTTTCATTGGACCGTCTTCAGAACGCTGAAATGGGAAAGACGAAAACAAAACAAATTGTACCAATTCAGACGTGAGGGATCCAGAGGCCCGGTATCTGGTGCAATATTCGCTGCGCCACTCCTTGCACAGCCTCCGCGCTATTAATATCTAGTAGCTTATAATGCTGAATATCGGCCCCGTTTTTTGTTACAGCCTAGCAACATATGCTCGCCGTTATCAAAATCCGTACTCCTCTTCAAGGGTTAAATAAAAACGACTAGCGTGTGTTGCATCACTCTTCCATTCGGCATTTCACTTTTCCACCCAATCGACTACGATCATCGTCCCGAAGAAGAAATAATGCTCTTCATGGTCATCGAGCACTTCCGCGACGGGAATCCTGTGCCGGTATATGCCCGGTTCCGTGCTGAGGGCCGCCTTGCGCCCGAGGGTCTCGTATACGTCTCGAGTTGGGTCAGCGAAGATCTGACGCACTGCTACCAGGTTATGGAAGCAGAGAAGAGGGAGCTACTGGAGGAATGGATGGCAAGGTGGGAGGATGTTGTGGAGTTTGAGGTGGTACCTGTCGTCACGTCTGGAGAGGCGAGCACGAAAGTGAAGGAAATCGGAGAGAGGTAAACTGGATTGGAAGTGGGAGTGTAACACTTGTAGTTGTTGGGTAGGCACGGGGGAAATCGTGCGGTTCAATGGGTTTCCAGTTGATTGATTTAGGCGGGTGGGTTAGATGGACTTTTCCTATGCTTAGTTTAAACTAAATGGGGCTTTGATCGCTAAAGTTGGCGCATAGTTATTTCTGTTGCCATTGGATCTTAGACGTCATTCACTCGTGGCTCAGGATTGAAGAAGAGTAACGTGGGTCTTAGGAAGCCTGCTCTGTGGCTGTTTATGCATGGGCGGGGATTAAATACCCCGCATGCATAGCGCTTAGCTCTCGGTCTCTAGAAGGCTGAACCTGTCCGTTAAACGTTATTATTAAAAGTTCTGCTAATAAGCTGCACAGCACCAGCTAAAGTCAGCAACGCACGCTCAATTGCTTCAAAGTTACAAATCCTTCTACCCGACACTCAACCAAAGCCCCTTCTCACTTATCAAAGGCGTTCCTCAGCTTCTCAAAATGACCCCTAGCATCTTCGCCAAGCCGTCCCTCCACATCCACCAATATCGTACAAACAAGGCTGTAATTATTGTACAGGAACCGCTCCTTCTTCCTTGCATCGCCAATACCCTTGCTCAGCCGCGTCAGATATGCCTCGTACTCTGACCTCAGCCTTCCTACCGACACTGAAACAGGCTCGTCGTCGCCAGCTTCGCTCGAAAGAGCGAGTATGCCCTGCAAAAGATTTGCAAATTTCTGTGTTAGCGGCGTAGGAGCGGTCGAATTCGCGGACTGAGAGTTTGAGGACAGCAAGGCGGCTCCTGTCGATGGCCGATTAGGGAGGGCGTTCGTGAGTTTTTGTAGGGAGGTACAGTGTAGATCTAGAGTCTGTTGGAAACGCGGCCATAGCAACATATTGGTAGCATTGATGTAGCCCTCGACAGCTGGTACTTTCCGCCGTTGTAGCTCGAATGCAAAGTGTTGGTTAAGTCGAACACATAATAGCATACCGAGCGTGTCTGTCGATGTTTCTACCAGTTGCTTCGTCAATGCCTGACCCAGAGCGAATGTTGGCTCAAATATTGCAGCAAAAGTTCGCCCTATAGCGTGGAATGTCTGATTGGGGGAGAAGTACGTGGTCAAGAAAGTGTATTCGAAGCAAGCATTGTCGATTAGTGCTAGGTTGAAACTTCGGAACGGCGTCTCAAGATAATGAGCAATTTTTTCTTCTTCAGCAAGATGTGCAGGCAATGCATGCACCGAGGTCGTCTTCAGCGTGTCCACGCGGCGGCCGAGCGAAAATGCATCATAAGCTGCTGGTGGACCGCCTCTGGCTTGTCCTAATAAAGCACCGCTTCTCTTAGATGCCGGGTCTGCGCCTAGGACATCGTACTTGTCCAGAGAATGCACCTTCAGCTTCTCTAAGCTGGTTTTGTATCTTGTGAAATGGTTTAGATAGTACCAGCGCATCGTGTAGATATATGCTTGGCATATTTGAGAGGCAAGCTCTGGCTGGTGTTTGGCTAGGAATGTGTAGAGATCTTTATACTTCAAGAATGCCTGCTGTTGGATGATCTGCGCATTGATAGATGGTGAGCGTATGGCTTTGATTTGTGCAACAATGTAGTCACGGATACGTTCGGTGGCGCGACTGATCAGGTCGGCAAGGAGTGGCTTGATATCCGAAAGAGCCTTGAGCTCTGGTTGCGAAGTGTTTTTGGAAGAAATAGTCTTCGAACGCTTTTCGAGCTCTAACAATGCACGAAGGAAGCCTTCATCAACAGGACCTTCAGCAATCCTGCGTACCACTGTGGGCGATATACTAATGTCCTCCACTGCAGGCCCTAAGATCTTCTCCACGACTTTGCGGTTCTCCAACTTGGTGTTCAACGCAACTGACCGATTCTGCAGAGATTCTATCTCCGCCGAAACGGCACCAAGGTCAGCCTGGAAATTGGTGAGGTAGGTTTCGACCGACTTCAGGACCTCATCACATGCAACTATGGAGGCGTGCAGGTCTTCGAACTTATCCTTCTCTTTGTCAACTATAGTCACAATAAGCAAGTAGGTTTAGAAGAGGACGGAACGACATACATTCTTCGGCTGACTGTACGCTATATGTATGTACAGGAGAAGAGTGCGTCCCAGGCGTCTCTACCGCCGCGAACTCATCGAGGCTGAGTCCTCCAAAGTCTACATCTACTTCCACTTCCTCAGGCTTGTCTGGTATGACTCCAAAACCGCTGCTCTTCAGGGCCACCGGGTTTCGAGGTGGGCCTCCCATGATAGAGGCCAGAACTTGTATCGGATCTGGCACGTTTGGGGGCACACCGCCCGTTGGTCGCCTGCGTCCAGAGCCATTGGGTGCGCCGGCGGTTCCAGGCAGGCTGCTGGTGGAGGAAAGCGGCGAAATTAGCGACAGGGACGAGGAGCGCGGATTAATGCCAGGCCGCAGAGGCAGCGGGCCAGGCCCTGAGGGATATGGACGTCGAGGGGCTGGCGAGTACGAGTCGCGACGTGGCGGGGGGGTACCCGAGGGAGTCGAGTGGGCAGAGAGCCTGTCTAGGCCCCACATGCTGCTGGATATCTAACTGTGTCCCTTCAATGCGCATCATTCACGGGCGTCGAATAGCAACGGCTCTCGTGAAGCCTTCACAGGCGTGACATGCAGCACTCTGGGCGAGCTGCATGCGGGCCGACGGTTTGGCCGAAGGCGCGCTAGGCAAGGGCTGCCGCCTTAGCGTTCCGTAGCCCCTCCTGCCCCAACTTCAAAATCCAGACGCAGACTTCTCTTCTGCTATTAAAAAGCCACCTTCGCCCACCCCGCCCAACTCGCATATCCTCCCGATCGCCTCTTCCTCGAGTCCCGTCGCATCTCACACTCATTATCCACCATGGCCGACGACGCACAGGTAGGTAGCCCCCCGCCTTTTTCTTCTCCCGCGCGTGCGCATTTCTACCCCGCCTTGCTGCCCCATTACCGCCGCCTGCGTGCGCGCAGGCAGCCCTCCACACTTTTTGCGCCCCTACCATCGAACCCTCCGCTGATCGCATCGTGTACAGCATGAGCACACCTTCGAGAGCGCCGATGCCGGTGCCTCCACTACCTACCCTATGCAGTGCTCTGCTCTGAGGAAGAACGGCTTCGTCGTCATCAAGAACCGTCCTTGCAAAATCGTTGAAATGTCCACCTCCAAGACTGGCAAGCACGGCCACGCCAAGGTCCACTTGGTCGCCATCGATATCTTCACCAGCAAGAAGCTCGAAGATCTTTGCCCTTCCACCCATAACATGGACGTCCCGAATGTCCGCCGCCAGGAGTACCAGCTAGTAGGTGTGCCAAGCCCGCATTTCCAGGACAAGTGCTGACCCACATGCAGCTCGATGTAACCGACGACGGTTTCCTCTCCCTCATGTCCGATGACGGATCCACCAAGGACGACGTCAAGCTCCCCGATGGTGAAGTTGGTGACAAGATCAACAAGCTTTTCAATGAGGACGGCAAGGACACCAGTAAGTGGAGAACGGCATAATATTCTCCGGAATTTTGGCTGACAGGGCTTTAGACGTCATCGTGCTCACCGCTATGGGTGAGGAGGCCGCTATTGACGCTAAGGAGGCTCCCAAGTCTGGTTAAATGACCTACCATTGCGTCAACCGACTGGGAGGAGGAGAACATCTTTGGTGTGATTGATGCGTAGGACGCTTCAGGTAGGCCACTTCACGTCCCTCCGTGGAGCCGCAGCCTATGCGGTGGCTTTGGGCTTATTTCAAAGTTATCGTTTGCCTTTACGGTGGCGACCAACGTTTGTGGATCTTCGAACGAATTTGGTTTCTTACATTGCCCTCATGTACCAGAGAAACTTGTCACAAGTCTCCTGGAATAGATATACCTCACGGCAATGATAAAAGATGATTATGCTATGTATGCTCTTGCCATGTGTATCTTCACTGTGAAATTCGCAACTCCGTGAGTGAATAGGTTTTCCCGTTTTGGGACTAGCGGGGGCAAAAACTACGGCTCTTATGGGTGCACCCGCTTACACAAAATAGTTGCCTTCAACTCAACAAAGTTGATGCCCAACAAATTTACATGATACTTTGACAAGAAACACACTATGACGGTCAGCGGCACACTTTGTGGTGTGGAAAACTGCCGCTCGACACTTTACGAGGAAGGCGAAGATGGATACCTATATTGCCAGAATGGCCATAGAAAAGGCGTAAGTAGCAGACTTTGGGGTTTGCCTTGATTTTTAATAGTTGTTCAGGAGCTATTGGCTGGCGAAGATGAAGACATGTTCGAGGCTGTACCGAGGACGCGCATTCGGAAAAAGAAAGAAGACGAACAACGGGAGAAGACATCAAAGTGTACGTAGTGTTACCCTATTACGAAATTCATGAACACCTTTGCGGGTGGCTGGATGTTACGAACGATGGCTTGACAACTAACACAGAATAGTCCTTAAAGGAGCCAGGGCTGTGGATTTGTATCTCAAAAGCCTCCAATTAATCCTCCGTCACCAACTATACTATTTGATACACAAAAAGCACTTGCCATCTGAGATCGAGATTGTTGTCCAGGATTTGTGGTCAGTTCGCATATCCCAAATTGTGGACAAATTCGACGAGGAGAATCAAGAAATGCATTCATCGCAGGGCTTCGGCACAGAGACAAGTGACTCGGAGACGGAGGCGGAACACGACTCCTTGAGTGTGAAAACTAGGGACAAGAAACTAAAACAAAATCCGACTCTCATCGATTGCCTTGCGTTATGCTATCTAGGAGCCGTCACTCTCCGCCTACCGGTGACACCAGGAGATATCCGTACATGGACAATCGAAGAAGAGATGCCGTACTGGAATGCGATTCGATTAATTCCGCCAACCATGAGGAATGGTCTTTTGCCCAGCCTACAAAGCAGTCTCCAGCCAAATAGTTTATTGAGTTTGAAAAGGTTTTACGCATCGCTCACAGGTCTTCAGGTGGCTTTTGAGAAGAAATTCTCTATAGCATGGCCACCATTGAACGTGCCGGTGCTGCTCTTCCGTTATTTAAAGGACCTTGCACTGCCCTTGGAGCTTTATAGCGCAACAATCCGATTAGGGGAGATCCAAGGGTTTGATTTTGCTTTTAGGGCTAGTAAAACCACCAGTTACAGCACCAAGCATCTACCAGAAGCCCACTTGATCTCATGTCTCGTGATTTGCGTTAAAGCAATTTACCCGTTCGATGGTATTACCTGTTTTCCAAGATCTACTGCAGAGCCGGGAGCTACTGCGATAGATTGGGGAGAATGGTGTAAAGCTATGAAGGAGGCTAAGGAGGAAGCAAGAGGAGGGAGAGCTTATCACTCGAAAGAAGAATTGACCAATATACAAGAGAAGGATGTTTTTCGGATGTCTAACGAGCAACTGGACCAGTACCTTGATTTTTATCTAACTAGGTTTATTGACGACACACATCTCGATTTGCATAATGCTGACGATGCATTTCATGAAGCGCTATATGGTATGTTCCCAGTGACATCAAATAACGCTATGCAGACGCAGCAGCAGCCTACGGACCTACAGAATTCGAAGAAGCTCGAGCTGGTCCGTGAGGTACATAGAAGAATCAAAGGAGTTCAAGTAGTTGAATCCGGAACTGGTCAACAAGTCCCCAGACCTGGCACGCATTACATAGCGTACAATAAGAGTTCATTGCCGGAGTATGCCCGAGTATTCTACGAGGAGGCTGCCAGGGTTGCAGGATTGACGTATGAGATGCTTATTCAGTCTGTTGGGGCTATTGAAAGAAAGATAGCGCGAGATAAATCGAGGGGAAAGCATATAAGATCAAATCTAGATGATTAGAACTAGAAAATTTATGATTAGCTCTCTAAACATGCTTGTAGTTCAGGTTAGCATTAACTCGCATATGCACGTGATATGCCGCGCACGCGCCATCTCGCTAAGCAGCAGTTACCTAAGCACACTGCGATTTCGAACAAACCACCTCTGGCCTCCGCACCGTTAACTCAAAGACAAGATCGAGCAGCACCGACACCATGCAGATCTTCGTGAAGACCCGTATGTACCGCTGCAGTATAATTTCTATCGCGACAACTTGCTAAAAATTAAATTTAGTTACGGGCAAGACTATCACCCTTGAGGTGGAGTCCTCGGACACTATCGGTACGCACACCCTTCGCCGCCTCTCAAAATTTGAACTCGCGGCACCTGTACCGCGCATCACTTCCTGTCTCTAATCCACTGGGAGAACCGTATTAACAGGAGGATAGACAATGTCAAGTCCAAGATCCAGGACAAGGAGGGAATCCCCCCGGATCAACAGCGTCTGATCTTCGCCGGCAAGCAGCTCGAGGATGGCCGAACCCTCTCCGACTACAATATCCAGAAGGAGTCCACCCTTCACTTGGTTCTCCGTCTCCGTGGTGGTATCATTGAGCCCTCGCTTAAGGCCCTCGCCTCAAAGTACAACTGCGACAAGATGTGCGTTATTGCTCCACACCCTTTATCCAGGAATCCGGAAGGTCTGAGCAGAATATGCTGACAATTTTCTCTAGGATCTGCCGTAAGTGCTACGCCCGCCTGCCCCCGCGTGCCGTCAACTGCCGCAAGAAGAAGTGCGGCCACACCAACCAGCTCCGACCCAAGAAGAAGCTCAAATAAACGGATCGCTTACCGCGGCGTCTGGCGATGTGGGTGTGGGCTGGCTGCATTGGGAACGCAGAACGAGTGCGACGACTTGCAGTGGGAACAAAACAGGAACGAAACGATGCGGAAACTATAGCATATGGGATTTTTCTACCTTCTTCCGTATCTTTTTCACACTCGGTTCCTCAAGGCCATCGAGAGGGTCGGTCACGTAGATTGAATCGATCACTCTGAAATTCAGCCTTTCTTGCTCTGCTCCTGGTGCTCGTGTTGTATGGTTGAATCTGTTTTCACGATGGCGAAATAGCAGGATGGTACCCTGCATCATGGCGTCGGGAGTGTTCGGTATGTCACTTCAGTTAACATTTGCTTTTTTATCGGCCTTTGCATTTACCTGCACTGAACGGAAGAGGAATGGCCACTCTAGTAAGTATTAGAGAGCGACTGCGGTACCTGCTGCAAAATTTCTCTTTGCTTCAACTTAATACAAAATTACTGTTACGCAAAAATAGGGTACTTTCACAGAAAGATTTGGAGTACACGAGAATCTGTGAAAACCGAAGTCATACTGTTCAACTCTAAGTGGCGTCGAGCCTCACTCCACAAATCACGTGAGACCGCGCCACATTCGCATCGCTGACGTCATGACCCACGCACACTTTTGAGATTTGGGTTTGTTTATCGATTGTAACACAAACACCCCAGTCATTATAAATTGCTTGCTCGAACTGCCCTTAATATCTATAAATTTTATGAACTTGGCTAGTGAGTCGCAAACTGCTAATCAACCCAACCATCGGATCCAGGAAAAAAAAAGCCTAGAGAAAAGAGAAAAAGTACACATAGTTATCTATTTGATCCACGCTTTGAAAACGTGCGAACCTGATTGCGGTTCCCTTCATGTCGTGAACACCCGTTTTATCTCGTCATCGTTCACCCATATACTCCTCCTTCTGCCGATTCTTCCTTTCCTCAGCCCGAAAAAAAGGACAAAGAGGAAAAAAGAAGATGCAAAAAGGGTTGACCAGGCGGTAGCATTCTCGACAAGAACCACGTTAAAGCCAGACAAAACTTTTCTTTCCAGTGTAAAAAAAACGCTCTTCCTCAAACCTCTTTGTAAAACACATTTGTCGAAAGCATTATTCCAGGAAACAATGCGTGTCTGTTGGATTTACAGTACACCCAAATATCGACAACGTGAGTACCAACGAGGTCTCCGGCAAGGGACGTAAAAAGCTAATCTGGAAAGCTGTGCTAAAGCTTTTTTGTTTTGGTTTCTGTGGGCGGCCGGTCAATAAGGATAAACCAAAAATCCATACCAATACGCGCACACATACCTGCTAAGATACAGTTTGTTTGCCACCAGAAGAAAGACATATACACAAACATGCAGAAACAGAAGAATCGAAGAAAGCCAAGGTACCTTGACAAACATGAAGATTGTGCATCCAATCCCAACTCAAGCAATGAACATGCAGAGAATGGGATAGTGGTGCACTGAACAGATGCAATGGGAAGAAAGGTATATGATGTTTTAATGAGTAACGGAGGAATCATGCAAAGTAACAGGGGAGCAGGATAAAGAAGTGAAAAGGGCAGAAACAAAAAGTCGACACAAAGGGGGTCAAATGGGGAGATTTGGTATCGACAACGCCACGCTATGCAACAAATGATGAAAGGGAAAGGTATGCCCGGTTGATGGATGCGTAACGCATATAATGACGTGGCCAAAATGCCAGGCTATGGCGTCCAACAAGTTTGGAAAGGCGAGCAGTGTAGGCCGGCGATCGTGTACTAGGACTACCAGGTACGAGTGCATGTCTAAAGCACTGCTTGTACAGTACGTCGATCATAGTCGTGAAGAAAGGAACCAAAGAGCCGCTCAAACACGTGGCTTCTTCCAGTAGTATTGCTACAATGAGTTAGGATGGGAGGCATACAGACAACGTGCATCATACGTACTTTGTGCTGCTTCCTTACAGATCGTAGGCCGGTACCACGCATACCTCCAGTGACAGTCTCCTGTCTCATCTGGTCTGTGTCCATCTCAGGAACATAATAGAACTCGTTCTCAAGTGGCTGCCCAGCAGCATCTTTGCCAGACCGAGGAATCTCTCCGATGCAAGGTATGTCGTCCAGGAGCTTCTTGAGATCTTGCTTGCTAAGCTGAGGGACTGGAGTGGAAACCTCACTATCCTCAGACACCCTATCCATCGTTTTAGAAACACACATTCTCAACTCCGCAGGAAGGTTACGGTGTATAGCAGAGAGAGGCTGCGAATGAATACGAGAGAAGGCAAGTTGGTTGATGACATGGTTCTTAATAGGTGATTCTTTGAAGCGGAACGAATCGAACGACGAAGACTTTCGAGGGGAGCAAGACGTTAACGTAGTACGTTGGATGCGACGATGACCTAGAATGCCTGACTGAGTCGGTGTAGTGGTAGAGAATGACGCGAGACGTGGGAGGAGGTTGTCTCCAAATGGCCCGAATGAATGGACCACCGGATCATTTTCTTCGTCTCCATCTGAGAAGTCATCCGCACTGAATGACGACATCATACTTGATTTGACATTGGCTCCATGTGCATCCACGGATTTGGAATAAGACAGAGAAGGCCGGATGAATGTCTCATCCGCAGGCATAGGGCTGGTGGGAATCAAGGCGTTGTCCCCTTCCTGAGCCTCTCCATCTTCGAAGATGTGCACGGGCCCTGACGGAGGAGGCAGAGCAGGTGCAGCGGTGAAGACAGGCTGACGAATGGGGCTCTGCGATACTGGTGAACGCGGAATGACAGGAGGGCTTGATGCGAGAAGGTCCAGGCCAGGCCGACGAGTAGGGGAGATATCATCATCCGAATCCCATGATAGCCTCCTCGGAACATCGGGCCACGCGATCATGACGCGAGTATCTTGAACATCCAGCATGATATCAGCCTCTGGGTTCTCCGACATGTAGGTATCGCCTTTGTTGAGCTCAAAAACGCGGCCTTTGCAGTGAATTTTCGCACCGTTCCATCCAAGACATTCCACCTCGATGTACCCGTTCGGGTAACACGCTGTCGAGCCGTGATAGGCGGCCTGAACGTGAACGCGTGAAATAAGGCGGTTGGCAGATAGCTGGTAGTCTGATGAGTTGGAAGACCTGCCCATGCGAACGATCTCGCCATCGGCTGGGAGGTCGACCGTAGGGACGGCCCCCAGCGGCTGCCGCTCGGACAGAGTAGAGATGGTACGCTGCAGGCCTGGGTGGACCTTCCGAGGCGACGAAGAGGGCAAGATACCCGTCGACGAGGTCGGCACCGGTGTGGGATAGTACTTGAGCTGCTGCTTGGGGTAAGTGGGCGATTCGTCGTCGAACTTGCGCTTCGCTGACACTGGACGCGGAAATGGTGATGATGACAGCGGTTCAAAAGCGGGGAGCAGCGACGGCTTCCGCGTTGCCCCCGAGCCCAGCTGGTCAGGCTCCAAGGGCAATGGAGGAGCCCTGGTGCTTGGAGATGAGTGCATGGTGTGTGTAGACGGCTGGCACGCGAAGCTGGAGGACGTGTCGTGCTTCGATCTGGAAACGACGTGAACGTATACCTTAATCGGCTCCAGACAGCCGGCAGAGGGGGCGGTCGTCTTGTCAGTAGGTGCAGAGGGGAGAAGAGCGAGGGCCAGGGGTGGTTAAGAAAAAGAGGCCATGAGGTCAATTGGTGAAGAGGAGGCGGTCACGTCTTGGGCCACGCCTGGGTAGGGTAGAATGCAGTCGCGCAACGCGAGTGTGGAGTTAGACGCGCTACAGCGGAAGCTCGGACGACCAGCACCGCCAGGAATTTCTTCACCCCGAACACAATTTGTGCCGTCGGCACGGCTGACCCTGCAAGGTGATTGCAGACTGCACACGTCCTAAATTTTACGAAGGCCTGTAGGCGGCGTCGCAGTGCTGGCTCTCCGTCGAGTTGGCTGCCGGCTGCTGGCTGCGAGGGTGGAGCATAAGGTTCCCCAAAAGCCTTTCACACGACCCCGTGCACGGCACAAAACGCCAAAGGTCCTTCACCTGCTTCGGCTGCTGCGGTGTCTTTCCATCACTATGCCGTCCCAGCCCCTCCGTCGGTGTTCGCCTGGCTGCGTCGCTGCCCGCGTCTATTGGCAGCCCACTACGCGCTCGACAGTGATCTTGCTTGCAGCAAACATGATCGAAGCCCCGGAGTCGGCCCTGCCGTGTGCACGTGGAGCCAGCTCTCCCAGTCTTGTTTTCTTCGCATTCAGCCTGATCGGCCGACATGGAACACGGCGCTCTGCCATTGCTTAATTGAATACATACGTCCGACAATGGCATCTGCGAATTGTTTCCCCGAGCCATCGGCGGAGATGCTGAGGTTAGCTGCAAGCCAACGCTGCAAGCCGTTACAAGGCTGTTATATCATGCAGTAGCATGTGGGGCGAGGATCTGTAAAGAACGTCACGCAGCCTAAGAAAAAATATTCGTTCAGCCCGCCTGGCTTATATGGCTGGGCTTTGCGTTGGGCGCAGTCAAGCGCACGGTGGTGACGCCTGAAGCGAGTAAGAGACGCGTCGAAACGCGGTGGTGGAGAGGAGGGGGCCGGGCACAGGTTTCGGTTTGAAAGTCTGCAAAGACGGCGGCATTGTGGGACTCAGCCGTCAATCTCTGCGTCCACGGCACTGTAAAGGACATCGTCTCAATGGCTGCTCCCGTCTCCGTCATGATGGTCATGGCAGGTGCTGCAGTGACTATATGCTCGGCTCACCGCAGTCAGCATGATGAGAGCAACGGCCACGCAAGCACCGGCCGGCTGGAGATTCTGTAGCGTGATTCGAGGCAGCTGTTCGGCTCGGATGACCGCATTTGCAGCACAGCACGTATCCGCGAAATATAAAAAAAGCTGCGTGTCAAGCGGGCTGCGGTCGCGTGCCGTAAGGCTCCACGAGTTGGCGACGCGCTGATTGGTTACCGTCCCATGTATGAATTCCCTATTCAGTAGTCGCTCCATCCAGCCCCGCCATGCATCGGCCAAGCGTTTCCCCGTTCCGACTGCTGCTCCGCCGAAATTTTAGATTCCAGCAGTCGCGAAATTTCACGGGCTCAGAGCAACAAGTGTTTCTGCCACAACGCTGCACATCTACGCCATGGCAAAGTCCAAGTCCCTCGTCAAGTCCGGCTCGAAGCAAGAGAAGAGCGCAAACGCCCCGCTCACCACAAAAGTTGCTCATGGCACACCATACCAGCTCGATCCTGCCCAGGTCGAGCGCGCGGCCACGGCCCTGGTTGCGCATATGAAACAGCATACAAAGACGAAGGAGGAGAATGCCGCCAAGAAGAATCTAGCAGCCGACGACGACGACACAGAGGAGCAGGACGAAGCCATCTTCTTGAATGTCTCCACTAAGAAACATGTCCACGACACCAGCCGGTTGAAGCCCACCAAGCTGTTAGTGTTCCCAGCACATATTCCGTGACTCATCTCTGACCAGCGCAGTCCCCTTCCACATTCGATCTTTGGCAACAGTGTCCGGATATGCATCTTCACCAAAGACCCCCAGCGCGCTTACAAGAACTTGGTTGCATCTGATGCCTTTCCTGAAGAGCTGCGTGCGAAGGTTGGACGAGTGATTGGTATCGACAAACTCAAAAAGAAATGGAAATCCTTCGAATCAAGGCGTCAGCTTTTGGCTGAATACGATGTTTTCATGGTCGACGATCGAGTGATCAAGACGGCTGCTGATGCGCTGGGTAAGACCTTCTACGGTACCAAATCGAAGCGACCCATCCCAATTCGACTCACTGCGGGAGCGTACGTCGACAAGAGCAACAAGGACCAGAAGAAGCAAGAAAACGTGGTTGGAACACCCCAGGGAGTCGCCAAGGAGATTGAGAGCGCGCTGAGGGCAACTTATGTCAGTATGAGCGCTTCTGCAAATACTTCTATCAAGGTCGGAAAGCTATCCATGACTCCTCAGCAGTTGAAAGAAAATGTCGAAGTAGCAGTGACTAAGTTGGTCGACAAGCACATCGAGCATAAGTGGCGAAATGTCCGCGGTTTGTATATCAAAGGCCCCACAACTAAAGCTCTTCCAATCTGGTTATCCGAAGAGCTTTGGGTAGATGATGCGCAAGTCCTAGATAGTGAGCATGTACCCGCAATCACGAACGGCGAGAAGAAGGCAGACAAGAGGAAGAAGTGGGAAGACTGGGAAGAGGAGTTGCTCGACGAGGAAGATCTCGAAGAGCGGAGACAGTGGAGAAAAGCGAAAAAGGCCAAGAAGGAGCCGGAACAGAAAAAGCTGGGTGCAATCAGCAGGGAGAAGCGGAACAAGCTTAAAAAAGAGGCTCTGCAGTCGGCACAGACTCCATTGCTTACTAGCTAGATTTTTTTTCGCAATGCGTGATTTTACGCTATTGCAATGGCGTCATGGGGGCGTTTGGGTATGTCGCTATTGTGTACGAATGAATACCACTTCTTCGATGCGAGCACACTCAATCCTTTCCTTCGGCAATCTCAATCCACAATTACTATTGATCACTGATTAAATAAGTAGCCGTGATGGGATAGCATACTGGGTAGACAGAACTGGTTTCTTTCCATTCTAACTGACGCAGATCCACTCCAGGTATACTTTCTCAATGCAATTGGCAGGCTATGGTTACACAGAAGTCAACTTGTAATAGGGTCTTAAAATCTACGATCTCAAGCTGTATCCCCCATACCATTGCCTAGGACCTGCTGCTGCTTGTGCGACTGCAGTTGAGGGGAGAATTGATCGAACGGAACATCTGTGAAGAAGGGCCCGAGGTCAAGCGATCGTATTGTACAGGCACTGTTTCAACATCGGACCTTCTTTTTCACGAACCCCCTTCTCTTTGTCCATCTCTTCCTAGCCAGCGCCTGAGAACCACACTTTCCTCAGCATAAATGCCTCGTGAGATAACTATTTTAGGGTACCAAAGTGCGAACCAGGCCGTACCCCACACGCCAGACATTTATGCCGTTCCATTTACTCCCTAGCGGCCGCTCACCGTCAAAAAAACGATAGGAACACGTTGAATAATGCTCGCTTAGTGCCCCTGTCCATCACGAACCACGCCAAGCTCAAACGCTGCACGCCTCAGCAAGGGAGGTTTGCGGTTTGGTCATGGCGCCGTCAAATGAGATATGAGACGAGCTACGCACATCCAGGGAGATGGCAGGTTCAAGCTTTAGACAAGAGGTGCGGGAAGGCAGGCCAGGTTTCCGACCCGCGAACGCAGGATAAAGAGGCCCTATGCCTTGACTATTGTTTCCTATATCACCGCTTTTATTCTTCTTTTTCTTCAGGTTTTCGGCACCAATTGCCTGGTTCGATACTACTTTCGTTCTCTTCTTTCACAGCCGGGCTGTCGTTCGTTGCTTATTGGACTGTTTCTGTATATCTTAACATTCGAGTTTAATTCATCCACGGTCCAGAAAGATAGCCTGCCGGACTCCGTTTAAGTGAACAAACACAATGCGTTTCTCAGCTTCAGTCGTTCTCTCCGGCCTCCTAGCCGCCAATGCCCTAGCCATACCCACCACTCTAAAGAAACGCGGTGTCCTCACCAAGCAAACCTACGCCCGATTTCAAATCTCAGACGGCGTAGCCGGAAATGCCCAGGCCGAAGTCCTCCAGAAGTTTCCCGTACGTCTCCTCAAATTAATTAAAAAAAAAAACCATGACTTCATTACAATATTGACCAGTCTTCAGATCAACATGAACGACCTCGCCAATGTCGCCCCAGAGGATCAGAAAATCATCAGCGACGCCCGCAAAGTAGCTGAATCCGCTGAAACAGATGCCTTCAATCCAGCCATCGAGGCTGCGTCCGGTGCTGCTGCCACGGCGCTGCAGAACGGGAAGATCAAGAACAAGGTGCTAAAGCTGCAACTCGAGGTGATGGATTTAATGATCAGCCAGGCGCGGGGGAGCGATAATGCGGCGAAGATTACGGAGGAGCAGACGAAGCTGAATAATAACATTGCGACGGATAAGAAGAATGCGGGGGCGACTAGTCAGAGTGTGGCTTTCAATGGTTAGCTGGGGGCTTGGAGATAGAGATTAGTAGACAGGTGAGAATTGTGTAGACTTCGATGTATATATTTGGCATCAGGTACCCAGTCAAAAATCGAAAGTTGATATGCAGAAGAGCGGTGGCTTCCCCAGCTTTCACGAAGAAGTCGGAGATAAGACCAGCATCAAAGGGCGCTTATAGCCAATTGTTTCACTCCTTCATCTATTCAAGATCCAGTTTTCACGGCACCCAAAGATGGTTGTGTATCTGACTTTCTCATTACGCATTAGCGGTCCGTGTGACATGGGATTGGATGGAACAAGAAAGTTGGGGAATTGAATAAGGCTGATAATGCCAAGACTAGAGCTCACGTGATACATGCGGTCCGATGCGTGGCCCTGCATGAAGCTCCGACCAAACCATCCCTAGACGCCTTATGTAATCGTACGTCGTCATCTCTCAGCTCCGCCTCAAAGACAACAATCAGAACAACATGCACAATATGCTGAAGTCGTTGCCGTTCCTAACGTTTTTCTTTGCTCACGCGATTGTAGCACATCCCACATCATCGGCGGACCCCCTCCCGTTGCTGATCTGGCACGGCTTGGGTGACAACTATGCCGCAGATGGTCTTCAATCAGTCGGCGACCTCGCAATCGAGACGAACCCAGGGACTTTTGTGTACTACATCCGCGTAGACGAGAACCCCGATTCGGACAAAACCGCTACCTTCTTCGGCAACCTCACGGAGCAGATCGCCAAAGTATGCACCGACCTCGCGACGCATCCGATCGTCTCCACGGCGCCTGCAGTCAACGCGCTCGGCTTCTCGCAGGGCGGCCAGTTCCTCCGCGGTTTCGTCGAGCGGTGCAACGTGCCGCGCGTGCACAACCTTGTCACCTTCGGCAGCCAGCATAACGGCATCGCCAAGTACCAGATCTGCGGCGCTACGGACTGGTTGTGCAAGACGTACATCGGGCTGTTGAAGGCGAACACGTGGGGCCACTGGGTGCAGTCGCACCTCGTGCCCGCGCAGTACTTCCGCAGCACGAACGAGTCGACCGGCGAGCCCTCGGATGAGTACCTCGAGAACTCGAATTTCCTGGCCGACATCAATAACGAGCGGGAGCAGAAGAACGCGACGTATGCAGAGAATCTGGCGAGTTTGAATAAGCTCGTCATGTATCTGTTTGACGATGATGAGACAGTTATCCCAAAGGAGAGCGCGTGGTTTGCGCAGACGAACATTACGAGCGGCGAGGTTACTGACCTGAGGGATAGAAAGATATACAAGGAAGATTGGATTGGACTGAAGAAGCTGGATGAGAAGGATGGATTGGAGTTCAGGACCACCAAGGGCCGCCACATGCAGCTGAGCGACAAAGTGCTCATTGACGTCTTCCAGACATATTTCTCACCAGGGGAAGAAGCTAGTTGGAAGCGCCCTGTGAAATATGATCAGACTCCCATTGAGCTATGACGCGTCTCGTTGCATAGATTCTCCTCTGCGATTGTAAGTTATTGAATGAATTGACTAGTCGACCTTTCTCTTGGGTCTGTTTGTTAGTGTGCTGAACAGAATTTCCTACAACCGATTAACTACAAGCATCCTTTTTGTTTGTGACAGAAGGTCCTTTTATCCTGTCATTAAAACTTCTGGTCTTTGAGATACCCAAGAATGCCTAAAACAAAATTATAAGCAACGTTTCCCCGATATTGCCAACATTAGATTTACTCCTGAGTACCCTAATCAAATCTTTTTCACTTAGCACTGCATTGCTGCATCTTTTCAATCAAAGCGGTCTCAACAATCCTGTGAAAGAGCCTAAGAGGTGGCTCACAACGGACTTCCAAACGCTTTGACAAGTCGGCAGTGTTCCCTTTGAATTGAAATTAAGTGCAGAATTTTTTTTTTTTGGATTTTTTGTCAATGAATTGGACGAGCATCCTACGTACAAGAAAAAGAGAAACTCGAAGGTAACAGTGTTTCCTGGTCACAGGAATTCGAAAGTTCCCAAAAAGGAGCCGTTTGGAGGCTTTGACACGGTGTGACAATACAATAAAGGTACCGGCAATCTCAGCGTCGCTTCTTTTGAAATTTCTTAATATTTCTTAGGTTTTTATAGATTGCCCTACCCCGATCAACGTCCTCCCCAAGAACCGCGGATCGCATCTCTTGATCTCGACATCTACTCTGCAACTTCTCCCCTGCATAACCATCCCGCGTATCCTACAATCTTACGCGAAGAGAAAATTAAACCGTTTCAAACGCATTCACAGATTCCATTTTCCTCTTCCCCTCCCTTCACAACTTACTCTTCATGCCCTCCTCGCTACTCCTCCAGTCCCAACTCGGCAACTTCATCGTTCCCTTCTCATTAAGATGCTTGTGCATATCGAACGAATTCCACAGCAAATGCGGCTCATGTCCCCACCCTTTCCTCAGGCACTCGAACTCCGCCTTGTTGAAATAATCCTCCAGGATGGGCCGATAATCCGGGTGAGCGCACTTGCTGATGATGACGCGGGCGCGCTCGCGGGGCGACAGGCCGCGCACGTCGGCGAGGCCCTGCTCTGTGACGACGACGTCGAGGTCGTGCTCGGTCTGGTCGATGTGCGTGCACATGGGCACGATGCAGGACACGCCCGTGGGGTCGGTTTTCGAGGGCCGCGTCGAGGGCGTGTGCATGATGGAGTATTTGGCCGAGCGCAGGAAGTCGGCGGAGCCGCCCAGGCCGTTCAGCATGCGGCTGCCCATGACGCAGGTGCTGTTTGCGTGGGCGTAGATGTCGACTTCGACGGGGGTGTTCATGCCGATGACGCCGAGGCGGCGGATGATTTCGGGCGAGTTGGAGACCTGCTGCGAGCGGAGGAGGAGCTTGGGCGCGTATTGGTCCCAGTTCTTGTAGAAGCGCTCGAAGCCGTCGGGGGAGAAGCGAATCGAGGTTGCGGTGGCGAAGTCGAGGTTGCCTGAATCGAAAAGGTCGAGGAAGCTGTCTTGGAGGACTTCTGTCCATACGCGGAGGTTCTTGAAGTTTGCACCGCCGGACTGGAGAAAGGAGTTTCAGCGGGTGTTCGATGCAGAAATCATGTGTATACTCACTGCTAGGCCTCCAATGACCGCGTTGGCAATGTTGCCAATACCGCTCTGCAGAGGCAAAAGGTTCTCGGGTAGCCTCCCATGGCTCACCTCGTGCTGTAAAAACTCGATCAAATTGGCGGCAATGGCTCTGCTGGCGTCATCCTCGGGTGCATTGGGTTGCGTTTGATCAGGGTAGTCGCTTTCGACAATGGCTACGACACGTTCGGGGTCGACGGGAATATGTGGTGTACCAATGCGGTCCTCAGGAGACATGATCAGATATGGCTTGCGGCGGGGAGGCAGATCCGTCATGGTGATGTCGTGTAGACCTTCAAATGAAGGGGCAGCGGTATTTACTTCGATGATGATCTTGTCAGCCATTTGGATGAGTTCAGGGGATGCACCGACGGAAGCTCCTGGGATGATGCCGCCGTCCTCGGTTATGGCAGAGGCCTCGACAATAGTCACATCCAAGCGGTTGTGAGGCTTGTTGAGAGTATAGTAGCTAGACATGTTAATGTTCGTCCAACTAGCTTCGAGTTGCTGATTGCTGATTGCTGGTCGTACTCACCCATACATGAGGTCCACCGGGAACATGCTCAGATGCTTATCAAAGAACTTAATGTTGCCATTGTTGATGCCCTTTGCGATTTCTTTGCCGACCTGGTGAGGCGATCTCCGCTCAATCATATTCAACCGGGCCCAGCGGTTCTCAGTCTCAGCCCCGGACGACGCGCCGACGAAAAGATTGTATTTCAATTGGCCCTGCAAGTTGTTCTTCTCGACATGATCGGCCAATGCAGTCGGAATCTTCCTACGCGTAGAAATGTTAGCATCGGTTTCGTCATCCTCTCACAAAGCTAAGTTCTCTTTTGCTGGGTATGGT
>Ga0247757_10000567_pt1 | contig 29994 bp, 26 predicted proteins | sample UWRJL126311R4_FD_180929 | JGI IMG/M metagenome (GOLD analysis project Ga0247757, IMG submission 180929) | Plant litter microbial communities from Arlington Agricultural Research Station in Wisconsin, United States - UWRJ-L126-311R-4 | ecosystem: Environmental > Terrestrial > Plant litter >... | reverse complement strand
TCCCAGGTGCGGAAATCCAGACGCCAGATGGAGGACCCCGACCGCACCAAGGAGCGTGAGTTCTACAGATACTACCACCGCTCTCAGCGCTCCAGGGAGGACGGTTTGCATTCGATGCTACCTGGTATCACGTCCTCTACCGCGCCCGTTCTGGCCCCGTCACTACCTGTGAAACCGTCCGACGACACCGCTCTGACCGCCTTTGCCCAGCTGGGAGCGCTGCGTCTGAATACCTGCCGATGTCTGATATCCTTTTTTGACCGCCGCAACTGCTATATCCTTGCCGAAGCCACCAAATCAGTTTCCCTGCAGGGTGGACAATCCGAATTCCCACAAGATGCTCTGTATTGGGGGACTTCTATCTTTACCAAGGAGAAGAGCATCTGCTATTACACGGTTCAGATACCCTTCGAGAACGGTAGCCACTCCGTGGACGATTATACCAAAGCGCCCCACTTGGTCGTCAACGATTTGTCCCAGGATCATCGTTTCAAAGACTTTCCTTTCGTAAAAGGACCCCCACATTCGCGTTTCTACGCTGGCGTTCCCATCCGCAGCCCTAACGGGCACAACATCGGCACCTACTGTGTTTTGGATGACAAACCGCGCAATGGACTTTCTGCTTTTGAATTGCAATTCTTGGGGGACATGGCACAAACTGTCATGCGCCATTTAGAGATGTCGCGGGCCACCAACGACCACCAGCGGCGAGGGGTCATGGTCAAGAGTCTGGGTTCCTTTGCTGATGGAAAATCTACGCTCGAGGAATGGTGGGATTCGTGGGAGGCCGATACGCCATCTATAATGCCGCCTGAGAACGCTCCCACGCAGCGTCAACGGCAACCAACCATTTCAAACTCCATGTCGCCAGGCGCGGATCCGAAGCATCTTCAACTGCTTAATAGGTATGATAGTGCCACCTCCAGTGTTCCTAGTTTGAACAATATGGATTCGGTGTCGCCATCCAGTGCGTCCGCGCCCAGTACTGTCGTTACCCCTGCTTCCGAAATCCTCGAACCCTCACCTATCGAACCTGCATGCAAAACCACGTCATCCGCCGGGAATGACAAGAATAATGGCGTGGCTCCTGAGGTAGAAGCCATATTCGGTCGCGCGGCTCAAATGATAGTCGATGCTGTCGAAGTCGAAGGCGCCGTATTTTTCGATGCCAAAGTCAGCACCTTTGGTGGACTTGTCGATGACGAGATCGTATCTGAGCAGCCGCCCGAGCCTGACAAACAGTGTGTGATTCTTGGTGCCGCACATTTCAAGGGTCCAAATACTACAGAATCAACCCACGCATACCCACTCGCCGAAAGTGTCCTGAAGCACCTCTTACGCAATTATCCTCAAGGCCAGATCTTCAATCTCGATGATGAGCTGGCACCTGTGGCTAATCCTCTCCATGAGGAAGCTGATTTAGCATCTTCTAGACGATCCGAGTCTACAAGAAGCTCGGACGATGAAATGATTCTCAAAGAAGTTTTCCCTCAGGCGTGTAGTCTAGTTCTATACCCGTTGTGGGATGCTCATCGGGATCGGTGGTTTTCGAGCCTTATTATATGGAGCTCCGATCCCATGCGCGTATTTACAAGCGAGCAGGAGCTCAGCTATCTCTCGGCATTCAGTAATAGCGTGATGGCTGAAGTTGCTCGGCTCGATACAAAATTGGCTGATTCCGCGAAGGCTGACTTCATCTCCTCGATTAGTCACGAGCTGCGCTCCCCTCTTCACGGTATATTGGGCATGACGGATCTTTTGAAAGACACTCGGATAGACAATCAACAATCCTCGCACGTTCAAACTATTGAGACGTGCGGGAAGACCCTACTAGATACCATAAATCACGTAAGTGCACTAGCAATGCTTGTTATATCTTTCTCTGATAACGACAATAGGTTCTTGACTTTGCAAAAATAAACAACCTCACACGGGGAACATCAACAAAACGAAGCAAGAAGAGAGTAAAGAGCACCAAGCATGTTATTAGCCCTAGCCAGGCGCATACGAACGACATTATGACAATATATTCAGACGTCGATATCTGCATCCTTATAGAAGAGGTCCTTGAGAGTGTCTTCGCTGGCTTTAATTTCAACAAATCAACAGCACAGAATTTTGAACAACGACCGAAAAATGTGGAGCCTCCTGTCTCCGTTATAGTCGACGTTAACAAGCACGACAACTACGTTTTCCGCACACAGCCGGGCGCTTGGCGACGAATCCTGATGAACCTGTTCGGAAACGCGCTGAAGTACACGCCTGCAGGTTTCATTAAGATTAAGCTTCAGGTAGTACCTAACAAAGACGCGATCGAAGAGTGTGTCGAATTTCGTCTTACCGTTACCGACTCGGGAATCGGAATGTCAGAAGACTATATCAACAACAGGCTCTTCCATTCCTTTGCTCAGGAGAATCCCCTGAGCCAGGGGACTGGCCTCGGGCTGAGCATTGTTAAACAACTGGTGGAACTTCTTGGTGGAGAAATAGAAGTTCACAGCGAGAAGGGGCGAGGAACTAAATTCACAGTCAACTGCCCCCTGAAACCGGCTATTCTATCGCCGACGGTGTCAGCGCTGAATCTGGAAAAAGAAATTGCTAACGTCTACCAAAGGTCTACGGGCAAGGTTGTACATTTCATAGGCTTTGATGATGAAGAAGAGGACTATTTCCCTGTCAAAAGCCTGAAGAACAAGAACGCCTCGAAGATCACAAAGAAGGCTCTCGAAAACCTCTGCCACGACTGGTTCGACATGAAAGCACAGGGTTACGGTGAAAAAGATGCGTGTCCACCTGATTTATTCATGGCCACAGAATCCGGTGCACGGTTCCTGCGCGAGCAGTACAGTAAAGGACCTGATGACGCCCCCTCGGCCCCAGTCGTGGTCCTTTGTCGCGCCGCTGCACTAGCCCAGTCTACAACCGCTATCACCGTGCCCGGTCTGATCTTCGAATGCATCGCGCAACCCTGCGGCCCGCACAAGCTCGCCAAAGCTCTTGAGTCTTGCTTCGACCGACACACGAACCGCCTTATGGCCCGGGCCACAGATACCGACTCCTCCCTCCCCACCATCTCACAGCTCAGCCTGAAAGAAAATTCTCCTCTGCAGATACCTGAGACGGTCTATCTATCTACCTCCGGCCCGCACCGTCCGCAAGTCAAATCAGCGATTAGTGCTCCTGAGATCCGGTCCGTGAAGCATAATGCGGCGGACAGCGCCTCCCACAAACCCCTCAACTGCATCGCCGTAGACGACAACCCAATTAACCTCCGCCTGCTCCGTACCTTCATCGAGAAACTAGGCCACCGCCACCTCCTCGCTACAAATGGGGTCGAGGCGCTAGACACGTACAAAGCTGTCTCCGCGCCCTCGGCTTCATCGACTACCACTAGCCGTCCGTCCTCTTCTACACCCGCGCTCCTTCCTTGTCCCCTCGTAGACGTAAGCCACGAAAAGCCAAAAGACCCCCCTTTTCATCCCGACGTTATCCTCATGGACATCAATATGCCCGAGATGGATGGTCTCGAAGCCACGCGCCTGATCCGTGCGCACGAGCGGGATTTGAGTCTAAGGCCTGTCACTATCATCGCGCTGACGGGGCTGGCGAGCAGCGAGGCGCAGCAGGAGGCGCATGCGAGTGGGGTTAATTTGTTTCTTATTAAGCCGGTCAGGCTGGGGGATTTGGAGGTTGTGCTTAGGGGGGTGGTTGCGGGGGAGAGGGAAGGGGCAAAGGGCGAATAGTGGGAGAGAAGGTGGGGGATGGAAAGGGGAAGAGGCAGGATGGGGTATATGCGTATGTGATATGGGAATGGAGAAAGGGGCGTTTTGGGAATGGTTATGATAAAAGGATTTTAGCTTTTTAGTAGTAGTGGTTGTGATGTTTCGTCTGCTTTCTTTGAGTTCATATCCCGCTTTTGGTGGGGTGTGGGCTTGGAGATGGTGAACTCTATTTACTGCTGCTGCTTTGTGCGGAAAGACTTAACTCATTGGTAAAGTATAGGGAAGAAGGGGTGGAGGGATAGATCGTCGGGTTTTGTTTGGAGAAGTGGTCACAGGGATGTTTGTTCATGCATAGGTTATACCCTTTTTTTGTTATGTATGCATTTGACGAATGGATATTGGTTCATTAATCACATGCCCTATTCAAGTTTACTGAGGAAGGTGTGGGATATTTTTGTCAGTCGATTGCTATTTGAAGTACGGGTTTCAAAGAGAAAGGAGTGTGACGCTTAGAGAATAGGTGCTATTGTTAGAGGCGCAGGGGATGTGCTGCAGAGTACTACTCTTCAGGACTCTTGAATGATTTCGGTCACTTGGAAACGAGGAGGAGGAAAGCAGTTGGAAATCGAAAGACCGAGCTTGTGAGGTGGAAAGGATGGACTACAATCAGACTAGTCTACTTTTGTGTAGGAAAACCAAGCCTCGCTAAACGGAATCGCGCGGATTTCCGAAGCAAGGATGTCGGCAGTTGGGGAAGCGCCGATGGCAGGGGTTCGCGGATGGGAAGATAGCCATGACTGGACTTATGTCTATCATACTCGCGGGAAGACGGAGTGCCGTGTATGTAGATGCTTGCCGCCAAAGAGGTATAAATGCATCCGTTTGGGACACGCAAATCTTGAATTCCATCTTCATTCTATCCTTCGCCCACTTGTTCTATCCCTGCATTGATATATTGAATCATTAGCAAAGTGTCTGCTATTTCTCTTCTACGGTGACTCTTTGGCTACTTCTTAGCTCTAGTTACAAGCCATGGTCCTTAAGATCTACGGCTCAGCGATGTCGACAGCACGCGTGCTCGTCACACTGCTGGAGAATCAAGTTCCCTTTGAATTTATTCTCGTGGATATCGCAAAGGAGGAGCATTTGAACGAAGAGTGGAAGAAGATGCAGCCTTTCGGGAAAGTGCCAGTTATGGACGATGAGGGATTTGTGTTATTTGAGAGTAGGGCTATTTGTCGGTATATTGCGAGGTACGTTCTTAGTTTATTCACTTGTTGTACAACTATTTGGAGAGGTCTATTGAATTTATTCTGATTTCCATACGCAAGTACCTCTCACTAATGTATAGACATGCTAGGAAATATCCATCTGAGCAACCCTTGATTCCATCCGGAGAGGACATCCAGGCGTATGCCCGCTTCGAACAAGCATGCTCAATGGAGCAGAGCTGCTTCGCCGCTGCTGCAGAGACTATTGGAACGGAGTTGTACATTAGGCCGTAAGTTTCGTAACGTTTTGTATACATACCCGGCACTTTTCTCTTTCTCCATCGAGCTGCATAGTCTCTTACAGCATGTTGCCTGGTTTGGGACTATGCACTTCAACGTCTTTCCAGTCAGCTAGCCCACCTACTTCGAGTCAATGCGTTTATGTCTTGAGTTGTCCAAAAAAAAAAAACTGACTTTCCTCTCTTCTAAAACAGGAAAAAAGGCCTCGGTCCCACCGATACGTCCCGTCTCGCGCAAGCTGAGCACGATCTCGACACAGTGCTTGGCGTTTATGACCGTCTGCTCGCAAAGCAGAAGTATCTTGGAGGAAATGAGTTGTCTCTGGCTGATTTGTTTCACCTACCTAATGGAGCTGCGCTGAAGCAGGGGAAGTGGGCGGAAGTGTTTGTGAAGCATGAGAATGTCAACAGATGGTTCAATGAATTGCAGGAGAGAACCTCATGGAGGGAGGCGGCGGCGCTGGCGAAGACTGCCACGTGATGTGCCATTGCCTAGCACGTGTAATGGCTGCCTGACCGTGCTGCCGTCCTCATTTCGTACCTATTCACAGGCCTGTGCTCAAATAGGCTAGTGCGGACTGGCTGCCGTCCCGATTAGGAAAGAAGCCACCAGTAGTGGGAATAAACAACTATTTGAATCGCGTGCCCTGTCCCTCTTCTCTTTCTCCCACACACTCTCCACACTCCACACAACTTCAACTTGAGTGAGAATAATTCCTTTACAGCTCGATGGCTACTTGGAGGCTAATACTTGAGTCAAAAACTAGCGTACATACGCGGCTCTTTTACGTACCCAACTGTAAGTAACGCTCCGTCATTGTCTACGCCTTAAGTCAACTACTAATCCAAAAGTCACTTACACCACAAACCTTCCATCAACTCTCATCAAAAAGCTTCACAGCATGGCTCAACTCGACATCACTGAGCCCGTCAATGCCTGTCGCTGGGCCCGAGTCCGCGACGATGACGGCCTGGGCTTCTACAAAAACCTCAAGGTCTGGGACTGCAAGGAAGGCATGTGTAGGTGGTCGGACTGGTACGACCCACCTACCATGGCGGCGGCCGACAAGTCTCCCAAGAAGTCGCCAAAGAAGTCTCCAAAGAAGAAGTCTCCAACCAAGAAATAGGGAGCTGTAAGTACGACCGCCTCAGTCCCCTCTCCCATCTCCTGGAAAGAATTATGCTACCCTTCTATAAGTGGATCGACTACTTGATACCGCCACGCAGGAGCGATGCATGGAGTAGGCATTTGAGGACTGGGGCACTGCGGACTTTAGTTTGGAATGAAGGCCAAGAGCATTATGGGGAAGCCATAGAGACATCTGTAGCTTAAGCAGCTTCCAAGGATCATAGATTAGAGTGCATGTTGTGATACTGTGATGCTGTGATGTTGTACCCCGCCTAATGTCCATCTCTATTGCGTTTGTTCAAGCATACTCTATCACCTTTTTGTTTGCATGAGTGTCTCCATCTCCAAGCTTGATGAAATTTCAATCACTTTCTCCTCTTACCACTATGGTTTGTTTAGTGTGTACCCGTATGTACCGGCTTTGCGCCCACCGTCTCGTCCTTTCGGCGATAATGGTATCCTTCTTAGCCACCTTGTTAATTATTGTCTAAAGCTGTCACATCACACAGCGCCTGATTCATGCATATGCCGGACACCTTCTCCATGCCCGCGCCAGACGCAGCATCTGCGAAACAGCTCGTCTGTCCCTAGCAGGCGCGCAAGGCTTATCGCGTATATTGCGTAACAAAGCTCTCAGACCCTTCCATGCCGAACCACACATCCCAGCGCCTCAGCCCTCAAGTGCCTCTACCTCCACCGTGGCCGCGTTTCCGTAGCTATGGCATTCCCATAAAATCCTACTCATCCTCCAAAAGCCTAGATCGCTCTAAGTAGCATGTGCAACGACGCGCCTCAGGAATTCTAACCACGTTCTACTCAACTACCCGCCCGCCGCCTTTCCGCTGATATGTCGAGTACACCCAAGTCAGAGTTATCAGAACCCAGACATTTGAAAACACGCTGGTCAGCCGGTGCATAGAGGTATTTTGCGCCGTCACCCTCGTCGTCGCCCTCGTCGGATATATCATATCGGAAAAGACTCGAGAAAGTCGTCTTCGTCTTCTGAAGACTGTATCCCTCCGAGTTTCCCTATCATGGCCTTTTCTGTCTTGAATCGAGGGGGAAAGTCCCCTCCAACGACAGCACAATTTTCCTAGTCCTTCTCTCTCTCCCACACACCTCACCCTTCCGACCTACAATAAACCAAGAAACATTCCACACAGGAAGCGAATATAAGGGAAATGCAGCTGGATGTGCCATTTCTCGTAACGTCCTTCATACACGTAAAGAGTCAAGGTATTCAACCACTGTTTCTTTCTAACGTTTTCTGTATTTTTTTTCTACTACTCTCGCTACTTTCCCCAGCTAATTAAAAACCCCACACCATCTCCGCTCCAGGCAACACCGCCATAGCTGAACACATGTGCGTATAACTTGTAATCTTTTATACTAATACAATAAAAAATAATATGGTGATACATAGAAAAGTAAGCAATTCCAAACAAAAACAATGGGTATTCAAAGCGATCTTCGATTGAAAAGACAAAAGGAAACAAGGCGTCCAGTACTTTCTTCACGCATAACCGGCATCTATCCCTTTCCCATTAGACACCCCCTCTCACCTTAAATCAGCCTTGTAACCTAAAAGTCCCTCCCCACTAGCTTGGGATCCGCAAACAACATCTCACCGCTTCTCTTCCTCCGCACGGTCGGATCTTCGCTGAAGTCCACCTGCCCCGGCCCGGGACTGAGATGCTGTCCCTTTGGAACATCTAGTATCCCGCTCAAGCTATCGTTCCCACCTCCGGCGTGCGGCTTGCGCTTAATGGTAAGCGGCAACCCTGTCGACCCGAGTAGAGCCTGTCCCGGTCCCGCGAGCGTGGGCGCGCGGCGCAGAGGGAGGGGTTTCTTGGGGAAGAGAGGCGCGGGCACATCGGCGGGGTGGCTCGGGCTGTTCCATTCGCTGGGGTTTTGGGAGATGGCTGGTGGAGGGTGGGCGAGCGGGGTGGTGGGTGTGCGGCGGCCATCTGGGGAGGTGCGGCCTGAGGGGACAAGTGGGCCTGGAATAAGGGAGTTGCTGTCTGAGTCGCGGCCGGGGAAGTGGGAGGCGAACGGAGCGGCGGGTAGGCGGTACTCGTATGGGTTCGGAGAAGGTGTGGAACGAGGTGGGAGTGGTGAGTGAGGGGGCAGCGGCGAGCGTGGTGTGGGCGGAGGCGCGAAGACTGTGATTGAGTCTGCGGTTGCTGCGCCCCTGTCTACAGGCAGGATGAGGTCGTGCTCAAAGGGGTCAGCGAAGGGATCGCTTGATCGCTTAGAAGCGTGGTCTGGAGCGGGAGAGTTGCTGCGCGCTTGAGATACTGGTGGGCCGTAGGGAGACATGGGCGGGTATTGCTCTGCCGCGTAGTTGGTGGCGTTGAATGCATTGAAAGAGTATGGGTTGATCGTGAGAGACGCTTTGGCATTACCACCCGTCCGAGGAGGGTGAGCCGCTTTTACTGGAACTTCAGGATCGCGGAAGGGATTCTGGGCGGCCTCGGATTCGTACGGGTGATGCGAAGCAGCAGCAACAGCGTTGAGGGTAAGTGATGGATCCCATACGGCAGAAGAAGCATATGATCCAGTGCTATAGCGCGACTCACGAGGGAGCAACGCTGGATGGGAATTCCTATCACGGGTGCTGTACACACCTATAGAATGGCGGGAAGAAGCCTTAGACGTAGAACGGGTGAGTCCTCCAGCAGCTCTATCGGACATGGTATGGCGTGCAGAAGCGCTCGAGAGTGATCGACTGAGAGCTCCGGCAGCACCGCCTGACATAGCGGAAACATTGCTAGGACCAGAACCACCAGACATGGCAGGAATAGGACTTCTAGAGGAATTGTTCGACATGTCAGAAGCAGCGCCTCCAGCTTCAGCATCGACACTTCTGTTGCCTCCCAACCCGCCGCTATAATAACCCTTTTCATTAATATCACCGGTACTGTGACGCCTGTTGTTGCTCCAGTTGTAATGGTAACGACGAGCAATCGCAAGGGCAGCCACGAGCGCAATAAGTAAACAAGTAGTTCCTCCTACTGCGATACCAGCAGTCTGAGACTTTGACAGTGGGGGTGGCTTGTCTTCACTAGTAGAGCTTTTAAGAGGAGCAGCGCTGGTGGTAGATGATGGTGCACCTGAGCTAGTGGTAGTCTCGGGAAAGTCTGTTGGGATTGTGGGCGGAGGCCCGAGTTCTGACGATTGCTCGGCGGCTGGCTCGCTCGTTGACTGTGTACCAGCATCTGCTGTGGCCTGGGACGAAGCATCGGTCGCACTGGCAGCAACGCTCGTGGAAGCAGGAGCTTGTGACTGTTCAACACTTGCCGCGGCGGACTGCGAATTGGTCAAGCTCTCCGGTGTGGGAATCGGGGACGATGCGGCTGAAGAAGTCTCCAGAATCCGGGCGGGAGGTGTTCCAGTTCCCACAGATGATGTGATGCTGCTCGGGATGATGGACCCTGTTGAGGTAGTTGAATCTGTGGCAGATATAGGAGCCAATATTAGGCTCGTTGCATCGGTTGCGGTTGCAGAAGGGGTTCCAGATGAGCCTGGTACGGAAATATCACTTGATGGTGCTGGTGTCCCACTTATCGATGATGATGGAATGTCTGTGGGAATTAAATTTGTCTGAGTCTCACTTGCCGGTACCTGTGTGATCGCCGAGGATGAGTCTGATGTAGGCGGCGCTGCAGCGGACGACCCGGTCGAAGCAGCAGAGGGATCAAAGAGTGAGAAACTAGGTAGTACACTCGACGAAGGAAGGACTGAAGTGGTAGTTGCATCTGATATTCCAACGGATGGATCTGTTGGTTCTGCTTGGCTTGATGAGCTTGCAGACCCCGATGTTGCGCTTTGATCAGATGTGGGAGTAGGGACTGAATTTTCCACTGGCAAACCGGGAGTGCTAGTCGTAGTCTCTGAAGGAGCAGGCACAGATGTAGGTCCAGTACCCGACGCACTAGGAAGAGAAATACCATTGGTAGATGAAGGACCAGAGATTTCCACCGACGACGTGAGTGCAATGGAGACAGTCTCCGATGCAGGAATGTTGGGCTCAGTACTGGGCTCAGCTGGTTTGACAGCGGTCGAAACTTTTGAAGAAATGGAAGAAGCTGAAGTGGCGATGCTGATAGTGGTGGGAATAGCATCCACTTGGGAGCTTAAAGAAGAAAAAACGCTGCTGATGTCCGAAGGAATGGCTCCTATATCGGATTTCACAGAAGATACAATGCTGCTAACGGCGGATGAAACATCGGATTTAACGGACGATAAGATACCTTTGACAGTAGATATGCCATCGTTGAGGTCAGACACAACTGATGAGACCGAGATAATAGGGTCTGGCAACAAGTCACTAGGGAGCAAAGGTGCAGGAGTCGTTGATGGTTGCTTGCTGCTCGACTGAGATTCTGATGTAGAAGTGACCTCAAGGCTCGTGGTTTTGGAGTCCTCCACATCGATACTCTTTGTTGGAGCTTGAGATGGTGATGAATTAGTCTCCTCGATACTTGTAGCCTTAGGTTTCTCCACATCACTAGTCTTACTCGGACCTTTCGACGGCGATTCTGTCGGTTCCTTGACCCTCGACTCCCTTGTTTCACTAGTCGGTGTTGAAGATGATATCACCGTCTCTTCCACCCGCTCTGACGCCTCCGTAGTAGTAGTGCTCTCACGATCGGTCGTCGATGACAAAGCCGAGCTTGGTGCCTGCGTTTGCTCAGCAGAGGATATAGCGTCATCCGTCGGAGTAGGCTTTGTCGCAGTCCTGGACTCTCTTTCTTGAGTGCGAGAAGACCACGAGGCTGGTGTGTTGGAGATGGCTGATGGTGGTGGAACTTCGGTTGCCTGAGAAATTGGAGACTCAACGGTCGGTGAAGAGTCGGTGGAGCTAGCTTCCGATGTGTGGACTGCGGTCGTGGATGTAGGATGAACCGAGGCGGCTTCTGATGTTGCAGATTCAACGGATGAAACGCTGGTGCTTGATTCCTCTTGAGAGGGCACTGTCTTTGTTGAAGCCTCGAAGGTTGAGCTAGCTTTTGAAATAGTGGATGTGGTTGTTGGTGCATCTGCAGAGGAAATGCTCACTGGCGTGAGAGTCCCTGTTGTCGATGCCTCTGTTTCTGGAGCTTCTATTATCGCCGCCTCCGTTGTCGAAGCTTCTAGGCTTGAGCTGACCTCAGATATAAGAAGCGAGCTTGAGCTTGATGCAGTTGTCTCAGGTTGGACGAGCTCAGATGACGAACCCGGCGTGACTGTAGAGGTCTGTGTTTGCTGGGTGCTCACTCCAGGAGTTTTCGTCGTTACTAAGACCGCACTACTAGAAGTGGGAACATCCTGCGTACTCTGCGTCGATTGAACCTCCTCAGATGTTGACGATACGACAACGATGGATGTGGACGATTCCGGTGGCAGAGTACTCGATTCTGGGCTCTCTGGAACTGTTGTTGCATTCGACCAGGGCTGCTGTCGTCGGCTCAGGCGCAGGACCCGGCGATTAATGAGTTTATCCCCTCTCCCCAGAATCTCATCTGTTGTCCACACATCAGAAGAGAAACAGAATGTCTTCTGAGAAACCTACCTCTATGCTGAAAAGCTGCATTAGTTGAAGTTACGAACAACGCCGTGTAGGATAGAACCAGTACACCCTTGAACCACATGGCATTGTTGATCGAAGAAAATCAAGAACAAAAGAGTGACTTTGAACAGAACTCACAAAACGAGAAAAAGAGCGACAGGAACAAAAAATGTGAAACGAGAGGGGGAAAGGGTGGTATGTCCTTAAGGCGGGTGCGACGAAGCGAATACCGACGGTATATCATCTTGGCCGCATTATTGTTTGCAAGTCCATCGCACGTCGGGGGCCACGGTTTGGGAACCCTTGCAATCCCTGTTACGATCGGACCAGAGGGGTGTCGGGCTGGAGGCTTAGCACGCACCTGCCAAGCTGCTCAGTCCGGTGGACTAACCACGTAAGCTAACAATAGATGGTATACCGCGACTACATAATTTCGCAACGCATCTCCATGGCCGACATGCAGTGGACAGAAGGGGATAAGTTTATGTGTATGTCAGAAGCTTGATTCTCTTTTGGCCAACAGACCTAGCAATAAGCTCCTGCCTCACGACTGAATGAAGTTGGATCAGGGACGCTTGTGCGAGCCCATTCTGACGTGGTACACGTGGACTGCGTGCCTGAAACATTCTGCTATCGTAATTTGGTGGAAATGAAGCCCTAACCAAGACCCAAACTTGCTGGCGGCGTCGCGTAAGATCGTATCTCCAAGTTCGCCACCTGTTGTGTCAAGATTGAGGATCCGAGGATAATAACTACAGAACAACATCCTGTATCGCTGTGGCACAGCTAGCCATCATCTACAGTCTATTTGTTCAGGTGTTTCAAGGTCGGCTACCCAGCTGCTTAAAGTCCGCTGGAGCGTCCACACCAACAGCGCTAGTAGCATTTTGCGTGAGAATGTGGGCCTGGCTATCACGAACAAGCTCTTGTATCCAAACAGGCAGTGCTCGTAGTGCTGGTGCAAGAGCAGGTCCTAGAACTAGTTGTCCGCTCTTTGCGGCAATGATTTGATTCACCATAATTTTAGCAATCTCGTCGGGTTCCTGGAACGTCTTACGAAACTTGGGATCGAGTGACGCATTCAAACGTGTCCGGGTCCAAAGAGGGTACACGATCGAGGTTTTGACCTCAGGGCATTTGTATCGATGCTTCAGCTCTTGTGTCAAGGTCTCGTGGAAAGCGGTCAGGCCCGCTTTGGTCGCAGCATAGTCTGCAGAACCTACAAACCCAAGAAAGGCAGCCATACTAGCAGTCGCCATGACATGGCCTTTCTTTTTGGCAATCATAGCAGGCAGAAACTCTTGCACGGTGTACCAGTGGCTCATCAAATTAACGCCTACAAGCGTCTGCAGCAGCTTTGGCGAAAGCTCCAGTATGGTGCTGGAGTTGCCTATTCCAGCATTGTTGATGAGGATAGAGGGTGAACCATGGTCTGCACGTATGGCTTCGGCGGCCCTATGAACGGCATCTGATGAGGTGATGTCGCAAGGGTAGAGAGTGATTTGTTTACCCTCATCTGCACGATGCATTAGCCGCCGCTACGCGAGCCCAAAGCTAGGCCGAGATGGCAGGATAGCACACCATTTTGCAATTCTTCGGACAAAGGCTGCACGTCCAGCACGGCGACCCGTATGCCGAAAGAAACCAGCTCTCTCACCACAGCAGCGCCGATGCCATTGGAGCCGCCGGTCACGACAGCCAGTTCCTTTTCCCATTGCCATGAACCCTTGTCGCTTGTGAACATCCAGCGGTTCTCGGCCCAGGAATTGAGAATGCTGTTGATGTCGCGAACAAGGCATACCGCCAAGACCCACTTGACGATGCGAAGCAAGACTACGCACTGTGTGTCTGAAAGGGGTAAGAAGGTCGGGAGGCCATAAGACGAGGGGCCTGCCAGCAAGAAGACAAGGGCTGCGGCGAGGCCTAGACACCGAAACGCTGGCATGGCGACGCCGCAGAGCAGCAGATGATCGAGCAGCAGCCTCGGAGTATCGAAAGCTCACAACCAACACGTGTGAGCTGCCAAGACGTGACCTGAGAGGATGGGCCGACGTCGCTTCAGCGCTTCAGCAGTGTAGAGCCACACCGACAGCAGGGCCCCGGAGATTGAAGGTTGGGCAATGAGGAGATGCAGCGGGGCATGCAGGTACCGATGACGAGCGTGAGACGGAAGTGGGCCCGCGTACAGAGCGTTCGTGCTGAGGAAGGCTGCCAGATGAGCGACGATGCCGACGAGTCGTTGAGGTCCTTCGGTCGAAGTCCGATGCTTGGCGCGGACTTTGGATTGGCCCAGGCAATAGTTCGTTCGTCCGCTGTGCACCTCCATCCTCCTCCATCCTCCTCATCCCCCCAAAATCAGCTGCCTTGACCCGACTCCGGACATTGTGCCCACGCCACGCTCCCACTCGTTGCAGCGTGCCCAGCTGTGTTTCAGCCGTCCTGCCTGTGCCTGGAGCCCTCCTGTCGCATGCCGCTGGCCCGACCCTCGACCCGGCTCCTCTGCCTTGCCGGCACTTGGACGTCATTTCTATATCCTCCCGTTTCAGAACTCTCCGCCCTTGTCTTTGCGCGCCGGCGCCTCGTTCGCGGTCGACTGCCTCCAGCGGCATGTAGTTATTCAACCGCAGCCTCAAGCGACAGCCATGCGAATCAATCGCGCCTCGACCCAACGCCAGACGACTACGCTCTAACACCTTTCGCCGACCGATGTATCTTGACCATTGAGGCTGGCTCTGGCGGTCACGGTTGCGTGTCTTTCCTGCGCGAGAAGTACATTGAAGAGGGGCCTGCAAATGGCGGAGACGGTGGTAGCGGTGGCAATGTCTACATTCAGGCTGTGGGCGGCGAGACGTCACTGCACAAGCTTGCTCGGCGTCGCCTCATAAAAGCTGGGAGAGGCCGAAATGGCCAAGGCACATCGAAAGGAGGCGAACGTGGCACCGATGTACTGATCACAGTTCCGGTAGGGACAATCGTGCGCGAACTCCAACGCCATGATCCTATCGCAGATGAAGTCGAGGAACAACTTCGAGCAGAGCGACGCCGGGGAAAGAAAAAAGTAATAGAACTCGAAGAGCACAACATAGGAAACTACAGGAAAGACAAATGGCTGTTATTCCCTGGTCTAGTGCCCACCGAGCTGAATAGACTGACTTTCCCACCGCTACCTCCTTCACGAAAGTCCCACCTAGCAGCACTAGAACCCGAAGGCCCCATATGGCTCGATCTGGATAAGCACATGGAAACCCCTATGCTCCTCGCCGCAGGCTCTATGGGTGGCCTCGGTAACACGCATTTCATCACCCCCAACCAGTCGCGCCCGAAGATGGCTACGCGTGGCGACCCCGGCATGAAGATCGCGCTGCAGCTCGAGCTGAAGATCCTCGCCGACCTAGGCCTCGTCGGGCTCCCTAACGCCGGGAAAAGCACCCTCCTTCGTGCCCTCAGCAACAGCCGCGCCAGAATCGGCAACTGGGCATTCACCACGCTCCAACCTAACGTTGGCACTGTCGTCCTTGATAATCATAAAGGTCGTCCCGCCGTCATTAAGCGCACAAAAGACGGCGCGATCCGCGATAACTTTACCATCGCAGACGTGCCAGGCTTGATTGAGGACGCGCATCTCGACAAGGGACTCGGGCTAGGTTTCCTGCGACATGTAGAGCGCGCTGCGGTGTTAGCTTTTGTTATAGATTTATCCGCCGGCGACGCCGTCACCGCGCTTAAGCTGCTCTGGCGCGAAGTAGCAGAATACGAGAACCTGCGCGCCAGGGAACTCAACGCCGAGACGGAGCGTCGCCTCGTCACATACCGCCCTCCATCGCAGCGTAGTAGCACCCCCAGCGACGCATCGGATCTACTAAACACACCTTCTCTGGACCCCTCCCTCGAGCCGTTACCGTTCCTCCCCACAACACCTATTTCTGCAAAGCCGTGGTTCGTGGTGGCTACGAAGGCGGATGTACCGGATACGCAAGGGAATTTCGAGACGTTGAGAGCGTATTTGGAAGAGGTGGGGACGGGGGCGCAGGCGCATCCCAGTGGGAGGGAGAATGCGTGGAAGAGGAGGTTAAGGGCGGTGCCGGTTAGTGCGATTAGGGCGGAGGGGGTGGAGGCGATTCCACAGTTGGTTATGGATCTTTTAGAAGAATAGATAAAGATACCCGTTTTTGGCATTACGTTCTTGTAGATTTCTTTGGTATGAGTAAGTATGGGGCACACCGGGGGTATTACGGGCTGTAGTTTGTAGTATATGTATGAATAGTGGTTGTGATGAATATTGAAGTTGATGGAAGATGGGATGATATAGATGTCTGAAGTATGGTCAGTATTTGGATCTGCATCGCGCGGCTGGATTAACAACGACTACTACTACTACTACTACTACCTTGTATCGCCCATTTCCAAGTCTGTCGTTGGGAAGTTCAAAGCTACATTAAAGAGTGGCTATTGGATTGAGGGAGAAGGTAGTAGGAGACGTAGGGTGAGTTGGAAATTTTGCAAAATCAATTATTGGGATTAAAGTATGGATTGCGAGGTCGTATGGTAGCTGCCTAGGCTATATAAGAAAGCCTATCACGCCCTTACTACTGCAATTCACCATCATATTAGCTTGAATACATGCTCTTCTAAAGGATTTCCTCCCGAACTAAATGCTTCCCCGTGCATGAAGCCATCCAGGTAGCATTCCCCGACAAAGCCGTAAAATCCCGGCGTTACATTCGGCCGTAGCAGATATGGCACCAAACCTCCATACAGAATCACAACCAAATCGTCAACGCGCGCTCCAGAGGGACATAACCCGATTTTTCCATCCGGCGTCTTAAGCATGCATCTCCCAAGGCACGGTAACCACCCGCGCGGATACATGCCATTGCGGGAATGGTATTCCAGATGCTGGGCCAAGGTCATTAATGTTTCCCTGGACGGTGTGCCTTCAGGCTCGCTGAGCGCGGAACCAGTGTTCCGCCACGTGCCTTGGGTTCCTGCGGGATCGAAGACTCGCATGTATGCCTTTACTAATTCTGCATGCTCAGGTGATCTCAGGTATGACACTGAGAATGGTTCAATCGACTAGATTAAATTTGTTTAGATTCCCTTGAAAGCGGGAACAAAGCGTGGAGAGATGCTCTCAAAGTCGAAAGCCTGACCTGTCTCAAGAAGATTTGTGTCCAAGCGATGCTCCCCACAGGCACGGTATGCGACATGCTCAGTCAATGCCAAAGTGCCACGTTCCCAAGTACTGTCGCCATTAGACCAAAATGTCCATGTCGGCTGCTCGACTGATTCAAGCCAGTCGTTGTGGCTACGGAAAGCATGGTCACCCGACAGGTCCACCCACGTCCTATTTCGAAGCGTATGCACGGCAGATAGTATTCTCAAAGACTGATACTCCTTGATCCACCAGAGACTGAAGTCGCAATACACCTGTGCTTGCGTCTTGTTGTAGTCAGGCTTAATTAACGGCGGCAGTTCCGCGACTCGGAACGTCTCCCTCCCAAAGGCTAGCAAGGCGAAGATCCGATCACGAGCATCCGTCGCCTTGAATTCTAGGCCTCGTATCACTGTTGTAAGGATGTCTAACCGGCTACTAAGCTCAACATTCGATGCCCCATGTAGGGTTCGTGGGATCTTGAATAGTCGCATCCAGAGATTGGGCATGGTGTTGTTTCGTCGGGTGCGAAATCCGTTAAACAAGCACGCATTTGCCTGCATAATCACCCACCACGGGACGCTTTCTTGCCCATAGAGCACTGTAACACGGTGGGTGCTTTCACTGTCCTCTGGTCGGATAGCCGTCGCGGCATTCCACACTTCCTGCAGCACCCAAACGCGTTGAAACCATGGCCTCAGGAAGATGCGATCGTTGTGCCAGAGCGTTATGCGACCTTTATGAATTGCCTTGTGCGCATCTTTCCATATTCCACTGCTTCTGCATGCCGCGGCAATGTCCTGAATCCTATCCATGTCCATCTTTGTGTGCACAATTTCGTCCAACTCACCGAGCCATACACAGACTGATTTCGCGCAAGCATATATGTAGGCCATTAAAGCAATTTGTTGGCTGCGCTCCTCAACATCGTTCTGGTTGATGCAGAGCTGATCTATCCAGAAAGTTCGAGCCTCGCCCCGTTGCCTTATGCGCCGTATCGCGCTGCTCAGGTTTGCGCTGATAGGGGCTTTAACCGACCATGCCTTATCCTCGCTCTTCGGAAATACACGAACTGTGTTCTGTTCACTCCCCCAGCAATATGACAAAGCCTCGTACTGAATGCGATCAGCGTCTGTCAGGTCTGTGCGCCGCATTGTTAGCTGTATTGGTTCATCGACATCATCCGCTGGCTCTACAACTACTACACGAATTTCTCTTGTTTCCTTGTTTATGAATGGTTTGTAAAATGAATGCAGGCTCTCCGTCAGACGGCGTCTTAAAGATGGCTCGACCTGTACCTCTTCAACCCACACCTCGATGCGTGCTTCGACGACGAAGTTGACCCATGCTGGAAACTGAGCTCGTGGCACAATCGAAACAGTGTCACCAGATTGAATCGTGGCAAGCCACCGCGCAGGGATCAGCCCCAGGGCATGATCAGGCAAGATATTATCTTTTTCTCCAAACCAACATTTACCATCGCGGAAGTCCCAACAGACTGCATGTTCAAAGAATTCCGACGTCGCCCGGCGATTGCGGATGAAAGGCTCAGGTAAAACACGATCTTGGCCAAGCCGATCGACAATGTGGACGTCGAACTATGTGTTTGAGTCCTCATAGGTACCATTAAGTTCTGGGAAAGTGCTACTGAACCTTGATCGTGCGAGACGGTAGTGAGGACGGCTCTTCTAACGATGAGCCTGTTGCCAGAATATTCCCCCAGGCCGGGCATCTGCAGAGAGAGATAGGGACGCGGAGGGCAAAGATAGCAGGTACTTAGAAGGCCTCGGTGAAAGGAAGTGAAATGCTTCCATCCAGGCAGAATCTGGTGTTGCTCCGCCATCCCTTGCGACAATCGTGATGCAACAGGACACCTGGGCTTTCTGACAGAGCACACGGCGCTTTGCGCTGGATGCTTACGCCAAAGCGGCAAGGATGAGTGACATGAAACGATGGCAGTTCACTCTAGTGGAGTGTAGAAAATGAAAAAGACCTGAGTGTATATGCGATGGGCTGAAAATAAGATAAGTGGAGATATGTACAAGGCTGACGAGAACAAGCAAGCCGCATGCGAAGATGATTGGGGCTCGGTGTCATGAGCCAATCAGACTGTTTAGTAGTTTGTTCCTCAGTCTGACCATCTTCTGAAATATTAGAGGAATGTCTTGGTTGCCCTGGCTCGTCCGCCTCTTTTCTTTATACGTCCCCTTCATGTGCACCTTCGTTGTCCAGGTAGACGATGCTTGGGATCGCGGCTTTCATTACAAGTTGGCCTACTTACCCGATGCGAAGTCTTTCTTTCGACTAGATGAGGTCGTAATTAAGTGGTGTCCCCGGTTTTCGAAACGGATAAAACATCTTCATATCAGGGGGTTAAGAAGGGTTTGCAACACCCCTCATAGAGCGGCACTATGGCCGCAGAGCTGCATTATACATCGCGGTTGGAAAATCCAATACTATCTCGTATCGCAAGGATAGAGTCGAGAAGGAATACTAGAAACTGATTCGATGAAGACAAGGAAATTGGATTAACAGGATAATAATTCTTAGGCGTATCCAGTAGTAGGAAAAAATAAGCCATGAAGGATGAGATCAAAAGTTGGAGCTAAACCACTAGTGTGAGGGTCTCAAATGCCAAGAACGCCGAAGCAAGCTGATGCCAAGAAATAACCATCAACGACTACTAGCAAATCACGATAATTTTTCAGGATAGTATATTTTGTGTATATATATTCAAAGAAATGCTTTCATCCCATCAAACATTAGTAGATAATACGTCCGATATGGTCTAGTGGCTAGGATTTGCCGCTCTCATCGAGAGTAGTTGCTGTGTGCCGGCAAGGCCCGGGTTCGATTCCCGGTGTCGGAAATGTTCTTTTTTGAACATCCTCCTTACTCATCTTAAACACTAACGTGTTTCATCAGTAAGCTGGCCACCCCACCAGAATTCCCGCGTCTACCTCACAACCATCGCGATGCCTTCTACCTAGAACACTCAGAGGCTCTAAAAAGAAGATAGAATTGCTCTTGTAATTGCTACTTATTAGAAGAACCTATCACTATCTATGCGCGCGTTAGCAGTATCCTATAATATGCCGCGATTGACCCTATAGACGCGCCTTCGAGGTGTTTAACTACAGTATGAGATAGCATTACTACATTATCGACTACTACTTACTAAGGAATAGAGCCTTATTCTATAGATCCTAGAGCTAGATAGACGAGGATTTCCAGCGTAGATCATCGACGTACGTCGTATAGCGAACTACCTACTTACCGCGCGTGGCGAGGATCCTCTACTAAAACCTATAGGTAAATACTAGGTTCTATACTTTATTAAGGCTTAGCTAGAGCTATAGACAAAGTAGAACTATAGATTCCACTTATAGCGCGCCCTCTGTAAGGATCCTACTACTATATGTATATAGTATTAATATATAGAGGATATATAGTAGAGATATAGTATACTAGATAAGGATACCTATAACTTTAATAAGATAGGGTTCGCGATAGGTATTATAGGAATATCGAAAGTTGTTACTAGTATAGAGACAGTTAGCTAAGTAATCTCTATAGAGCTAGGGAATCGCGACTAGGTTATATCTATAAAATGCATCAACGCGTGTGGATAGGCTATCTCGCTATTTATTATCCTTCCTAGTAAGTACTACTAGAATATATAGTATCGTAATCTACCTCTTAGCTGGGTACTCGTAGTAAGCGATAATAGCTGGACGATAGATACGCTAGGTTTTAAGTAGATTTAGTATTTTAATCGGTATATAGAGCTACGTATAGTAGGTAGCTGGCGACTACTTATTCTAGACGGCTATAGTAGTTATACTACGCCTAAGTTTAATATATACTATATAAAGTATAAGATAGTTACTATATATATACCCTCGTATATATTACATCTTCTACAGCTACTAGATATAGGCTATTTCTTACCCCTAAAGGTAGTATATAGGAACTAGATCTATAAGCTTACACGCCAGCGCGTCTTCTATATCGATAAAGTAGACTTCCTATAAATCTATCTATATATTAGAGATATAGTATTATTAGTATAGAATATTTACGCTAGCTTCCAGGCATTAGGGCTAGTATTATAGACTGGGCTTTGCCCAGTCCTAGGAACGTACGGAGATCGTACGGAGATCGTACGGAGACTGTACGGAAATAGTATAAAGGTAATACGGAGGCAGCCCTTAGTAAGCGATAGGAGTATATATAGACTAAGGATGAAGGGTTTCCTCCATCTTTCCTTCGTAGATATTTATAACTTTTCGATACCTATATTCTTTGAACCTTAGGGCTAGTCTATTACAGCTAGTCCCTATATATCCTAAACGCGTCCTCTTATTACTTATAATTATTAGGACGCCCTCTCTACCTAGGATACTAGCTAATACTAAGGGCGTATAGGTAGTAGGGACGCTATAGAACGTTAATTAGCTAGAGCGCTAGGCTTGATATATATAGGATCTACTCCGCTATTTATCTTAGAGTCCTAGTACTCTAGGTATACGTAAGATAGTAAAGGGATACTAGCTTATAATATATATAAATATAATACTCGTAGTAGAGAATATATAGCTACGCTAGACCTTTAAGTACTATAAGCGTAAGAAGCGACAGCGCTAATAGTTTATTACCTCTAGTAGTACTCTATAGGTTAAGAAAGGGTAGAGGCTAGCTATAGAAGTAGAAAGGGTGCTCTCTAAGGGGGGGTAGGAAGCAATACTAAGGAGGCAATGCGCGCCGCCGATATATACTAAGTATTATATATAAGGGTATACTAGAACTTAGTATACTTAGAGATAGTAGCTATTATATAATTCTATTAATACCTTATTTAACTATCGCGTTATAGAGTAATTACTAGAGAAGGCGCGGGAATTCTAGTAGGGTAGCTAGCTTATTAATATAGCTAGCTTACTAATAAAATACGTTAATATATTCCACTACTTATCTAGATACCTAGGTTATCTAAATACCCTACTAGAATTCCCGTACCTACCTTATAACTATCGCGATATTGCCTACCTAGAATACTTAGAAGTTTTAGAAGGAAGATAGAATTACTCTATTAGTAGATGCGATTTAGAATAATTAGGTTTCTAGCTATCGACGCGCTAAGCAGCTATATAATATTGCTCGATTAACTCTATATAATCGCGTTTATAGTACCCTATCTTAGGCTACTACTAACGCCTGGAAACGAAAGCTATCTACTACTAAGGAGTAGTCCCTTATTTAATAGATCCTAGACCTAGACTAACGAGGGTTTTTACCCTAGATCGACTATATACGCTAGATAGTAGATTATCTACTTACTATACGTAGCTAGGATCCTCTACTAGTACCTATAGGTAAGAACTAGGTATCGCGCTTTATTAATACTTAGCTAGAACTATAGATAAAGTAGAGCTATAGACTCTACTTACAGCGTACCCTCTATAAGGATCCTAATACTATCTACGTATAGTATTAATATATAAAGGAGACGCGTTAAGAATATAGTATACTAGATAAGGATACTTATAATTTTAATAAGATAGGGTTCTTAATAGGTATTATAGGAATATTAAAAGTTATTACTAGCTCTAAGTAAATAGGTAGAGTAGTTATTATATAGCTAGGGAATCGTGAGTAAGTTATAGCAGGAGAATGCATTAACACGTGTAGATAGACTATCTTACTATTTATTATCCTTCCTAGTAAGGTCTACCTAGATACCTAGTATCGCGATCTACCTCCTAGCTAGGTACTCGCAGTAAGCAATAATAGCTAGACTATAGATATACTAGGATTCGAATAGCTATAGTACTTCAATCGGTATATAGAGTCGTGTATACTAGGTAGATAGCGACTACTTATTCTAGACGGCTATAGTAGTCATACTATGCCTAAGTTTGATATGTACTATATATAGAATAAGATTATTATACTCTATATACCTGCGCATATATTACACCTCCTCTAGCTACTTAATATAGGGTGCTTCTCGCCGTTAAAGTAAGTATATAGACGCTAGGTCTAGGAGCTTATACGGTAACATATCTTCTATATAGATAAGGTAGACTTCCTACGCATCTACTTAGCTATTAGAGATATAGTATTCTTAGTATAGAATATTTACGCTGGCTTCTAGGGATTAGGACTAGTCCCTATATATCTTAAACGCGTCCTCTCGTCGCTTATAGTTATTAGGACGCCCTTACTACCTAGGACGCCAGCTAACGCTAAGAGCACATGGATAGCATAGACGCTATATAATACTAATCAGCTACAGCGCCAGGCCTAATATATATATAAGCTACTACAGCGTCGTTCTCAGAGTCCTATAGTATAGGTCGTTAAGGGATGCGAGCTCGCGATGAACTCAGACACGATATATACAGTAGAGAATACACAGCTACGCCAGACCCTCGAGCGCCGTGAGCGTAAGCAGCGACAGAGGCGACGGTATATTGCCTCTGGTAGCGCTCTACAGGTTGAGGAAGGATAGAGGCTGGCTGTAGAAGCAGAAAGGGTGCTCCCTGAGGAGGGGCAGGAAGCGACGCCAAGGAGACAACGCGCGCCGCCGACATGCAGCAAGTGCCATATATAAGGGCATACTAGAACTCAGTGTACTCAGAGATAGTACCTATCATATAAATCTATTAATACCTTATTTAACTATTGCGCTGTGGAGCAATTGGTAGAAAAGGCGCGTCGATTCTGGTAGGGTGTCCGGATGACCCGGGTGTCCGGATGAGTGGTGGAATACGTTATTAGAGAAACCTGTGAAATTCTCGGTCGATGGTGACACAGCATTCTCTCATGAAATTTAAAGATTGGAAATAAGATGTTAAATAAATCTTCTGTAGATCTGTTATCACTTTTATTATCTATATACAAAGCCCTTTATAATGGCGCTTAAGAAATCATTTCTGCCACTGTTCATGAAGAGGAACTTGCATCTAATTTCCTTGGAAGCAGGAATGAAATAGTGATCACAGTTGAGATGCTATTGGAAGTGTACACAGGCAGACTGTAACAAGTCTACGACAAACATGACACGGGTATGGAAGCGAGTAGCGCAAAGCAAAAGTATTTTGAATAGACAACTATTAGTATACATTATTATATAGCGATCCATCAGTACGTTCCCCGATTCAAAATCTCTTGCAAAAGATGTCATTTAGGTTGATCGCATTCTTCAGATCTCCAAGTTCCTAACGTAAATTCATTATGTTAAACCCTGCACTGGGGGATATGGTCCATTGACAACTCTCCTCTCGTTAATAATATTCGCTAAATAGGCCGGACAGTAACTTCATCTATCGCGTCCTCTATTACTGGGTGTAAGAAATGTGAGGATACCCCACAGCCAAGCCGCAAGGGCTATGACGTTGGGTATTGAGACGGTCTGCATCTTCTTGAATTGTACGGATCTGAATGCTACTACTGGAATCTATTTTTAAATTCATCAGAACTCTTTGTGCTTGTTCTGTCCCCTGTGAGACGGAAACAGTCTCTTTTGTGGTGTCTGAAGAGCTAACACAGCGTGGCGTGTAGGTAGTCAGAAATGCCCAACAACCTACACTACGTAGATTCACGCAAGGGAATATGAGCCCGATTATAAGAAATACCCACCAGCGCGTGTATAAGTGGTTCTTTGTATCAAGAGTACCCAAAGTCCTCAATATACTTGATAAGGTAGGCGTTACAGGATATACAGTAGAGACCGACGACAACGGATCGCAGCCTGGAGCGCCAGACGTTTGGCTTGTGACTCACGTCGCGCTGTTCATCATAGTTCCATCAATGGTGAAGCTTCGCAGCGTGACACTCCCGCCGCGGGCCTTGGAAGCAAAATTGAAGACGCCGTACCGCCAGCCCATGAAGAAAACTTTGTTGTTCTCAATAGTGACATTGTTCCCCAGGTTGATAAAGGTGGTACCATCCGTGCTGTACTGAAACCTGCCTTGATCTGTGCCGGGCAGCACATTAACTATGGTGCGCAGCCAAATGCGCCCGCCGCTAATAGTAGCGCTAGCTACTTGCGAACCAGCGTTACTCGGTTTCCAACCACTGTCGGCGAGCGCAACGCCGTTCCACATCGACACCCGGAATGAGCTGCCGTCGCGGATCACGCCAATCCAACCGGCAGTATACTATGAAGTTGGGAATATATCAGCTAGACAGAACGGTGGTGGACATGGGGAACAAAGAACTACTTACGTCAAAGAGTACCAAGCCGGCACGGTCACCATCCACCATTTTTGAATAGTCAAGTTGGATTGTCAACGTTGAAGAAGGTCCCAGGATACGATGTGTCAGAGTATTACGCGCCATGAAGAAGTTATCTGTCACCGTGGCTGTGCGTAATTGCAAGCCATCGGTTGTAAGTGAGTAGGCCGAAGGGTCGGGGTTATGGTTCCATTCATATTGTGGACCAAGTTTCGTGCCGTTGAAAGTGTCTGTACCGACTACCGACTTAACGGGATGTGGAGTCAGAGGATACTGGTATTGTTTTGCCCATTGGCCGTTAACGAGCCGCGCTGTCGGCCAACCATCAGATGACCAATCTACTGGAGCGAGCGCAGGGAGGCGGCCACCAGGATATGCATCGATAAACGCCATGTGGTACCAGCTACCATTCTGCAAGCTGACCAAACCTCCCTGTCTGGGCACTCTGGCACCAGGAAGGAGGGCGCCGCCATTGCGAACTAGCCACTTCCAAGTGTAAGATCCCCAAGGGCTGCTACTCTTGAGGATAATGTTACCATCCATCGGGTGCACCCCTAGGATATAATACTGGCCAGCACGTTTGTACATGCGCCAGCCCTCCACGTAGCTCAGTGAGCTTTCTGTAGTCCAGACTTGCTGTCTTTTCAGTTCTTTGCCCTCCGGTGATAGCTGCACCACATAGAGCTGTTTAGTGTTCCAACCGGTCAGGAAAACGACGTACATGGTGCCATCGTCGTCGACGAGCATGCCGCAGTCATAGTAACATGAGTTAATAACGTTGATCTTGGACCAAGGTCCCTCTGGCGAACTGGCCTTGTATACATGCGTCTTATAGTCGTTGGTGATGCAACCGCCCCAGTACCATGCATTAAGCTTAGCGTTGTAGTTAAAGAATGATGCGTATATTCCGGCGTTGTAGGCCGTACCGCCAGACATGTTGTAAGTGTTTCCTGGGCTGAAGTCGAGCCACGGCACCGAGTGTGAAAAGTACTCCCAGTTAACGAGGTCATACGATCGAAGAATTGGAGCTCCTGGAGAAAAGTGCATGGTACTGGCAGAGTAGTAGAAGGTATCATCTTTCCTCATAATGTCGACATCTGCGAGATCTTGGTAAAGGACTGGGTTGTTGAAAAGCTTTTGAGCAGAAGCTCCAAGAAGCAGGAAACTGAGCGTCGCACACCCATGCATGGCGAGAGATTTCGTTCTTTGATGTAGGATCTGTTGTTTTGATCTATATGTTCAGGTCAAATCAGTACCATTAGAAACTCTCTGACTAGTTCGTTTGTAACGCTTCTCATACAATGAAGTTCAGCCGAAGAGAAGATGAAAACGAGTGACAGCTTTATCTTTGTAATTGTATAGAAAGTTTTTCCTAGTGCAGTAGCAAGGTAACAGTAGGAGTATGCCTAGTCCAGAATAGGGAAATTCTAGTTTCACATTATCCACCAGTCATAGAATTGCGGTACACATGGCGAACGCATGGTTACAACATTCAGCTAATACTCCGCTATTTAGCATTTATGCGAATCGCAGTCATTTGAACAAGGTTGGATATGAAAACACCATGTCTTGCTAATCCGCATTGGGTGTCTAGTTTGTAGGATACTTGTAGAATTAGAGTGATAATTCAACACTTGTCAGTTTTTTCCGGGTTGTTGTGGCCAGGTGTAGGCTAGTTGACAGCGTATTGTAAGTCATTCACTACCTCTCAGTGTAGAGGTCAGCTTCGCTCTAATTTTTAATGAGGACTCATATATCTTCATATTAACTACATACAACGGGGTTCCATGGCTAGGGTTAAATCCATCAAATTACCGGGATTTGGGAATAACGGATAATATATGCTTCTTACCCCGCGATTCCGTTTTTCTCTCACTCCTCCAATGCATGCACTGGGATCGGAAGACACATATTTTTCACTGTTTGAGCTTTTCTAAACGTCAATTCGTGGTTCTAATTAAGGATACGCTATTTATCCTGCTAATAAAAAATTTTAATCAACCATAAAGGCTTTGCAGCAACCTGAAGAGACCAGCGTCTCGTTTCTGTGCATATAACAATCACCGACGACTCCCACGTACAAATTCTCTGCATTATTTTTCAAGTGCTTCATATCCTTTAGTTGAAAAATTAAGGAGAAACGGCACATAGGGAAGGCGACGATGAGATCTCTAGGCTCTACGTTCGATACCACGATATCAAGCTGTTTAGACTCGTTAATTATGCATGACCTACCTCGCACGACATGATCCACTGAAGATAGGAGTTCTATCGAGTTTCCGGATATCGCGGGGTTGCTTTTTCGCCCTCAAATAAGGTTCTATGGATCAATGTGATGAATAGAGGCTACACGCGTCAAAAGAACGCCCTGTAGAAAGAATCTTCGGCCATCGACTTTTGGAGTTTCGGGACCTGGGAGGTCAATAATGCAACCACGAGACCAGTTACAATAAGCGAGTGGGTTGTATGTTGGCGTTGATTGCTATAGCGCATCAATCCAGAGATAATAGAGACCAGTATCTAGCGTAAGGTACCAAAGCATCTCGACCATGTTTATGCGCGCTATAAGCACTAAAACTGTTTTGCCGTCATCAATCCGCAGTGGACTAGAATGCAGATAGCGGGGAATTTTATCATTGGGTGCTGTTAACATGATGCTTGTCACTGGTTCACAGCTTTTTGGGTAAGAAGACTTGTAATTGATAGATATTAACAAATTGCACTGAGTATTGCTGTTGCGTGCTGTATTGGAACTGATGCTACTAGGATAGGTGTGCACGGCTTCCGACAACCCCACCTCCAGCCTGGGCAGGCATAGTTTCCCAAGACATGACTACCTGAAAGCCACATTAGCCCTACTCTTTTACCACCTTGGCCCGTGATATAAGGTCACATACACTCCGCCCACTGTGTTTAAAACAGAGCTTGCGAGAACATATGCTGAGGTCGTCTCGGACCTTCGCATTTTCTCTTCATAAGATAAAACGTAAACTAGTCGAACAAGAAGTACTGAGCAAGAAACATTGAACATGGGCAAATTCACATAGGCATGGTCTAAGCGCCTAAATGAGGCTCTCCTCAGTCAAACAGGCAGGGCTCAGGGCGCATCGGAGCCTGGCACTCACATGTATCATTTCCGTCCAATCATAAATTTCCGCTAGCCATATTAGCTTCGCCACGGAAGGGGGCAGAAAACTAGACCATGGCTTGCCACGCACGTTGAGAATTCATCGAATTAGAGCCAGATGCATCAGTCACCAACACGCTCAGGCTGACTACTCTAAGCTACTTTGTTCTTTGGGTTGTATTTTTCGTGGTGCCTAAACACACGTCTACCTGGTGACTAAACAATGGAAAAGAAAGGCTACTTTGTTGGAAAAGCTAACTAAATATGCGACATATCAAAAGCTCATGTCAAAGCAGCAAAGTCTGTGTGAGAAATAGTATGTCTTTCCCTACTCAGACATCGTGTCTCGGGAGAGCAGATATTGCGACACCACATAATACATTTGTATGAGCACTTCGTGGGCGAACAGAGAGATACCAATTATACATATGCAGTACCTGGCCTTTGCGTTCATTCGAGGGCCAGCGATTTCGAGCAACTCTAGCTCTGCGCCACAGCCATGTAGAGGTTGTATTGCAAATTTCGGACATCCCAGAACTGATGCCTCAGAACAAATCACTTGGAATTACTGTGCGGCTATGTCTATCGCTTGGGGCTGCTCGCAATTTGTGACGTTAGTGTACGTTTTTGCCTCCCTTTAGGGCGCTGGGGGCCGGACAACGTCATTTGTTGCCTACTCAGCGCGTGGGGGCCCTGAAAATGAGATATGTATTTATGGCCTCTGCTTGTCTACTTTGCGGTTGCGCCACTGTTTACTCTTAGCTTTAGTCACTCATTTTAAACCGGCTACAGTTAAAATATGGGGGGAGCATTTGATCCTAATGTCTATTATAGGTTCTTCAACAACTACGACGTCAATAAGACAATGAGCATCAAAAAAGGAGTAGGGGAACAGGAAAGTACTCTGATGATGATTCCGGCTGGAAGTAATTCAAAAGAAAACTGGCAAATCTACTACCAGGGGGGCCGGTACTTCTTTCGCAATTATGAATATGGAGGAAGCATGCAGTTAGGTCTTAACAAAGATTCAAAGAATCCAGCCTTGATTGCACGGGATGGGAGCCTGGAGCAACAGTGGACACTTGCAACAACACCGGATAAAAAATGGTACACGGTTACCAACGAACTTCTCGGAAATGAGAGTTATCTAGCTTTAACAGGAGACTATACGTGGCCTGTAATGCAGCATAGTACCAAAGGAGCCTTATGGACAATCGAAATCAACCGTTCTGCAGGAACGGTGAACGCTTATATGACAGAGGGATTTCCTAATTTGGAAGTAAGTGAATATATTGACGATGGGTTAGTTTGTGTGAGACCAACTAAATGATTCAGACCCCAACAAAATCTTTTACCTCGGCTGTTCCAAATCCAACCCAGTTTAATACCACCCTTCCTTCATCATCATTGCCATCCTTTGTTACCGGCCCAACTCAATCGAATATCGCTCGCCTTCCACCCGCCTCGTCCTTGAAAGCTGGTACGATTGCAGGCATAGTTGCTACTGGAGCAACAGTCTCCATACTTTTATTGATTTTAATATGGTTTCTTTGGAAACGAAG
>Ga0247757_10000566_pt1 | contig 30016 bp, 37 predicted proteins | sample UWRJL126311R4_FD_180929 | JGI IMG/M metagenome (GOLD analysis project Ga0247757, IMG submission 180929) | Plant litter microbial communities from Arlington Agricultural Research Station in Wisconsin, United States - UWRJ-L126-311R-4 | ecosystem: Environmental > Terrestrial > Plant litter >... | reverse complement strand
AAAGCTCAGTGGTCACTCTGTAAACTTATTTGTATCTTATACTGAATCGATTTCTCTACGAATTCTATTTTCCTATTAAAGTAGGTACGTATATATATGAAAGAGCCTTGCTATTCGTTTAGATGTTTTATATAGGGAAAACATTGAGATTTCCCCACGTATGTAGCACTCTCTTGGCAATAAGCAGGCTTCCTTCGTAAATTATATGGCATGTTAAGGACCAATAGAAAGGCTTGCTCTAACCAAGCCACATTCCTTTGTAGACCTAGTCTGCATTCTGTATTGTCAGCACTAGTCTCATAAAAGTGGAGCAGAAAATGCACAAGTCTTGCACTTGTCTTTTGCACAACACGTCTCGCACTGCCCACCTGCACTTCGCTTCCTTCCACACTATATCTGCACTCGGGATTGAACCTCTCCCTCTTCTCAGAATCTCATTCAACATTTTCTTATTTGAATCTACTTGGGTAAAATTGTACCACGTCAAGCATGACGAAAGACTGGGACACGGTGCAAAACGAAATAAAGGAGCTTTCCTGGGTGGAAAAGAAGAGGCTAGATGAAGTGAGAAAGATCATGGAGAGCAAGCATGGGTTCAAAGCATCAACCAGAGCCTATCGTACAAAGTTGCGGGAATGGGGCTTCACGAGGAAAGCACCTCGCAAGGCGACCAAAGACCGCAGCAGCACTATGCATCAAGAAGACTCGGACGACGATGCAAGTGAAGTTGAGTCGGCAGCCCCTCGAGATCAAGAGCAAGTAGGACATCAGAGCTCAGCCACACCACATGCCTCAGAAGATGTAGAAACTTTGCTCCTTGATAAAGCAACAGTAAGAGCCAGTTCTACAGATATCATCGGAGAGGTGAATCCTGGCCCAGCCATCTTGCAAGAAGCCCGTGAGTACGTAGTTAGAAGTCCAAGTCAGCACCACCCTTGAAAGGCCATTGAAGCTCCTCGATACTTTGCTTACCTACAAGTAAAATACCTTCAGAGTCTTTCAATAAAGTGGGCTACATTGGCTTCATCCTAACTTTAACTTTCGCGTGGTAACTAACTGGTCATAGTCTTCTACCCACAGTGACCTACAATCATGATGAGAATCAGTCAATGCAACTCCCATGGGAGCCAGACGCGGTGCAGGCGACAACTATCCTGGACAACATGCTCGCTGCCATTCTCGAGGCAGATTCACAGAGACTGGAGTCGCATCTCATGCAGCATCCGGATTATATAAATCATCCTATAGGCGAGCCTTTCGGAACCTCTGGTGGTCGATTTTTCAACCATCATGCTATAAGTCAGTGCGTGCTACTTCAACACCCAGGTCAAAAGCTATTGGACATTGCGTGTGCCTTGCCTTCAGGACCCGCGATCTGGGTTCTACTGGCGCATGGAGCGAGTGGCTCGAGACATCCGCTTGGGACCGACCTGGCTTTACATAATGCGATTAAGAATGGCCGCATTTATACTGTGCAGGCGCTGCTTTTACCGGGTCGGTCGAACATTCATGGTGAGCCAGGGACGACGTGGAAGCCAATCCTTCAGGCCGTTTATTGGAACCATCCTGGTGTTGTCCGCATGCTTGTCGACAGAGGCGCCAATGTAAACGAAACGTCACCTTGGATTGATGGAACTCCTAAGAACACTTTAGATCATTGTCTTGACCGTAGGGCTAGGGACTTTGCAAAGGCGGAGATCAAAGCCAGTTGTGATGCTATTCTCAAGACACTTCTCAATGCTGGCGCAGATATCCATGCAAGACCAGGCGGAGAACAGACACCGACTACTTTTGAGGTTTTTCTTCAACCGTGGCAGGGTGATCCACACTGGATCTCAAAAGTCGATGCAACGGAGATGGACTGCCTTGAAGCTTTTATCAGAAAGGGTGCCAACCTCAAAACAACATTCACTGGGTTTAACTGTGGAGCACCATCAGCAGATAGCTTCCAACATCAAATGCTATGGCACTCTACTCCAGCTGCAGCCCGGTTGCTGGTTGAACACGCATCTCCAAATCCAGGCGGTAATGGATGCACCCTTCTACATGAGATTGTCGGAAGCTGTCCGGGTGCAAAGCGACATCCTTCCGATTCTCTTCGAGATATCGAAGCTCTTTTGCAACGAGGTGCCGACCCTAACCTCCTTGACGAGTCCAGCTTCACCCCCCTGCGCAGATGCCTTGAACGATGCCCGGCCGTAGACATTCTTCCACGCCTCCGTATGCTGCTCGACGGCGGTGCAGATCCCGAGCTGAAGCACTCCAATCGTCTCCCGCCATATGTGCTCGCTGCGCGGACCTTTGAAGAGCCGCTGCGCTCCCAGATCATGGATTTTCTAGTTGCTAAGATCAAGGGCCGCCAGCCACGCATAGTCTACGACGTCACGTTTACGTGGTCCGAAGGTTATTTCCCTATCCCGGACGAGCCTACCTGGGCCCAAGTACAGTGTTATAATGGCCAGAATGGTGACTTCAACGCAAACCTCGAACGAATGGTCCCTGATGATGTGCGCGCGGTGTTCCAGCGCGCTTGTTTCAGCGTGGCCAGTGGTCATTTTCTCGATGCGGCGACACTGCGGACCAAGATGTTGCACCCGCTCCCCCCTACTCTATCGCAGAAGGACGAGATATACCAGGCTGTCGCACAGAGACAGGAAGCCGGTCTGCCTGCGTACACATTCGACCAAGATTTCGTCATGATCCTTTTGAAGCCTCAGATGACGCCTATTCTCACAAACTATCTGACCACAGTGTCCCAACCCATGGCGGCCACGCAATCGGAATCTTTTCTTCTCCCGCACCAGACTCCGATAGCTTCTACGGCTGGAATGGAGCCATCGACGGCGGCCCCGGCGCCCTTTCAATTCAATGCTACCTCGTCCGCAAGGCACGAGGGCCCTGCTGCTCCTCCTTCGCATCGACACATTGACTTCTCGATGCCGGAAACTACACTGATCCGATGGCCCAACCCTGGATCTCAAACGAGGCCAGGCGACATACAAAAGGCGAAGGACAGCGTGCTCAGGTTCCGGTGTGAGGAGTGTGGAAACGGGAATCTGCTGACGAAAGCGGAGCTTGAGAAGCATGTGACGGAGCATGAGCACACGAGGCAGTGCCAGAGGGACGACTGCAGACGGAGATTTTGCGTGCCGAGCAAGCCGGCCCTTCGATTGTGATGTCCTATCATGTCTGCCAGGCAACGTCACGTTCTGAGCTGGGAGCCCATGTATGTGAAGATGTTTGGCTATGCATGGGCGGAGTAATTTGATAGTTCGGCCCGCTAACCGCATGCTCCCATCTCGCGTATCGATCAGGCACCATCGCCGGGGCTTGTTCATGCGTTCAGGTATCCCATGTCGCCACGTTATGCACATGCCGGCTGTTAATTCGCCTGCTCCTCCCTGTACCTGGCCTCGGTTCTGCTGTTCCTGGCCCTGTCAATATTTCTTGCTTGGGCTTCCCAACCGACCTGTTCTAGGACTGACAAAAGTTTATCCCCCTATTGTAGGCCCGTCTACGCTTCCTATGTGTGCTCCCTGTGCGCAGCTCCTACCCCACGCAAAACGCTTCCCGTAAAAGCCCCGAGCGTAGGGCGGATCCCTGTGTAGTGACATTATGCGCTCAAACTTCACCAAACGCACATGTGTATAAATCAGCCATGCTTTCCGAAGGCATCAATTGGCGCTTGGGAACGACTGTTTGCGCGTTTGAGAACGTACAATGCCTCGTTTTGCACCGTGGCTCGCTCTTTTGGGACTTGCGCCCGCTGCTCGTGGTGCACCTGCTTCGGGCGCTTTCAACACCCTGACCCTCAATGTTGCTGGCCTCCCCGCCTTTCTTAACAACAACGAGGTTCCGGGAGACAAGACGTCCAACACCGCGCGCATCGGCCAACTCTTTTCCCAGTACAACTTTTCGATAATCCACGTCCAAGAGGATTTCAACTATCATGCCACCCTCTACGCCAACGACAACCATCCTTATCGTACGCCGACGAGCGGTGGCGTGCCTTTCGGGTCTGGTTTGAACACTCTTTCAAACTTCTATTGGGAAGATTTCGAGAGGATAAAATGGGACACGTGCAGCAACGCTAGTGGGGCTGATTGCTTGACTCCAAAGGGGTTCACCTTCATGAGAGCCAAAGTAAGCGACGGCGTATGGGTTGACGTCTATAACCTCCATGCCGATGCCGGGTACAATGAGCCTTTTACATTCCCTCCATCATCATATTGACAGGTGTAGCACCGAAGCCGACGATCTTAAGGCTCGCGCAGCCAACCTACGCCAGGTCTCTACCTATATCAAAACCTACTCAGCTGGTAACCCGGTGTTGGTATTTGGCGACACCAACTCGCGTTACACCCGTGCCGACGATATCCCTGCCGTTTTTACCACGGAAAACGGTATGACCGATGCTTGGGTACAGCTCATCAGGGCAGGCAAGGCTCCAACACCAGGCAACGGGGACTTGGTCTGTACCAATCCTTCCACAACGACCTCGTGCGAGATCGTCGACAAAGTTTGGTATCGTGGTTCCCCAGCCGTGGCTCTCACAGCCACAAAATTTCAGTACGTTGGTAACATGTTTCTCCAAACCAACGGGGATATTCTAAGTGATCACAATCCCGTCCTCATCGATTTCTCGTGGAACACCGGCAGCGCGTCCCTACAAGTATCGGACCCTTGGGGCGGGCCACATGGTACCTTTTACAATGACTTGTCTACGCTTTCGGATATACCTTCACCGAAGGCTTCTTCCATTACGCTTCGGGGTGCTAGTCGCTTAGATGGTATTTCCTTGACGCTTGCGTCCGGTCAGACCTTTACTCATGGCGGTACTGGTGGCACTGCGAACACCTTGAAACTAAATGCTGGCGAGAGTCTGACCAGTGCAACCATGTGCCAGGCTCAGTATCAAAGCTACACCAGGCTCTTCTACATGGAGGTTAAGACCAGCACAGGTCGAACCATCAGCGCGGGTACGAAGAGCGGTGACTGTGTCACTAGGACTGCTGATAGTGGATGGGGAATTGTCGGCTTCACGGGGCGAGCCGGAGATGAGATCGACCGTGCGGCGCTTGTATATGCAAAGCTATAGGGGTTGGTGTCGCGAGTAGCATAACTGGCTATTTGGAGAAAGGTAGCAGTTTCTTTCGCAGGAAACGAGGTCAGATATTCCAAATCCATAAACTAATTCACTGTGTTGACTGTTGTTCGAACACGCTGTGGGCGCTTGTCCTGTCTGTGCATCATCAAGAATGCTGGCAGGGTGAATTTACGGTTAACAAGATATATTTTAAAAAATCATGTTACACTACTTAATCCCATTCAACTCCATATATCAATAACGATTGAAAAATTTATACTAATATTAATGTTAGCGTTAGCGTCTAACGTTAGCGTCTGCATTAGCATCAGCATTAGCAAGGTCTACAAGGGGGACTCATGAACGGACTGCCCCCCCTCCCTGTCAGCGCCATAGAAATTTTTGTCAGCGTTGGTATTGTCGACAGGGAGGGGGGGCAGTCCGTTCATGAGTCCCCCTTGTATGTTCAGCTGATCGAACCGTGACATCTTTTGCATCTCCGCAGCCGCCCCTCATTGTGTTCGGCTATATCGTTTACTTAAACTACATCTTACACATACACATTCTATCACTCGACATATCCGTCCTTCAAACTGAACATGGCCGAAATGATGAGAGGAAAATGCTTGTGTGGAAAAATCACTTTTGCATTTAGTCATGAACCTATCAAGATAGTGAGCCTGTCTGCTATGCTTAGGGTAACCGGTAGCTGACATTAATCCCCAGACACTCTGCCACTGTTCTAATTGCAAACGTGTAACCGGTACAGCATACTCCACTAACATTACTATTCCTTCTTCATCGTTCCACGTCACTGGATCGCCTCAGCAATTCGAATTCGATTCTGGACAGGGACCAATCTTTACTATCTCATTCTGCGGCACATGCTCGAGCACTATGTGGAAAGAAAGCAACGCGGAAGGCTTCAAGGGCTTCGTTATGATCCAAGCAGGCACACTAGGCCGAGAATTTGATAGCTACTCGCCGAACGGGGAGATATTCACAGAAGAGAGATCTAGATGGTTGGAACCACTGAAGGACGCCAAGCAATTTTCGGGAACAGATGTGGTGGTATGAGACGCTTCAGTGACATGTGCATCGACCACATCTTCAAGTAGCATCATTGGAACATTGCTCAGCCTCTTACCTGACCCTTGAAGCGTACTAATTATATACCCTCGGACTTAGCTGCCGAGTTTCCCGCGGATGGGCAAAAGGAGCACGGCGGCTCTAAGTGTATGTAAAAGTGCTCGGTTTGGAAGCCATAGCATATTGATTTACATGTCTGCCGTGTCAACTAAGATGGATGTTTTCTTGTAGTTAGGTGGTTGCAAATAGATATACTTTCGTCACTTGCTCTCTGCAGCCGCCTTTGCTGCTGCTGCCTCTCGCTTTCGCTGTAGATATCGCTCCCTCGCACTACTGATGTCACTGGCGGTTTTCTGACTCTTACTCGCGTGTTGCAATTTCCTTTGCTGTTCAGCATCTTCATCTGCTTTGCGTTTCGCGGCTTGCTCGATTTGCTCAGCAATCATCTGTGTGTGTCTGGCTCGGATATCGCGTTGTGCGGAATTGCGCCCTTTGTAATGAGTTAAATTTCCGGCTGGTTTAGTGGAAACTGTAGAGGCGTTTGTTTCCACTATCTTCTTGGGCTTCGCGACGACATTCAAACCGGCAGTAAGGAGCTGTCGCTTATCTGCTACTTGGCCTTCGTCATTCAGCAGGATATTTTTACCCTGTGATTTCAATTCCTTGGCTATATCGGCATCCGTTTTCTCAGCCAGATCGTCTGTGAGCTTCGTGCCTGATTTGGCGAGCGCAGCAGCCGCCTCTACGGCTTCCTGATGTCGGCGCTCCTCATCGAGCAACATTTGCTTATGGAAGCTTTGCATGCCATGCTTACGTCGCTTCTGATCTTCGATTTCCTCTCGCTTCTTTTCTTCTTCTTCTGTTCTGCGCGCCTCCTCTTGTTGCAACTTGTATGCCCCCGTGACAAATTTCTCTTTATCTGCAAACTCATCACCCTCTGCTTCTCGTTCTCGCTGCAGAAGTTTATCACGCGCCCGTATCTGATCTTTCTTACGAAGCTCTGCGGACTCGAACAAATTCTCCATGTATTTTGGTTTGCGCTCCAAAGCTTCTTCACGCTCCGCCGCCTTTTTTGCCAATTGTCTTGCATGGATAGCATCGTAGGCCGCATCGTAATCGTAAACCGATGGATCTATTTGCAACATTTCTTGCGCTAACCTTTCTGACTCCTTCGTGCTTGTAGCGTCCAGAAGTAGGGTAGGGTCATCAGGTCTCGCAAGTGGCTTCCGGTTGGGAGGGCCTGACGGCTTCGTTTTTGTTCTAGGTGCCGGTTTCTCTGACTTCGATGCTGGAACTAGGGTATCTTCGAGGTTGAACTCTCCTATTTCCTCCGCGCGACCTTTGACGTCCTTGCGCTTGGGGCCATCCTCCTCCTCATCCCCATCCTCAAATAAGGGCTTCTTTTTTCCGGGTGGGCGTCCTCCGAGCGCCGAATTCCCCTTAACACCGACAGGTTTATTCTTGACGTTAAGGCTAAATTTGAAGGCCATAGTAGGTGAGTGGGTACAGCTAGGACGTACAAGCTGTGTAGCAGAAGCTGTGAGCTTTGGTTGCCAAGACGTGCACGGGCCCGATTAGTGAGATCATCGCAGTTTCCGCTCTCCACCAATGTCGCACTCCACTAGTCTAACCACCTTTAACTTTGTTTCTGGAATTATTCATGCACGACTGGAAGCTGTTGAATCATAGTCCTTACCATGGAGGAGTCGGGTAGCGACGAGAAAGACATCTACGGCCATACTAAAGCAACTAAATTCCAGTTCAAATCTGCTTCTAAGAAGCGCTTGAAGAGGGTATATGAACACTTCGATGCAGCTCACGACCACAGGCGGCATAGTTCAAAGCGGAGTCATTCAGAAGAAAATCATAGCACCAAGTACAGACATTCAGCTAAGAAGCGAAAGCCCAAGCATGATGACTCTCCCCACACTTTCTCACGCAACGGAGAATATGATAATCCTAATCACCGTCACCGTGAGTCTATATACGATCATCTAAACGAAAACAGCCCTAGGTCGCCATCTCTAGACCCAGATGCCGCCTTCCGCGAGTCGCTGTTCGACGCGATGGCTGACGACGAAGGGGCTGAGTATTGGGAAAGCGTATATGGACAACCTGTGCACATCTATCCGAACACAAAGCCTGGTCCTGATGGCAAACTCGAAAGGATGAGCGATGAAGAGTATGCTGAGTTTGTAAGAACCAAGATGTGGGAAAGGAGTCATCAGCATATTCTCGAAGAGCGTGCAGCAAGAGAGAGGGCACGACAAGAGCGGAAGTATCAGGATCGCCACCTAGAGGAAGAGGCCGTCAAGGAAGATGCAGAAAGGGAAAAGATCCGGCGGCAAATGGAAGAAAGCCTCAAGCGCGGGGCTGAGCGGAAGAAGGCTAAAGAAATTGAGGCAGCTTGGGAAAAATACCTGAGGAGGTGGGAAGACTTCAGACGTAACCAAGAGTCGGAACGTGAACCTCGGGAGATTATCCCCTGGCCTGTGGCGTCGTGCAGCGCAAGCCAGGTCGAAACAAGATCTATCGAGCATTTCTTGGCCTCTTCCCCCGCGTGGAGAAACGATCCGTTAGCTTTGTTGAAGGCCGAGCGCGTGCGGTGGCACCCTGATAAGATGCAGCAGCGGTTCGGACGTCGTATTGACCCAGGCACTATGAAGCTTGTTACAGCTGTTTTTCAGGTCATCGATCGACTCTGGAAGGAAAGAACTGGTCGTGGAAAACGATAACAGTTACTAGTCTCGTGCTTGTCTCTACCGAATCTACTGCCTTTTCCCTAGAGCACATCCAAAAACAACAAGATCAAAGCTTGAGATATACCATGTCCCTTGCTTTAAACCGCTTATACCGCTTGTTATGGCAAACATCAGATCTGGAAAGCTCCTAATAATAGTGTTAATCGTCCCGGTTGGCTTGATTAGAAATATCTAAGGCCGATAGAAATTGACCTTTTGTGTATGTAAATTGTCTTCACCCTGATATCATTCTACAACTATATCACCAACGTGCCGAGCCTCCCTCATGTCTTGGCTTCGTGCACGCCAAGTTCTCTTATCTTGGCTATTAATATACGTTTTCAGACTTCGGAGTCAGGTGCTTTGCCATTATCCATACAATTGGAATCCGGTTAAATCAACTCAGGGCTTGGGCAAAAAGCTTTTTGCACGCCACTCCACTGAAGCATTGCGTGCAGTACGCACACAAGCGCCGCCAAGGCTGGGGGCAAGGGGATGACGATCTATCTGAGTGATGCCGGTGCTTTGTCCTCTCCACAGCTCTCTACCGGCGTTAATCAGTTTCCCGGTGTGACCCAATGTCACCTCGAAGTTTCAAGTCGATCAGAGTAGTTGGATTCTTTCTCGATTTACGCCTATCTTATGAAACTGCTTTAAAACAAAGTAGCTAAATAGATCTACTGTAATAGTTCAGGTAGTACCATTGACCGGGTTCTCAGGTGCTCAGGTTTCAGGAATGGCATTCTCGTTGCAGTTCGATTTGCAGTTCAAGCTGAAATAGCCGGTGGCTTGACCGGCATTCCCACGAATCTGGGGTAGTTAATATGGCTCACGGCCATTCCTGCTACGCCATGTTCCCTATAATCTACTCCGGCAATTCCACACCATACCAAGGTCAAACATCCCTGTGCACGTTTCAACTGATCAGCGTTCTGCGGAACGCGTCGAATATTTGGCCCTTGGCTTAACATGGATGCGAGCCAGGGACAGCAGCCTCAGGGTTGCTTGTCAGAGCACCGTGAATGGTATATAAGGAGCGCGGATCCCGCTGAAGTAGAAGATCATCAAGCAGCTCCGGATAGTTAGCAGCAACAGCAAGAACATACGACGACAACCATAATGGTCGCCTTCTCTAACATCTTGCTCGCTCTTGGAAGCGCAGCCACCGCGCTTGCCAGCCCCATCAACTCCACCGGCACGCCCCTCGACTTGCTCACCAGGGCTGTAGCCACATCTCCAGGAACTGGTACTCATGACGGCTACTTCTATTCTTTCTGGACGGACGGCAAGGGCTCAGTCAATTACAACAATGAGGTAGGCTTCTCACACTTCACTCGTTGCATTCAGCATCACACTGACATGGCGAATACAGCAAGGTGGCAAGTACTCCGTCTCCTGGAGCAATGTAGGCAACTTTGTTGCTGGTAAGGGATGGAAGCCCGGAGCAGCCCGCACCGTTACCTACAGCGGATCCTGGAACGCTGCCAACCAGAATTCGTACGTCTCGCTCTACGGCTGGACCACCAACCCCCTCGTCGAATATTACATCGTCGAGACCTATGGCTCGTACAACCCATCCAGCGCTGCTCAGAAGAAGGGTAGCATCAGCGTTGACGGCGGCACCTACGACATCCTGCAGACGATGCGCTACAACCAGCCTTCCATTCTCGGCACATCTACCTTCCCGCAGTTCTGGAGTGTCCGCCAGCAGAAGCGTGTTGGTGGCTCCATCAATGTCGGTGCTCACTTCCAGGCGTGGCAGCAGTATGGTCTTCAGCTCGGTTCCCACGACTACCAAATCTTGGCTACTGAGGGCTATGGCAGCAGCGGTTCGGCCTCCATCACTGTGAGCTAGATTTCCCGATGACCACCGATGACTTTGCTTGGATATGCTCGGGCCTCTTCATTCTATGGGTGAGGACTCGGATTGCTGGATGGAGGGGTTTACCAGTGTACATAGCAGGAGCTCGTTAAAGTAGTTTTAGGCTGTTAAACATGATTTTGATGATCCGAAGCTCAACTATCACTTGATTTGAAGCTATCTAGCTATCTCATACGCACTATCGTGTCTGCTAGGATTTTGCAGCGTCAAGCCCTAGTTAGCCAAGGGAGAGAAACTCATACGCGAAAGATAATTCAGTATCCTGCTGAAAATGAACAAACATTCGTACCCGGATAGAGAAAACACTCCCGTATTCTCTTCGCCTTCAGAACAGTCAAACGGAACGAAGATCATCTTCGTTCTTACTCTCTATCCTCTCAATAAATTTATCCTTTCCCTCTGCTAGTATTTGTCTCAGTCATCCAGAAGTAAGACTTCTTCGACCGTGCATATGCACCTACTGGTACCAGCCAATCAGCTCCAAGGAATTTCTGTGTCCTTCATCGCAAAGTTCCGCAAATCCAAAAGCCATGTGGCTGTGTTAACCTCTAATTCTTGGCAAGGCTTCGTCAATCATAAAATTGCGCCACCAAACGATCTCCATTAGTGCGCCCTTGTCGTTGAGACACTTCATAGTTCTCATGACACTGCCTTTCATTCCTGATAGTTGGGCTTGTGTTGGTTGGACTTGCGTGTCACGCAATTGTTTGAAGTAGTGGGTGGCATGCTGCTTCTCTGTAACTAGGTGCCTCCTAGTATTGTCACAGCGATTGAATTCTGAGCAGGTAAATCGCAGAGCTTGCACATACAGTGGCAGGCAAGCTGTGGTAAGAGTTGATTGGAACGATCACGACATCTGGAATAAAACACCTTGGGCCTGATGAAGGAGACGAGGAATTCGTCTCCTTAACTTACGTTTCGCGTAGTGTGCCATGGATATCGTTTGCGGATAAGATAAGCCCTAGTGGCATTCGGCACAGGAATGGCGGATTTGGCATCCAAGTCTTGCGAAGACCACACTCCTAATCACGGAGGACTCATCCTAGTTTGCTGGTGGGGCCACAAAGTAGTAGGTTAAAAAGCGTGCTGCGATTTGCTATTTGAAATTTTCTTTTTTTGCAAACTCGGCGAGTTCGTCATAATGCTTCTCATCTTCCTCTGGCCAATTTTGCCCTCGCTCTTCCACCTTCTGAAGCCTCACGAGATTTTTATTGACATTCTCGCTGTAACTGTGGATACTAGCTTGTGCATCAAGCTCGTTGAAAGACATTTTTGCGTTGTCTTGAATTTAGTGAACCTAAAGCCAGTTAGATATGTTCTCAAGTGCGAAAACTGCTGGAGCAATGCAAGCTTGCAAAGGTAAAGCGAACGGAGATGATCTTTATGCGCGGGTGTAGAGGGAACGGGGACAAGCAGAGCAGAAGCTGAATCATACCTGAGATGACTAGAGCTTCGAGATATACTTGAATTATTCGCTAAATGAGCAAGCTAACAATATTCTCCGCCATTAGCCAACTGAGCTGTGCGTACTCCTCGTCCGGTTCGGGTTGGGTGATGTAGGAGCGGGGGCAAAGCGAGAGAAGATTGTAAACAGACGACAACCCTCCCGCCTCAGCGCTTCATCGTGCCTACCCGGGTCTGGAAGTGCTGGCGAGAGGCCAGCAGCACGTAGCAAGTTTACCAATCGTTCACCAGCCGTACCTATTTCCGGCTTCTCTCTTATTCCGGCGACCAGCCGCAAAGTGTTCCTCTAAAGCGTCCTTCTGTGTAGTAGCAACATTGACCAAGCTCCGCAAGCTATTCTTGCCTGTACCCGTAATGGATTTGAGAGCATTGTGTTGTACTGTCTCACCCTGCTGCCGCAGCATCTCATTGTGTGCATATTCAGCATCAGTGTTAAAATCGACGATCTTGGTCGACAGGAGAGCTGAACCCTGTCCTTTACGGCCAAAGAGTTGGCGCCGCTCAGCTTCAGTAAGATTTAGTTCAGAAGCTATGCCGGTCAGATGGTTTGATGTGGAAGAGGTGTCTCGAGTGGCAGCATGCGTGTCAGCATGTTGAAATGATAGTTCAACATCTTCATCTGTGTTAACTGAATTACTCTTCTCAGCTCCAAATAAAAGAGGTTGGTATTCCTCAGCAGGCTGCTTTTGCAGTATCTCGCTCTCTTGAGAGATGGAGAAGAGCGACACTTTGGGCTTGCCGGCTGGCTTTTGCTCTTGTGAAGTCGCGCTAGGCACAGCGTGAGATGATAATGCTAGTGCGGCTGTCTCTGCAGCAGCATGTTGTCTACCAGCCGAAGGCTTCTTCTTCTTCTTCGTCCCCCGCCCCATAGACATGGGCACAAGCCTAGGCTTCGCAGCCAGCTTTACATCTGGCTCCGCCGCATCCGTCGCATGATTTGAGATGGCGCTGGAAACCTGGCGTGTCTTTATTTCTGACTTAGGAGGAGGCAAATTGAGCATGGCCCGGAATTCGTCCCTGTTCAATGCATCCTTCTTCAGGGGATTACCATTCTCATCGTACTTGTCCGTGCCTCCTCGAGGGGCACGCTCGAAAGCCGGCTCAGCACCAGTCTTCAAGTTAACTCCAATACCCGGGCCCCTGCTTGGACCTCTGTTGCTAGGCGGTGCGTCTGCTCCGCTTGCGGCCACCTTTGGCTTCTTGGGCGCGGGCAACATAGCGTTGAAGCCGCCGAAGGCATCGCCACCAGTACGCGCCCTCTTAGCTGGCGGCGTCTCTGCCACGGAGTGGTCCTGGTTGGTTTGGGCATGCGATGGACCAGGTAGATTCAATTTGATCTTGCCTGGGTTTGCGCGGTCCACGACTTTCCGAAAGGCAGCTTTTGGTGCAGGTTTCGCGGTGGGCAATGACTCGCTGTCGGAGCCGTCGGAGTCGGAGTAGGCGATCAGGTTCATGTCGTCTTGGTTCGGTGGCAGCGTGCAGCATTTACTGAGTAAATGATTATCACGGGCGGAAAGTTGGGGCGATGAGGTCAGGCAGGGCACGGACCAGCAGCAGCGGCAAGCCACACATGCAGACGGCCAAGCTACTCACCCTCCCTCACCCTGGGGAATTGCATTCCTTTCCTTTGCAATGACTCGGCGACACGCCCATCAGCTGGCCTGGGTGTAGATCATGTCGCTTCTCCAAAACGAAGAGTGAGCCGCCTTGTTCGTGCTGCTCAGCAGCGCGCGCCACTAACCTTGCTGCCAGCTTCGTTCTGTACCAACTGCGCACTGCCTACCTCTCCTCGATCAAAGACGGCGTCGGCGAACGCCTAATCAACGTAAACCCGTCCGTTCTTAACAATCCTGCTTTCCGCGCTGCTGGCTGGGTGCCCAACGCCGCTGATATCAAGCGCACTTACTCCCCGCCAATACCTACTGCAATCACCTCCGACTACTTCCAAGCACCGCGCTCAGCCGGTCTGAAAGCGCCCGATGGTTTTGAGGATGAAGAGGAAGGGGGCATGGTGACGGGCGGTGGCGGTAGCAATGATACCGTGGGGCCGACGCTTAATGCGAAGAGGAGGCGGCGGAGGGAACAGCTAGACGAAGACGACAGCAGCGACCTGAGCGACGAAAGCGACGATGAAGACGACACGCAGAGGCCCGCAAACCAGATCAAGTTCACCAAGATGCCGGTACGGACACGCGCCGGATCTTCGCCCATCCGTGGGTCAGCTATTCGCAGCGGACTGAGTGAAGCGGGCGAGGGGCCTTCTGTCTTGGTCACCTCACCCTCGCGCCCGCCTGAGAGTCGTTTGCGCCGGGGCTCACTAGGTGCAGTCGATACAGTCAAGGAACGCGCCCGAAGGGACACCATAACTAGCAGCGACATGTCCTCTGAGAATGAGATGGACTCTCTCACCTTCCACAAGCGGCGGGCCAATGCCCACAAAGCAGCCAAAGCAGCCAAAGCAAACAACCTGCTATCACAGCGCATCCACGAAGACGACAAGGAGCACTTAGAAGCCCTAGATGAGGGTAACGAATCAGACAGCTCCCTCTCTGAATTCTCGGGTACTGCCGACAGCGGTTCGCTCATAGGCGATGGCGATGATCCTCTAGATTCGTCACCTGCGCCTGGTCTACCCAACATGCCCACACTCACTCCCTTTGCCAGCAATTCCCCAAAGAAACCAAAGCCACAGCTGATACCGACACTGCAAGCTCTCCCCCCCCCTAGGCCCATTAGTTTTATTCCACCGGTTAGTGCACTGACCCAAGCTCTCCGAGCCAAAGAGCAGAAACCTTCAAACCCACTGCAACGTTTCGCTACTTGGAACGTGGCCAGCGAAGCACAGGCGAACCCCATCTATATTAGACTATTTTGTCCATTCTCTTCTAAGCCGGCTAAGCCCATCGAATTGCTTATAAGAAAGTATGACGACAAAGGCGAGGCTGTGACGGTTGCTGAGGCCATCGGCTATGGCTTATGGCGATACCAAGAAGAGAATGTTGAACCTCCGCTGGCTCCTGAAAAAGTCAACGTGAACTGCTGGGTGCTCTGTATGTACGATGATGGCGAGATCGATGATGAATTCCCTCCCTTAACCAGAAATCGTCCATTGATGGACTTCGCTTCAAACAATAGCAGAGGCATGCGCCCTCGCGCTCGCGAGAAACCTTGGGATGAATTTGGATTGGTTGAGGCCACTGATAGTGAGATCACCGAGAATGAAAAGATAACCCCATTATACAGCCGCGAAGCTGCAGCCGCTGTAGCTTCCCAGCAATCGGCGGAAGAAGATCCGGTAACCAAACCACCACCACCAAAACCAATGCCTTCTCGCGCCAAGAGCTTCCGAAATCCTATAACAGGGCCCTCCTTTGCCCCAACAGCTACCCGGAAAGACACATCTAACCTTGCTGATGCTCCAACCATATCCAATGTTCAATCTGCTAGCCGTACCGGCGCTCCGAAGACCGTCACTATCCACTTTACAGACGAGCACTTCAACGCTAAGCGAATTCCCGTGCCTTGTACCACTGACACATATATCGCCGAGATATTTGACAAAGCTTGCCGTGACCTCCATCTCGACAAAGGCCTTTATGTCCTCAAAGTATCCGCCAGCACCACAATCGCGCCTCCCGATCGTACCGTAGAAGCCTTAGGAACGCGTATGGATCTTGATCTCCTTCGCCGTCGCTTTGTCGGTGACGGCGTCTTCGGCATCGCCGGCTCTCCAGGCTCCTCATCTCCCAACGCTCCTCTTATCATCGGCACTGGCGGTGCCCCAAAGAAGACCAAGAAGGGCGATCGCACAGCGGCTGCCGTCTCAGGCCATGGCCTCATCCATCCCCTTGCCAAACATACCGATGCGAACGCAGCTCTCACTCTCACGCAGACATCATACTATAAGCGTTGGCCTGTGCTCCGCAAGCAACCTATGTCTTTTGCTTCATCAACTTCTCGTACGCTCGCGCTTGATAGCGAGTATCTGCACATCATGCCTGGCGATACGGGCAATACCAAACAGCTCTTCGACCAACCTGGAAAGACTACTACAGTTCATTTCTCGTCCGTAGTAGGAAGTAAGGTTAGCAAAAAGCATCCTCGCATGTTTAGAGTCATCGTGTTCAAGGAGAAGGAGACGAAAAGGTATGATTTTGAAGCACAGAGCCATGATGATGCAGTCAATATCGTCAAAGAGATCAAAAAGGGAGTAGATCGGTTCCACGAAGGGATTGTGTAGCATGGCTGGGTTCTCTAGCGAGGTCATAGATAGGGTGCAGGCTTGGCGCCGCGTTTGGTTGGTTCTGATCTACCTGCAAGTTTTTGGATGGTGTTCGATGGTTGGCTTTGTCGGCAACCTAATGGCTTGATAGGGATGGTTCAGGAACTGGACATCGGCCTGGGTTGCTTTTTGTATGTGCATGAGGTTTTTAAGGCAAATTTTTTGTCATATGAAACGCAATCACTGTCCGATGAAGCTGCTGTTGTCTAGTATTGCAACTTTATGACTACAGGCATCCTGTTCCATGCCTGCGTCGTTCATTGTCTGTTACCATTCTCCGGAGTAATGTTGTTTTCAAGTACTTTAGAAGCAATCTCATTTTACTCAATTAGGCATTTGGCACAGCATGAATGCTTCGAGTTACAGATGGTTCCAGAATTCATATCGCCATTAGCCATGCCACTCTCGGCTACCTTATTTTTGCATCCAGCATCGCTGCAAAAGGCGCAGTAGTTGCACCATCTGTTGTCCACCATGACCACAGGGAGTAGACCTAAACGGTAGCTATCTGTGATATCCAAGTAGTTGAGTTCGGGTAGGGAGGGTCTGACGAGCGCAGACATGAATGAAGCCATGATCGCCAGCCTTGTGGATGCCTTGCGCAGAGAGGAGACTAGGGGGAAGGAGGATCAGACGAAAGATGAAAGATGGGGAGAAGATGATGAGAGTGCATTGTTGTTGACGTTGTGTACAGTGGAGGACTCGGAGCTGATTTGAAATTTGCCTGAGGAAGTAAGTGTTCCCAGGGAGGCTACTACATTGTGTGCTATCAAACAACTGACGCCGTGCGCAGACTGTTCCCCTTCGTTTGCTCGGTGCTGTTCTGTCATCACAGATAATGGATGCTATAGTATCATAAAGTCGATGTCACAATGTTCAACTATGCCAGCTTATCTCTGCATTTGGGTTTGATGCGGGCAATGTACGTTTTGTATTTTCCCATGCTATAGTAGAACGAATATATTATGCTTTATAGATTACTATCAAGGGATACCCCGGTAGATTGAATGCGGAAAGCAACGCTATGCGGCATACTCGGCTCATAATCCAATAAACATTACCCATGCTCTTTCCCCGCTTTTTGAAGGTTGTGCGGGTCACCCCACAATGCCATAAATAATAGCCCATCTCCTTTAGAGTTTGCACTGGCTGGCGGCGACCTGGACGTACTGGGCGTCGACACGGCCGAGCTGAGATGCCTGGTTGTTGGTCAAGGCATCCATGGCTATCTTACCAATGTTGAAGCCAGCTGCGGTGTGGTCAATGGCAAGGACGTAGATGGTCTTGCCATTGTATGTGACTCCGTAGCAGGTGCCGCACTGCCAGAAAGAATCAGTGATCGCACTCTGGGTAGTGCTGTGAGTGAGGTCATACCTGGGGTGAGTTCCAGCCCGCTACGCCTTGATAGCCTCCAATATACGGGTAGTTTGGGATGGCGCCTTGCGTCTGCCAGCCATATTTGGTAATCAAGCCGTTGACTCCGTCGGAGCAAGAAACTGCAGTCAAGGAGCGGCTCTTGTCATCGTAGCCAGTATCGTATGATACTGCGTGGTCGTTAGCGGAAAGATGGTCTGGGGGTAACTCGACTCACCAGTAATGGCAGAAGCGAGCGATGCAAAGCCGGCCGTGGCAGTGGACAAAACGGCGAGGAACTTCATTATGTTCTGAGATGCACTGTTCTGAGATGCACGATGGCTGATTTAAACGAATGTGGTAGTCGGCTGGCGTTGGGAAGAGAGGAAGAATTCTTATGTCGAGTGATGGTTTCTATTGCTCGACGACGTTGGGTGTTTTATACTTGATTCCCATGTTGCAGTGCCTACAATTCTAGCTCGTGCACGCCCGTTGCAACAACGACGATGGGGAATATTGAGCCAGCATGCACGTAAGATGATCAGACCGTTTGGAGGCTACTGCCAATCCAAAAGAAGGTCAAAGGGCGGGGCAGGTGACCGTGTCAAAGGTCATTTGGCAGCTAGCAAATCCGAATGAGCTCATAGCTGTGGAGCAGTACGAGAGACACAGGACATAGCCATGGTTATTTTTAGACGGGACTTGCGGGACCGGGTGGCCTGTCACTTTTCGGGGGCGCTAGGCGAGTGAAAAGGCCCGAGGCCAACGGCTGGTTACATGGTGCGGAGCCTCAACAGGCAAGCTGCCTGAGCGATCAATAGAAGACTGCGTTGCGTCTGGGTCGATACGCTGGCTGTGCTGGGATGCCGAACGGAATAGATGAATTGTCAATAGAGCATGGGCACGATCCGGATGCGCACGGCCGCCCAGGTGGCATGATGGATGTGGTACTGTTGTGTGGTATCGTCTCGATGCTATGCTAATAAGGAAGGAAGAATGGGATGGAATGGGATGGAATGGGACAGGATAGGATGCATCGAATGTATGTCATGTATGCAGGTAAATGCCAGAGCTCGGGTCATGTGAAATACACAGTACTACAATAGTTATACATAGTGTACCACGAATAACAAACGCGAGGCATCAACCATGTGTCGAAGACTCAAAAAAAAACGTTCGTTATTGACTGCAAGTAGACATGTATACATACGTGTGAAGCATCACCAGAGGACTGCCAGGTCACATGTCGCAAGGCACGTGCGCAGCTTCACCTTTGTCTCACGTCGCCTGCAGCAGCCGCTCTGGTCGGTTTCATCCCCGGCACAAAACCACAGCAACGCGTCAAGTCCCAGCTACAAAAGGTACGACCCTGCGGAAACACGGCACCCTCCCAAGCCGCTGTGGCTGGAGTCCAGCGTCAGTGGCAATCCTCTCCAATCACCCTGGCTTTCCGTAATCCCAGCCGCATGCCCCCGCGACACGCAGAGTCGCAAACGTGTTCCGCTAGTCACCTCCTCGAGCCTTCGCTCCTCGCCGTGTCCATTACTGCCGCCGTGTTTCAATCGATCGTGCTATATAATGGCCTCAAATGCCCTCAGGTTGCGCCTTCCTTCCCTCAGGCAGGCCCAAGACTTCATTCTCCATTCCTACTGTTCCCCTCCGGACTATCTCGATTCCCTTCTTACCAAGACCCCTTGCACCTAATTTGACACTGTTACCCAGACGAGCTAGCCTCTCTCCCCTCACCATCCAATCATAATGCGCTTCTCCATTCTTGCTGCCACAGCCGCCCTCGCCGGCTCTGCTGTCGCTGTTGATCACCTTGTCGTTGTCGGCAATGGTTCCTTGACTTTCGAACCCGATAACATCAAGGCTGCCGAAGGCGACACCGTCACCTTCAAGTTCTGGCCCAAGAGCCATTCTGTCGCCCAAGCCACCTTCGCTAAGCCGTGCGAGCCGATGGAGAATGGCTTCTGGTCCGGTTTCATCCCCAGCGAGAAGGGTGCTGCAGAGATGACCTTCATGGTCAACGTCACCAATGCTACCAAGCCTCTCTGGTTCTACTGCTCTCGCGCTCAGCATTGTCAGGATGGCATGGTTGGTGTCATCAACGGACCGTGAGTAGCCCTGGCCCAAAGCTCGACAAAGTCGGTATGCATTCCTAACCTTCGAGCAGAGCCTCTGGCAATACCATTGAGAAATTTAAGACAGCCGCCGCAAACGCAACTAACAACACTTCGCCAGCACTTACCGCTGGCTTTGGCGGCATGCTCATGAATGGCACTTCCATGGGAGGAGGTTCCTCGTCCAACACCACGGGAGCTGGTGCCGGAAATGCCGGTGCTATGCTTTCTACCAACACTGGCGCACTTGTTGCCAGCACTCTTGGCATGCTTGCCTACCTCATGCTATGAACTTGACTGCGACATTGATGGTGTGGATGATACCCCAAGAAGGAAAGTGGAAAAGAGACGCATAGCACAAGGTGTAATGAAAAGACGACGCCGAGTACGGATCCGGAATCCATGTGCCGACCCTCGGGTAGGACCTGCCCACACAACCTGTCGGGCATTAAAATTGGGAATCGAGATATTCTTTGGAGGTGAACTGTATTTATAATTCTGAATGAACCTTGTCAAAACTCCTTTTGCACTGACTTTTGCTGCTTGAATCTTCATATATCAGCGATGGTAGACTGATCTCTCACGCAGACAAAATGCCTGCAAAATAAGTACCTCATTTTCTATGCTTTCTTATTGATTTGCAAAGGGTGTTTCGCATGGTGCATAGTATTAATTTTGAGATATCCTACGTTGCTTGCTTTAAATAACTGTGCCTCGCAAAAGTTAAAAGTTGGAACAAGATGCTAAATACAACTACAAAGAGGGTCTTTGCCCATCTTTCTTTCATTCTATTCGGGGTTTTTTTTTAAAAAATTCATACATGCAATATGGACTTACATCCCACACACAAGGAAAAGAACCTCAAGATAATTGCGCTTCCCTTGTTACAAAAACCCAGAAGAACAACAAGCCTTACTTTACTTCTATAAGAGGTACCCCTGACTAACGGTACGCGCGTCCTGGCTGTCTACTGTTTTCACATTCTCGCGGGAGACTAATCACACATGATCCACTCCTGCCCAAGCTCTCAATATTCGGACCCCAATATTCATACTAGTCATCTGCAACCAAACAACTCCAAAGCTCTCTTGGAAGCCCTCTTTCTATGCGCGGTGGTCGGCCTTTAAGTATCTTTTCTGTTGCCGTCCGCTCTTCCTCGTGCGCCTTGTTAGTCTCGTACTCTTCCTGCATTTCAGGACTGAGCTCATCTACATCTATCATACTTGTTGGTCTTCCATTTCCAGCGCCATTCGATGGCATAGCATCAAGCTGCACTCCAAGCTCCATTATGTTTGGATCGTTAACCGGTCCCGAGGATTGACGACTTGAGCGTCTATGGTCCTCAGCTTCGATGAGATAGATATTAGGTAAGACGTAATCGCCTGTTGTCATGTTGCAAATATCAACACTCAATGTACCTGGGGTGATGTACTTGTAAACGAGGTAGCAAGTTGCGAAAAGGAGTGGCTAGCGCATGGTTAAGACTCATTCAAATGGCATATTGTCCGACGTACCCCGAGATAAGCGCCCAGTACATCAAAGGCCAGACCGACGCTTGACTTAAGATGGGTTGTTGACGTAAGGCCATTTTTCGATCCCAAAATATAAAGAGGTGGAATCCCAGACCATAGCACTACAAAAGAGCACCCTATAATGCCGATGTAAGCTGGAAGTGGTTGCCACCTTGACTTGAACATCTTTGAAATGTAAAGCGGATCATTTCGACTCAATACCTTTCGTCGCTCTAGTCGTTCTAATCTAAGTATGGTGTGAGTGTCTATCGAATTGCAACGACAAAATGGACTACTGACCCTGCTCTGAACCTTAAAAACGTTATGCATTCGCATATATATATGCAGCTTACAGAACTTGTAAAGAATGCTGCCATGGTCTGACGAGGCTAAATAAACAATCAGCTAAGCTAATATGATTTCCAATGTCTGATGGGAAAGAACAGGTTACTATGGCTATACAAGCCCTACACAAGGGGGAATATTGATTTGGGAACTCCCTAAACGAGAGGGCTAAAATATTGCATGTATGGGTAGAATCTTAGAGCAGATCCCTCACCATAGAAGTTTAGCCCCTTTACAAGGGAATATAACCACTCAGCGGAGCCCGAGTCTTGCTATAGCGGAGTAGGATATACGCATTGGAAATGGTTTCGGTTACCTGGTTATATGCATGCCTACTAAGGCCTGAAAGAGAAATGAATCCAAACGCGGAGCACAACAGGATAGCGGCAAGCGGAGTATGTCCATTGTTGGTCTTCCCGAATATACCGGCCAGCCGTCTGGGCATGTATGTTTGTGCAAGCATGAACACACTACGGGACGCCACATACAATTCTGTATTTCTACGGTGCGTAAGCATTGCATGCATGAAATCTTCTAAACACTTACGCGGCTGTGTACGATGAGATGATGAAGAAGAGTTGAAGTGCTTTGGCTAGACCACTGATTGCGGAAGTCTGGATGGCGATAATAAACGGAGACAACTCCACCGTTTCTGCTCCAGCGTTCCATACCAGAGGTAAGCTGCGGTCGGTGTAGTTGACATTTGCTGCAGCAGACATGAGTGTCAGAGGATAAAGAGAAAGAGGTACAAGGTAGACAAAAGACATGACAATTGGGACGTCTTTGAAAGGCTCTCTAGCTTCCCCAGCAGTCATGGCAATCACTTCTCCTCCTATACAGGAGAACATGGCAAGAGTAATGGAGGTACTAGATTACACGATGAGAAGACAATTCAGTCGCGAACCTGACACACTCACAGAAGACCGAATAATCGACCGCCAGGCCCAGGCATACCAAAGCTAGTGTCGGGAACGCCTTTATCCTGTATAAGACTGTTTTTTGTACCGTCGAAACCCGTGGGCTTGAAGCCCGGAGGGAAAGCGTAGTCTGTATAGTCTAAATCTAGTCAGCATCTAGTTCTCAGCTAGACATAGTACATACTTCCGCGATACGATCCCTGGCGAGGTCCGGCACCTGCGTTCATAAGTGTCCGTAACCATTATTCTTGATAATACTCACCCCCAACATTTATCACAAGCATCATGACGCATACCAAAATAAATAGACAAAGCTTGAAGGCAGCTATGACCTTGGTGGTGTTAGGATCTTACTGGTCAATATTAGGCTCGCGACATACCCTTTCAATTCTTCCATACAACTGACGGTAGGTAAGCTTCACTGATTATATCATGTATTCTATGATATTAACTTACCTTAACACCTAGGCAATGTGATATTGTAGTCAAAGCAATAAGAGCGAGGTTAATTGCAACTTCAACGCCTACTGGATGTGGTTCAGGTTTATCCTTCAATAGTGCTGTGAGCTCTGCCGAATGCCCTGTAAGTGTGGCCATGGAAAGTATGTTCGCTAACCTGGAGACAGTCAAACCAGACTCCCGAGAAGCTTTCAGTGGCTATGAGCGTACGAATATGATACTGCTACGGCAAAACCAGCCGCAGGATCCAAAAAGTGATGAGGCAAATCAATCAGAGCTCCAGTGAGTGGGCGTGAGGACACCATTTCCGTCAAAGTGTATAGAACGCATGCTGAAATGCCACCAGCTATGAGATAACTGATCGGTCCTCCGAGAGATCCTGATGTTGCAATTATGGAGCCCGATGTTACGAATATACCGATACCGATGCAGCCTGAGATCCCTATCCCTGAAGGGTATGTGAGAATATATACTTCCATCGTAGGATACCAACATTACCCGTAAGCTGGGGGCGATTTAGCACGCGGTCAAGGTGTTCGTCGTGATTCACGAAGTAAGGCTGGCGATCCAAAGGCCGCACGTCACCCATGTTTGCAGTATGTAGCTGAGAAGTGGTTGATATGAAAGGGATGTTCGAGTTTTTTAAGAAAATAATGGCCATTGCCCCGTTTAGCTTGTAAGGCTAAGTCGACAAGGCAGACACATCTGGGGCAACCTTCTCAAGGCTCGAGCCCGCACATCGAATCATCAGATCCATGAAAAGAGAATAAATACCTCATTCAACGGGGCAGTGTTTTGGTGTATCCGAACACATAGAAAGATCGTCGCCTGCGTAAATCAGGGCGAGGAACCTTGGGAAGATGTTCAGGTCTTGACAGAAAACGGCTCGTCAGCGTGGCTCAGACCTTCGTGTATGCAAGAATAAGAGAGGGCTCGAGAAAGATACGAGTGGGGCGACCAGAAAGGCCCTCCATTGGTCCCTCACACTCGGTAAAGCATGTCGTTCACCCCCTCAAGTTTGAGCTGAACAACAAATCCCGGCAACCAGAATTAATGCTACTGGATGCTGGATACAGGCGCCTAATAAGTAACAGGATATTATGGTAGCTATTTCATGCTGCCAACGCATTGCACGCTTCCTGGAATATTCTCAAAATTGGGCAAAGCAGCTTCCTCCAGCGTCCACGCACACCTGGTTTTGTCTTTTTGGCATGACCCGCAGCTTACATTATTCTTTCCGAATATCCCATGGGCCATGGCTCGACCGCAGCTTCCTGTGAACGAGAATTTTCCTGCTCTGCCGACCTCTCTTGATATCATTACAAAAACCCGACTGCAGCAAAAAAGGTGCCGAATTCCCATACGCGACTGTTCAATAGTTTCAACAGCTATCTCTGGGACGGGATGGCTAGCAACGGCAACACCGACTGAAGTTCGTGTGTACAACAACAACAACATAGATGAGCCGGGCTCTGCAGAAAAACTTGGTTACCATGCCATAATACCGCTTGATATGAGCTCAAAAGCGGAGAGGATCAAGGCAATCGCCCTCTCCAACGACTTACTGGCCGTAGTGACACATTTGCGCCTGATAGTGTACGATTATCACGATCTCGGCCGTGTCCAACCAATCAAACTGTATGAAGTATGTATCGATCAAAAGGACACCTGGACTCCACGATGTGTCTCGATTCTGCAAGTGAAAACCACCGATGCCGACACAAAAGCTGTGGCATGGATAGCCGTAGGGGGACAAGGTGTGAATGCCATAAAACTCTACCAGTGCTCGCGCCGTACAGGCTGGAACCATCACTACGATTTCCAATTGATCTTGAAATGCCCACACACCAATGGCTGGATACGGAGGGTTGGTTTTTCTATGTTTATGGACCTGAACAGTTTCGTCGTCTTTTCAGTGACCTCAGACAATAGAATCGTGTGCTGGGATATCCACTTGCTTAATACGGGTAAGCTGATTAAACCCGTGCTTTTCCGAGTATTGAGTATACTCATTCTATATTCAGGAAGCCCTATATCCGCTCTTCGCTGTGAGATCAACGGGATTGCAATAGGCAATGCACATGTAAGAGGTGTCGGACCCTCTTTAGGACAAGACAGCTAATGAAAATAATAGTCGCATAGAGGAAAAGTCAGCTCTGTTGCTGTATTCCGGTCGCCATCCGGTCGAGCGTACATATTATGTACTGTTGATCAGAAATACGGTTCTTCATTACTTCGTAGCTTTATAGCACCATTGAAGACATCAGAAGCATCTCGTGGGATCCATCATCCCCAATGGAGGCCTCTTCCAGAGAGCGCTGTTGGGAGGAATATAACTTCTGCTGCCGTTTCTTCCAATGGACGCTACTTAGTTACTATCGAGGATGACATTATGAAGCTTCTTCCGCTTCGCGGTGCTTTGGGTGGAGGGTTGACTACTTGTGCACCTTCTATTCAATGCAAAACAAGCTTGAAGGATTGCATAGAGGACAGTGATTCAGTTTCCATAGCTCTGAAAGAATCGGGGGATCTCCTTGAAGTCACTGCTGTTGATGTTCGCGGCCATGTGTTATTCGCGCGAATTAGAGTTTTTGGGATGCCAGAAGCGACGTTTCCTCCGCTCCAGAGGGAGTCGATAGGTCCTGGAGAACTTTCTAGTGATTTGATTGTGAGAGAACTCTCAGGCAAGGAACTGGGTGGGCGCGCCCGAGCGGATTCAACTATTGAAGCAGAATAGGTACGTGATGTAGACGCAGTCTAACCCATTCCTAATACGTGAAGCAAATATTAACATTTCAAAAGTATAGCTCCTGAGAACTATGATGTGGATAAGACCGTCGTCATATAGAATTTCAAATAGCTGGGTTGTCATAGCCAAGACAGAATCACCCTATAGCTCCAAGGTAAAAGTCTCTTCAGCTTGTGTTGGTCTCCCCATCCTCACGGTTCCTCGCTTCGCCTTTAGGTCCATCACAATATTGAACAAAGTCCCACTCCCACTCTCTTGGTCCTGAAGACGGCAAATCGAGCAGGGCAAATTCTGTTCATCTTCGAAAAGGCGACTGATTTCTTCGTAGCTGGGCTCATCGGTAAGTCTGTCTGTGTTCTCCGCCATTGTTTGAACACGTGCGAGTGAATCTTTTAACCAGACTGTATCCACTTCATCCGGGTGGTCGAGTAAAAGGTGGTTTGCATGGATGATGCGACCCCTACCATCCGGCCGACAGTGCGCGAATGTTGATTTGGTGAATTCGAGCCCAGTAGCACCAATAGCATCAGATATGAGGATGTGTGCAGAAGAAGCCATACCAAATCCCTGTATCTTATGCACTGCCTCCTCCCTGCTGAAGCTTTCAAGTGCGGTGCGAAGGCCAAAATGAACGGGCATTCGTGACGCATCCACGCCGAGTACTCTGATCGCGTTGAGCAGTGTGCCAACACCGGCACTGTTGAAACCTATCTTTCCAATTATGCCGGCCTCGGTAATCTGTATAATGGTGGGCTTGCCAGCCTGCGAAATCTTGGTGATGATTAGGTTTTGTTTTTGCGCTTCCATCCACTGCATTCAATTTTCAGCTTGATCTTTTGCAAACTGACCCAAAACTTGTTCTTACATCCCAATTCTGCGCTAGGTATGCTCTCTTTTCTGTATGCCATGAAAGGGCAGTGCACCCGTCACTGAAGAGTCCAAAATTGATTTCCGTTCGCACGTTGATCGCCATGATGTCCAACAAGTCCCGTTCGCTGCCATCGGCGATACCCCGTATCTCATCATGGTATGCTGGCCAAGTTTCCTTGGCCGTTCTTTCAAACGCCTTAGCGTGATGGAGTACTTCGGGCCACCCTTGCTTGCAATTCTTCTTGAAAAGATCCGCATAAAAGGATATGCAGCGCCCGATCTGAGCTTTGGCTACTTTTCCATGGTGGAAGCCGATCTAGAATGTTGTGAGGACAGTTCGCTTCATGTGATGAGACGTGGAACATACCTCGTACGGCGTACCTTTGCACTCGATCAACAGCATCCTATTTCGGTCGGCTTAGAACACGGCCACCTATAACAAAATTTTTGAAGGAACCTGGGGTATCCACTTAATGTGTTGGTGATATTATACCCGTGCCATCGCGTACCTCCACTCCTCCTTGGACCCCTCCATCGCCCTCGGCAAGCTAAACCCCTCCTCAGCGCCCAACTCCGTCTTGTGATCAACGCTCTACTGGGGCTGCCCCTCGTGAATCCTTCAATCTACCTCAAACTTGACAACCCATCTCTAATCGGCGCTCAGCCATTTTGAGCATTTGCTGCGCGGACACTAAAAAAGGTCGCTGCACGACTTCGAAGATGGATGCCGCTTGGGCGCTGTTCATGGATTAGTGACCTGCTCGACATCTGGGCAGATGGCTCTATGGTTGCGCTCTAGCGGCTAGGTACGATGATGCGCGCTCGTGCGTCAATGGGTGGGCCTGCCTGAGAATTGCGGTTGGATAAGTTCAGGTCTTTACCCTGATCTCAGGTCCCTGGTCGCTCTTGCCACTTCTATGGCCATTGCTATCCTTGCGCGTCCAAACAATTCACAATGCCGAAACGTGTTCTCTGTTCCTATGGCATAGACATTGATGCTGTCTCTGGATGGTAGGCCGCATCAACCATGGCTTCAACATGCAGAATCTGATTCGACTCCCAAGGATCAACACTCGAAACGGCAACCCCGTAAACCCCACCGATGTATCTCGAGGCATCTTTGGCGCCACCGTCGGCATCGACAGGTTGCTTCGCCTCTGGGACAAATATTCCATCAAAGCAACGTGGTTCACGCCGGCCCATTCTGCTGAATCTTTTCCCTCTCAGATCCGTAAGATCGCGGAGAAAGGTCATGAGATTGGATTACACGGTTACACGCATGAATTCGTATCCACACTAGACAAGAAGCAGCAGCGAGATGTGCTCGACAGGAGTATCGAGGTGCTAACAAGGATTACGGGGAAGAGGCCGAGAGGCTGGACAGCACCGGCCTGGAGCACGAGCCGGGAGACTGTGGAGCTGCTTGAGGAGTTTGGAATCGTATGTACATTACTGATCCTGTCGATTTGGGTTCTGTTCACTAACCCTCCCAACTCAGGAGTATGACCACTCGTTCATGCATCACGATTCCCAACCATACTACCTGCCCGACTCGTCCCTGAGCAGTTACGTCGAGACCGATGTAAGCAAGCCTGCCTCACACTGGATGAAGCCTATGACCACTCTCAAACCCTCTTCCGTCGTCGAGATCCCGGCGAACTGGCATCTGGATGACTGGCCGCCGTTTCAGCTCTCGCTTAGCCAGGCATCAACCCATGGCTTCGTTGATACAGCAGTCATCGAACGACTTTGGAAAGAGCAGTTTGAATATCACTACCGTGAGTGCCCTGAGGATGGCAGTTTCGTGTTCCCCATCAGTATCCATCCCCAGGTTAGTGGGAAGCCGCAGGTACTCTTGCTGCACGAGCGGCTCATCGAGTGGATCAATGGCCATGAGGGGGTGGAGTGGGTGACAATGGAGCAGATCGTTGATGACTTTAAAAACGGGAAGCTGAGAGGTGTGAGCGTGGAGGGTGGTGTAAACGTTTGAGGCCAATCCACTCCGTGCTAGAGCAAAGCTGTGTGAACATGCCGAGAAGCACTTATCAAGATAAAGAACCCGAGAAGTACCTTGGATAGGGGTATCAGGAGTAACGGATTCTCTAGGAAAACTCTTAGGGGCGTGTTTGCCATCGAGCCATAGGACGGGTACCTTAGGTATGAAACATTTGAGGGAGTATATTGTTCTCGTTTCATTGAAGAAATGAAAACATTTTAAAGGACACTCGAGCCATAGAATTGACTGCCTTTCTGACGATTATATGAGTGAACACAGGAGTTGCTTTGTGGGGTACGAGTCCTTGAGCGCATTCGCCTGGCTTACTCTTGCTCCCGTCCAAGGGGAAAGTAATGGCCGCTTCTGGGGTCTATTGTGGTAGGTCTCATGCAAGGAATCGCTGTTTCGACATCTGAACACTAACAAGTATATAGAGACCCTTTGCAAGATTTCTCAGGATAGCGAAGTGTGAGGACTAAGATTGAGTATCGACCCTCCCCTTCCCCGATCAGCTACTACACAGTACCACAAGTTCCTCGAGATTTAGACCAACGTCGTTCATCTTCGGGACGAGGGCAACCGAATTCTCGTTTTGGACGTTTGTACGACAGAACTGTCATCTCTTCAGCGTCCCTGAGCCACACGGATTTCATTTTGCGTCGATGCCAACATCAAGTGTACCATGATTCGTGGGCATTCGTATCGAGCAGTGGACATGACTGCCGCCGGAATGGCCGTTCAAACTGCCGATCACGTCCAACACTTGAGCGCACATTCTGCAAATAAGAATTCAGAGGCGTTATTGACAGTTGGGGATAGGTAGACCTCTAACAAGGACTCAACAAATGCCTCGTATCTGCAGGTAGTGTACGACTTTGGTCACCTATGGCTGCAGCCCTCGAGATTAGGTCGATGGTAGCTGCACGAGATTCCCCTGCCAGGGCGATATTAAAATCTGCGTTGGCCAACACTGGTTCTCGGAAGGATAAATGAAGTTGCTCCGAGCACGTTGAAGCGGGCTGTAGAAAATGAATTTTTGGCCTTCAGGATGATGGATGAGTGGCAGGTAAGCAGACGCATTCCTCCCAAAAAGGACCCCCCCCCCCCCCCCAACACACACAAACAAAACAAAAACAACAGACAACACCG
>Ga0247757_10000565_pt1 | contig 30063 bp, 23 predicted proteins | sample UWRJL126311R4_FD_180929 | JGI IMG/M metagenome (GOLD analysis project Ga0247757, IMG submission 180929) | Plant litter microbial communities from Arlington Agricultural Research Station in Wisconsin, United States - UWRJ-L126-311R-4 | ecosystem: Environmental > Terrestrial > Plant litter >... | reverse complement strand
TCCTTGTAGGGTGGTCCAGAGGTGCCTTCACCATTCGAGCTCTTGCACTGTTCATCGAAAAAGTTGGAGTACTGAGCAAGCACGGGCTTGTTCATTTAGGTAAACTATATGAAGAATGGCTGGAGAGTTTGGAAACGAATGAGGAAAAATTATGCAAAACTCTCAAAGATCTGTATGATGAAAGCTTACGTCGTAAAAATGTCAGAATCAAAGTTTGTGCCGCGTGGGACACTGTTGCCTCTTTGTTTCCCGGGACAGCATTCAGCAACATGCGAAAGGACATCGAAAAGACAGAAGGTATCGAAAACGGCTTTCATGCCCTTGCGCTTGATGAAAAAAGATGGGCATTTCAACCTACGCTATGGAAGGAGTCCAGGTATCATAAACAATACTGGTTTAGAGGCTATCACGATGACATTGGGGGTAGGGGAAGGTCACCCTTGGATACTTGTGTTTCACTCGCATGGATGATGTCTCAACTTCATGATTTCGTTGGTTTCGATATACTTGCAATATCGCGACTTGACATTGTGTGTCAGAGTGAGGAAGGCTGGGGAGACAAGTTAACATCCTTACTTTGGCGTGTTATGGGAACGCGCAGTCGTCAGCAAAGTGATATCAAGAGGCATGCTACGGCCTGCGTTGATCCGACGTATGAAATAAGCGGAAACAACTTCGAGAAAGCCCGTCTTGAGCAGTGGCTGCCTAATCTAGCGTTGGAGTACAAAGAACAAAGTCCGTCGACCAAGGCGGAATGTCTCGAGTTGAAAATTGTCGAAACATTCAAGATAATGCTTGGAGACGAGCATCCCTCTACGCTTGCAAGTATGAGGAACCTCGCATCCACGTACAGAAAAAAAGGCTGGCGCGAGGAGGCCCAAAAGCTGGAGGTGCAAGTGATGGAGACGAGAAGAAGGATACTCGGGAACTATCATCCGACAGGCTGATCGGCATGGCGAACTATGCTGAGGAAAGAGCACCTCTCGACGCAGACCAGCGTGGATAATCTGGCGTTGGTGCTGCAGTACTAGGGAAAGAGTACGAGGCGGCCGAGGCGATGAACCGGCGAGCGCTGGAGGAATATGAGAAGGCGCTAGGGAAAGGGTACCCTAACACGTTAACCAGCGTATATTGCACAGACAAGTAACTGGCAATTCATGTCATAGTTTAAAGCATCAATCAAGACATGAGACTGTAGACGACAGTACCCATCTGCCCGATCCTGGCTCTCTAGTGAGGAGCTTACTCAGATCAGAGCCGCTCCCAAAAGAACGCTGGTAGCAAAAGTTTAAGAAGAAGGTACTGTACTGTATTGGCTTGTAGTATAGTGTACATCGGACTTAACCATTAAACACAAGTGGACAGTGTAGTAAGCATGTATCATAGTGGTGAGTCACGACACTGGAGTGGCGCAGCGTCGACAATTGCCACCACCAGCCGAGAAGATGGCCGACCCGTTCTTGCCCTGACCTTGCGCTGGAGGCGATAGTTTATAGATATGGCTGAGAAGAGTACTGTATGCAGCTCTAGATAGCGTAGTGCCTGGCCAAGCATAGCCATCATCACAGCTGTAAGTTAGAATGACCGTTGAGCGGTTTCGACGCTGAGGCGTGTTAGCTGATTAAAGAAGCGCTAGGCCCTTTGAGTCTTAGTACTGCTCTAATCCTAAGTCGGATTTAACTGTCTTCCGAGAGCTCGCACAGCCACAGATCTCACAGTAAATTACCCCACAGATGATAAGATAAGACGTGCGGAGTCATCTTACATTAGCCAGGATTAGAGTCTCGCTTCCACTAGAAGTACCAGTCGACATAGCGACCCTGCATGAATTTGCCTGCGATAGCGCGCACAAGGCTGATAATGACTTCCTAGCATCAGGGGAGGTTCTAGGGCTTAGACTGGGTTATTCTACAAAAATTCGGAGCGATAAAGGCTTGACGTTGGCGCTGTAAAGAGGAAAGTCTGTTACGTTACAAAAAAAGGCGCTGTACAAATTAGGCTCGGAGGCGACGATGCGAACGTAATTTTTGGGGAAAGGTAGATTATGCACATTTGGCAATAGCCATAACAGACTAATTTTATAGAATTATAGCAATATTTGTTGCGCGCATGGGTTTTGCAGTTGCTGAAAGTCAAAGTACCGACAGTTTGTCCGGTCACATGGGGTGTCCGGTAACCCAGGGAGGGATGTTATATACGACTGTATAGGAAACAGATTGTATAGGAACAGGACTGTATAGGAAACAGACTGTATAGGAAGACAAAGAACGGGAAATAGAACAGACTGTATAGGACACAGACTATATAGGAAACAGACTGTATAGGAAACAGAACTGTATAGGAAGACGAAGAACCGACTGTATAGGAAGCAGACTATATAGGAAACAGACTGTATAGGAAACAGAACTGTATAGGAAGACGAAGAACGGGCTGTATAGGAAACAGACTATATAGGAAACAGAACTGTATAGGAACAGGACTGTATAGGAAAACAGACTGTAAAGGAAACAGAATCGCGTAGAACCTCAAAACTGATTCCTGTTAATGGAATAATGCCCGCTTATGACGCCTATCTTACCTTAGTTCTTATTGGTGCCAGAAGCGCCCATGCATACTCTACTTTACCCTTCCACATATAACGCCGCAACAGCAGTCTTAGAATAGGTACATAGTAGCTGGAATGAGGACGGCAGGGTGAACAGAAACTGCTGCTATTATGTAGAAGGTGCCACCCAAAAAAAGCACATCAACTTTCTAAAAAAAAGCTAGTGGATAGGAACTCTCCTATATATTGATCTTACTGAAACAGTATTAGCGGGAGAAGGGGAAGACATTTTTCGTTCCCCCTTTATTGCGCTAGTCTGGATGAAGAACCTGTGCCGGACGTCATCGCTGATGGTTGCTTGCTTTAACATACCTTTCGCTCTAACTGGTTTATTTCTGGCACTACACTGCGGGAACCAAAATGGGCCTACCCTTACGCACGCAAAACGTAACCAAGCTTCATCCGCGCTCGCGCAGACCGGCGGCCACCTCACCCTCAACTACCGGTATCCTCTCCATCCATCAACAGCTTCTTCTCGCTAACGACCAGCCGTGCCAGCTTATATAGGCGGGTCCCACTGCGGGAGCTAGATCCGGGAGCCATCGTATACAGGTTAACTATGAAATACCGTCCTTCCCAAAATATTCTCATCGCCTCCAGGGCAAGGTCAGGGCCGGTGCGGGTCGGCCATGCTGACGGAAACTAGTGGCGACATGCCAGCCTATGCACCACTGACGTGCTAACCGATCAAACCACGCGCTACCACTGCCTTAAGTATCCTCTATGTACTTTACTTTACTCAATTTCTTAGATCAATTCATGTAAATAACTACATTATGATATGCGCCTCAGAGTCAACCTTAACATCTGTCTAACACGGACTTTTTATAGGTACATAAGAAGTGCACTGATCTGGCTATTATTAGCTACTAAAGTCAAAGAGCTAATGCTGGCTTTTGTTTCCCAACTGGTAAGGGCGCTTGAAAAGCTGTGTACATGTGTTCATTGTTTGCATCCTACTCCTCGACACTCTCGACCAAGCAATTCATAAGCGCTGCTAACACTTTGCCAATCGCAACTTTTAGTCCCTGATCCTCCGTTCAATCCTCCTATACCATCGCCGTCCCACAACGATATGCTGAGATGCTTTGCTCCGTCATTGGCCTATGAACACCGTGAGCAGTATATCTGGATCATTCAAATCCTTTTCACTATCTCTCGTCCATATTTCGTAATAAACAGACTTTCCTGATTGCCGGTATTGATCTACGAACCAATCGCCAATGCCCCAGGGAGTCGCCAAGCAAGCGCACTCATTGAACTCAACTTTTCCGCAAACATGGAAGCACTTGACCTTGATTTGCCGAATCATCGGAACCGTCAAGAGTGTGTCTAGTCGGAAATAGAGAGCAGCCTCAGCGGCCGGCTTTGACTTGAATATGCCGGGTCTGTTCGAGTCCGGCATCAAAAGTCCATCGCAATCGATGCTCAGCGTAAAGTTTCCCTTTGCCGGGATTTGGTCACCTGCGAGGTCTTTGTTCTGCATCTTACAGGAAGTATTCCTGGGTTCTAGTTAGTGCTGCTGAAATGATAGCTTTGAATATTTGCCTTTGTAGGGTTATTGCCGTTTATAAGGACAAAGGTGATTGAGGGCTTAAGTACGGGTACAGGTGTTAATGATCTGCGACAAAGCGAAGACGGCAACACTGCTATATATGAACAGCAAAGGGATAGCGTGGGCTATCTGATCTTAGTGCGAAGGCAGAATGCTGCTAGATGGAAAGAAGGCTCGCCGTCGTCACATCTGGTACGACATGCGTGTACGTTGCTGATAGCTTTCTCGATTCAGGATTGGCTGGCTGAACGGTGCCGGCGAGGAATGGAAACGGTTCCAATGTAAGCTGAAGCCCTGCTTTGATTGCACTAGTCGCGCTACCAATATGATCTTTGTTCAGGAAGGGAAAGATCTTCAGTACTAGGGCGTAGTGTCGCATGGCACACCGATCGAAGACAGAAAGGTGGAAGACCAGAGTTGAATTTGCGTCACCCTTGACAAGCGCCTAAACACTTAGATGCGTTCATTCAAGGTTCCAGACTGTTGGCCAAAGGAAAGCATGGAAGCAGACCGAACTGCTAGGCAAACATCCCCACCTTGGGACTCTATTCGAGATTGTCTGCAGGGGTTCGAGGGTGCGGTATCTCAGCCTTCTTGCAAAAGACGATTTTTCGACCGCCCGAAATGTCAAAAAAAAAAACGAGATGCATAGGAAAATTTAATGATTTTGATGTCTTTAGGCTTGCGAAGAACACAGAGCGTGTTGTGTTTGCCTTGCAAAGCTGGCAATGTCACTCATGACAAATAAGAGCGAAGAGCGACTCCGCGGTTATCGAGACTGACGTCATCTGAAATCACATAAACTAAGCACTCCACGGCGATGTGTCGCGCATAAACCTACAATATAAACACATTCCTTTGCACCTAGCTACCTCTCATCCTTATTATTTTGCCCTTATAGTTTATCTTCACATACGGTTCCAAATTAACCTTCTTGCCTGTTTGATGTACTGCGTGTCTGTGTCCACACGGCACCTAACTTGCAAAGCAGCCTCCCGCGCTCTCCTAGACTTTGATTACCAGCTTGGCTATGACCTAAGAGAGTACACGTTCACTCGACTACCGCGATGATGGAACAAGTCAGGTTCCAATAGCCCCTACGATTCGCCTCGCAGGCTGTGCCCCCATGGTAAACTAGCAGCAAAGCCTAAGCTGGCAGCACGCTCGGAGCGGGATGTTATTCCTATCAATAAAATCACCTGCAGGCCGACACATATGGACATTGAGTAAGAGGTCCTACAAAGCCGCCCTTCTATAAAGCATGACGAGTCGTCATAATGATACGAGCGGTGTGCAAGCTGTTCCGGCGCTTTATTACTTGCTGCGATTGTTGAATAAGCACGCAATACTGGAGCAGCCTAAACTATGGGTGGGTGTTCACCAGTACTAAGTTATCTACTTACTTAGGTCACATATCACTCCTCACAGCCCTTCGCCTTGGCAGTTGCGTAGAGGCTAGCTCGTAATTGCGCTGCTGTTCTCTGCTACTATCTCCCATTCACCCTCTGCGTGTGTTGAAGGCGCGCTACGGCTTTTCTAGTTGGCCCCCCTTCACCTTTAAATCTATATGTCGTTCCCAGCATCTCAGCCCCCAGGACCGGACCTTCCATCCAGGGTTGCGATTCCGCGGCTTGTGAGACGGCCAAACGATGAACAGCCGCCTAGTCGGGGCAGATCTGGCAGGACATCTAGAGTCTCCAAGGCATGTACGAGCTGTAGAGCTCGCAAAATAAGATGCAATGGAATGCAACCGCAATGTCAAAACTGTTTGGCTGCAGACCAGCCTTGCTTCTACCTGCCTGGTCGGAGAGATCGCCTCAAAACGTGCGCTACATCCCTAAAGCAGTGCAACGATGCGAAAATACTGATTGCTAATAGGTCCACCGAGCAGAACCAGGATATGATTGCTATGCTGAAGGACCTGAAAGACCGCGTTACAGAGCAGGATAGACAGCTGATAAGCGACCTGCTGGCACAAGTATGTTACAATATCCAGTCTCCTGCACCCTTCCATGCGATATACTCTGACAAGTGCAAGGTTGTAGATGACGTTTCGGAGTCCGCTTCGTTATTGAACCTCTCGCACTCCTCCCACGATGGCACCCAAGGAGAAGCCGACACATCCGCTGAAGTGGGCTCCAATGGAGACATGGACATTTTAGAAGAGGACGTCCTGCAAACAGAAGCGAGCCGAGCGACTGGATTTGTTGGAAAGAGCTCAGAGGTGCAATGGCTGAGGCATTTGCAACAAGACACTGAGCGCCCTGACGAAGCCGCATCTCAAATCGAAGGTCCCTATGGGCCTCCTGGAGACAGTGCAGAGGCTGCTCGACAGCGCACGGAGGCGTGGATGCAGCGTCAACGGCAAGACTCTGGCGTTCGAGCACAAACTAGTGCGTCGAATTTCTATCTGGACAACAACGATGTGGAAGTCAATCGCACGGTCAACCCGTTCGAGCTTCCACCCCGGGACACGGCGCAGAGGCTTCTGGACGGATACATGGCCACGGTTCAAGATTCATTTCCTGTGCTTTGGGAGACTGTCTTCCGACGTCAATTTGAGCAATACTATACTTCTATTTCGCAGGAAATACCTCCTACTGCATCGCACCGGTGGCTTACAATGCTAAATCTTGTTTTTGCTATCGGAGCAAAGTACTTGCAGCTAACAGAAGCAGACGTGCAAGCAAGTGGTCAGGATCATCATATATACTGGTCTCGGGCACACGTTTTGGGTCTAGATGGGTCTTCTTTGGTCGCTCATCCGGATCTAATGCAGACCCGAATCACTGCTCTTGTTGCGTTTTACTTCCTGTGCATTGGGCATATGAACAGGTGAAGTCACATCCTCTCTCCTTTTACCTACCATTGCTGATCTGTAAAGAGCTTGGATTGTTATAGGCTCCTCCCTCCGTTATGCACACGCACTTGGACTACATGTACGAAACGAGGACCGAACCGTTGCCATTTCTAGAAAAGAAACACTGTTGCGGATGTGGTGGAGCCTATACTCTATCGACGGAATCATCAGTACTATTTTCGGCCGGCCAAACTTCATAATTAGAGAGTATTGCTCAGTGCCGTTGCCGCTACCGTTGACAACGGAGCAGTTGTCGGATGAGGCCTTGGTACAGCAGTTCCACGAGCATTACAGAGGAGCCGGGATTCGGCATGACACTTCTCAGGCAGCTTCGGCGACTGGCAAGCCTTCTAATGCAAGCTCGTTCTTGAAGACTAATGTACAGATTGGCTTGATTACCCAGGACGCTATGGCTGAATTGTATTCGGGAAAGGTAGCCACAAAGTCCTGGAAACAGGCGCAGCAAGCAATGACTGGCTTATGTGAACAACTGGAAGCATGGTTAGCCTCTCTACCAGCCGGACTTAACTTTTCCCAACCCGGCTCTGGCATCAGCCTCCAACGAGAAAGATTAATCCTGAAAATGCAGTATATCGGAACCAAAATCCTCATCACTCGGCCTTCTCTGTGTCGACTGGATAGACGCATTGTAAACCAGTCGAAAGCTTCAGACAACTTTAACAAGCAGACCGCTCAGATCTGCGTAGGAGCTGCAGTAGCAATGGCGGACCTTCTGCCGGAAGAAGTCGATGCGACTTACCTATACAAAATCGGGCCATGGTGGTCCATAGTCCACAATCTTATGCAAGCTCTCATAGTGTTGCTGCTGGAGATTTCTTACGGTGCCGTCCATTTCCCTCGCGAAGGCAAGCAGATCCTGGCGCCCATTAAGAAGCTGTTTCGTTGGTTGAGAACGATGTCCAATCGCAACGATATAGCAGAGCGGGCCTACAACATGGCCTCTACAGTGTTGCAAAGGCTGGCATCAAAGTTCAATATAGACATATCCGCACTTATGCGGGAGGACACTACTCGAACCGGGCATTCAACCGCGTTCCATTTGGAGAACCAGCAATCTGCAATGGGTCCCCACTTGCAGGAACACACAGTCTCGCCCACAGAACACACCCAAGCATTCGGAGAACAGGCAATGTATGCGAGTGGTTTCCATGAAAATCAGCCTGGCTACGCACCGATGTTCGCAGTTCCGGCAGTACAGCCCCAAGACAGTCCATGGGTGGTAGGATCGACAGACGCCAGAGAGACATTACTCCCAGGCATATCTCAAACTGATCTAATGTTTAGCAATCCCTTTACGAGCGGTTATGACGAGGAGAACCCTGTTACACCCGGCGAAGATCTCTTTAGGATGCATGACTCTAGTTCTCGGTTTCAAAATCTGTAACCTACATCCTGATCAGGTTGCCATTCAACTGTTCAACAATGAATAGATCAGAGAGGATGGTGGTAACCTCTGTCTCTTGGAAATGGCGTTCATGAAAGCAAATGATTTCGCTGATTTACAAGGTATCTGGAACAAATCAGATACTAGATATACAATGTTCTTGTCAGAGTCTTGATGTCAAAAAAATGTGCTTTGCCATGTCTAGATGTGGCTTTTGTGCGGTAAAGATATACCGTAGATTTTGGTATTTACTGCTGTCAGCGGCAGATGCGTTCTACAATTTCAACGTGCAGTTTTCATAATTGTGGTAACGCTGAGAGTCGACTGGACTACGATAATCGTGGCTCCAGCTGCCTCTAGCTTACTCAGGGGGCATGAGACGTCACGCCATTTTCCCCCATCAAAATAACATACTGAAAAGCCGGGGGCAACTATTTGGCACAATTTAAGGAGAGCTAGATACCTTCGTGGCTGATCTTCCGTCTCCCAAATCTATGAAAAAGCACTACTAGTGCTCATATCAGAATATCATCTGCCTACATCCATGCAGCACCTTCACGCCTTACGCTGTTATCTTTGGCGAGACCCATAGAAACAGCAGCTGAAGAAAACAAGTAGGCCTCGAGCCTCAGAATCCGCAATCTGGAGCCTCACGAGTTTGAATACTATGCCCGGCGAAAAGACCGATGCTAGTAGTGCTGGTTCAGGCAGCAGCCCAGGAACAGACTACGAGCGGATCAGTGGGAAATCCATGTTAACGACTGAGTGCAATGGGCTTTTGAAGCTTGAAATGAGCAAAGAGGGCACGTTCCTATATAAATCCAGAGAGAAAGCCGCACAGTAGTTACACATTGATACCCTCTTAGTGGTTCTAGACTACGCTTCGGTGTTGAAGCTTTCTTATCTATTTGAACCCTCTGTTGAGCTCTACACCCTCCACGTAGAAGACAGTCGTTCCTCCGCCTAATATGTTGCGTAATCCATTCTACTAGTCCATATCCATTGGGCAGTCGCAAACCAAGCCGTCACGAGCGAGCGAGCTAAACATGCATGTTCTCTAGGATTCCCCACTGACGCAGTCGACTTGTGGAAATAGTCATAGGCTTCGCCGGGTCAGAGTTTGGAAAACCAATCTATTCGGGACTGTGAAACTCTGGGTTCAAACAATGTCCTCCATGATAAGATCGGACAAGTCTACTTTGCGCGTTAGGGTCAGTTCTGGCAACGCTCCGAAAGCCACCGTACGAGCACGCTGCACAACCTCATTATTTGCTGCCAACGCTCTTAAACAGCGAATGAGCTTCTTTACTGAAACCAGTATCTCTTTGCCATCGTCAGGAAAATAGACTGTGCCATAGGACATCTCTAACAAAAGAATTATGAGAGCCTGCATGAGATTGTATACAACAGACCGCCATGGTCCGGCATTGTAGAGGTACGTCGCATCAGTATGATCTGGAAGAAGGTCTACTATTGCTTTTGCGGCTCCAATGTAGACCTGAGCAGCCTGGTTAGTGAAGTTTCCTGGAGCTCCCGGCTGGTTCGCAGTGCGGTTGTCAAGTCGGCATAGGCAAGGGCGAGTGATAAGAATCTTAGCCCCGATGTAGAGCATTTCAAGCCTTAGTCGTGCTCCAAGAAAGTTGGTATCAGCATTCATCTGGACAAAATCCATAGCAAACGAGAAGGAGGTTGACCAGGCCTCAAGCTCAGCCCGCAACCTAGATATAGATAGTTGTACATCTCTCCAAGACTTCGCGATCGCTGTAGTCGAATACAGCTCCATCATAGCTTTCTGCATGATTATATCAACCCGCACTTTGCTCGTCAAGTACGAACCTGCATTTGCAGGATCCGAAGTTATCAAGGCTGATGAGAATATGTCTTGGTCAGCATCAGCCGCCCTAGCTAGCTGGTAGGCCTGTGAGTCCAGTAATTCATTTGATAGCTGCTCTGTCGCTAGCGGTAGCGGTAACGGCGCTGAGCAGCAACTTTCGCGAACGAAGCTTAGCCGACCGAGGATGGAGAGAATAGAATCCCCACCATAATCGTAGCAGAGTTTCCTTTTGGAGTGCACTAGTAGTCTAGTCCTCGTTTCGGACATGTAATCCGAGTGCCTGTGCATAGCGGACGGAGAAACCCATGATAACCTAAGCGCTGCAGTCAGTATTAGTAGGCAAAGACAGATAAGGAGGGCTGTTTACCTGTTTACACGTCCAATGCACAAGAAATAAAATGCATGAAGAGCAGTGATCTGGATCCCCCCGAGGTCTAGATAACCGATCAAAGAAGACCTATCGAGGCCTAAAATATGGGCACGGGATCAGTATAATTCGTGATTATAATCACCTTTCTGGTAGGCTGTTTGAGTTAACTGCAGGTACCTCGCGCCAATTGCAAAGACTAAATTGAGTATTGTAAGCTGCTTTTTAAAAGAGTGCAGCCTACGCTATCCCACTTACGTATTGCTTGGCAGGACGGCGAGACAAACAGTGGTACATAGAAAGTACTTGAGGGCATTGTAGCGCGGGTAAGCGTGTCAGCATGTAGGCGCTAGCTGAGGTGGCATGTTCCCGCCCCCAACAAACAAGATGGCCGACCCGTTCCTGCCCTGCCCTTGTCACAACTTGCCACATTCGAGGAATTTGTAGTATGTGTTGTTGAGTTATAGCGGTCCCAAAGACTAAGCTTGGTGAAGGTTGATGTCTATGTACTCTGGGCCAAGCCTTATGATGTGTTCCTGCCGTCGGTGATCCGTCTCGCCGATCTGCCGGAGAAACTCCGACTTGGCGCTGACTGCCAGGTCAGGTTTCCATCTCTCTCCAACCTCCTCATGACTCCCAAAACGCCTCCACGCCACGCTAGAATCTACCCCAAATCGGTGGGTCTTGCGATCTTCATGGATTTTTGTTGCTCGTACTACGACCGTCATTTTCGTCATCTCTCTAAGCGCTTCGTCCGTCGCGCTTCGTTGCTATGATAGATGCGTCGCGACTAGCGATAATTAACGCGAAGCCTATCGGGCGCGAATTAGATGCAGTTCGCGATTCTGCTCGTTTGCTTCCTGCAGAACTTATTGCTCTTAATTCCGACACGTTACTGGATCAAACACGCAGCGATGGTAAGGTTGCTACATCGGTCTCAGTACTTGCTAACGTACATAGTCCTTCAAGATCACGCCCTCGATCTTATCCTAGCACTGCAGGCCCTCCCTGCTTCTCGTAGCCTGTCATCCAGCAATGGCGGAAAGAACCTTTTCGGCGATCTCTCTCGGCTCAACCAAGCTATCAATGCTGGAGATTTCGACGTACGACGCGTGATACCTCTCCTTCGCGCGGTCCTCGATACGAAGTCTGATACCGTTATTTGGGAGAAGGTGTATGAAGTGACTGCAGAATCAACATTTTCGACTATCGATAAACCCTCTACGCCTCCACCATCAGACCCTTCACGTACCGCATCTTTTCAACAGACACCGTGGACGTTCAATACGGGCAGCTTTGCAGACACATCCGACCTTAGGAGGAACGTGGATCCCATACTCAAGGATGAAGTAGAGGATCATCTCACAATCGACCACCCAGACATTTTTGATGCATTCTTTGGGCGAATCTCGCAGCTTCGTGAAATGACAGCGGCGGTATTGCAAAGTTGCAAACAAGGGGAGTCACCGCTCTATCGAGAGGACGTTGGGTGGGTGGAGTGGCCAGAGACATGCGAGGAGGCAGCGGTACTGCAATTCCTGCGCCGGCATGCTGATCACTTCCTGAAATCTGCGGATCATTGCGGTTTCCGTCCCACGAAGCGTCGTCGCTACCTCGCCACTCCAAACAAGCCGATTTCCGGATCGATTAGCAAGCGAAAGCTAGACATCGGCCTGGTATGCGATTCCAGCGACAGCTTGGAGCAGAGCGATGGGCAGGATTATGACTGGTCCCACATCCTTGTCCTTGGGGAGCTGAAGAGCAATCCACGGGAGGACAAGCACAGCAGTACGTGGCTGGATCTTGTGAGATATGCTCGGGAGGTGCTTAGCGCCAAGGCCGCTCGCCGATTTGCCCTTGGATTTTCTCTTTGCGGTTCGATGATGCGGCTCTGGGAGTTTGATCGCCTTGGGGTGGTCGGATCCACGTCATTTGACATCAACAAGGATGACGAGATGTTCGTTTCTGTCATCTTGGGATTTCTGTAGATGTCTGAAGAAGAGCTGGGGATCGACCCTACAATTGTAGAGGGACATAAAAGGTACACCAGCATTGAGCGGGGTGACCGAACCGAACGTCTCTACCTAGAAGGCACAATCAAGCAGCAACGCTCGGTCGCTGGTCGAGCAACGATCTGCTGGAGCGGTTTTGCTGAGGATATGCCTAACGAACGACTTGTGATCAAAGACTCGTGGGAGTATGAGGAACGACCAGAAGAAGGCCATCTTCTCAGGGAAGCGACAGAAGCTGGAGTCAAAAATGTGGCGCGTTACTACCACCACGAAACTGTGCGTATCGGCGGACAGAGGGATGACATATGTAACAATGTGCGCAAGGGACTAAGTGGCATCGCCGGTCGTAATCCACTACAACGACGAGCAGTACCTACTGGCTCCATTACAAACTCAACGTCAGATATATCGGGATCAAGGAGGGGTCGCAGCGGTAGCAGTAGCCGCACCATGACGCGAAAGAGATCTTCGAGCAGCATTCAGGCATCGATGCCGCCTCCTAAGCGGTCGTGCTCAAACTCTCCGGTCAAGCAAGACATGCTACGAAAGAATCGTGTCCACCGGCGGCTTGTCGTGCGAGATGTTGGCAAGCCTCTATACGAGGCTAGTTCCCTATGCGGCATACTAAGAGGATTGCTAGGTGGCATTAAAGGTGAGCAATATGTAAGGGAATCTAAGCGGTGGCTAACTTATAAGGACACGAATCATTACTGGGTGCGAACATCCTCCATCGAGACATATCCATTGGGAACATCATGCTAAACATGGCGGAGGACGATGGATTTTTGATCGATCTCGACCTTGCCATTAAGGTTGATCGAAGCAATGCATCTGGAGCTCCGAGCAAAACGGGCACCAAAGTGTTTATGGCGATTGGTGCGCTTTATGGGGAAGAGCATAACTTCATGCACGACCTGGAATCATTCTTCTGGGTGTTGTTTTGGACTTGTATTCATTGCACTGGTCCAGGCGGTCAACGCCGTGTATCGAAGTTCCAGGCTTGGAATTTTGAAACAACAGAAAATCTTGCCAAGATAAAAGCCGGCTCGGTTCTTGAGGAAGACAAGTTTCACATGGAAATCGAGGAAAATGTCACAACATACTGTACATCGTTGATTCCTTGTATTGAAGAGCTACGGAATGTCGTTTTCCCCGAAGGAAAGCGATGGCTGAAGGAGGATCGACAGCTTTATTCACGTATGAAGTCTATTCTCCAGCACACCCTAGATACCTTAGCAACTGCTCAACAATAACATCGAATCGATCGAGCTTATTTTTGTCTCGTATTACAGGTTTGGTGTAAAGAGGATGGCTGTATGGATATTTAGAAAACGGTATGTGAGACTAAGACGAAACCATACGTTTTTGGGTTGCATCCAGCTATTTTCAGGTCCCGTTTTTAGGTCCCGTAGCGGGCCATGTACAAAATCCTAGCCCCCCGGTGGCCCTAACTTAGTAGCACCACATAATATTTTAGCTCTAATTGACTCAGCACATGCGGCAACCTAGCGTACCTTAATCCTCTTCCTACACATAGAAAACTCATCGCCCCTTCAACAAGGTTAGGGCAGGAACGGGTCGGCCAGAATCCTGTGTATGGTGGCAACACGAAGTACCGAGTTACGGGAGTTCGGAATACAAGGGTTCCATTCCGAAGCATTAAGCAGATGACTAGCCACACCTACCAGCCACAGCAATGACTGCTTTTTGGGTCTTCTTCGGCCTCATCTATCCAGCGCTGAACCCTTCAACCGCAAGCAACTATGCAAGCCGCGAGACCGCCGACCCTCTGGTCGACCCCTACGTTCCTGCTAGGTTCCACTATATAATGATACCTTCCCAAAATCAAATCGTTAACACCATTCTATTGCACAGTGTTGAGATGTGATGAGTGGGGATCGTATGACCCAATGGGAGGAACGGAGCGTTGTCATGGCACTTGAGGAATAAATAGCTGCTCCAAAAGTATATGTGTAGGCCTCAAAATGTGCGTTCTTCTTGCGCTTATCTTGTTCCTCATATGAGGGTAATATGGCGTATAGCTTGAGATCCTTGCTCAATATTTCCGAGGATGCCGGCGTTGCGTGAGTGCACATCAATTAACCCAATCCTTCGGAACACATCGGCGCTTTCCTCGACAACGATCAGTGCGAAGGCATGATACCAGTCTTTAGGGGATAGCGGTGATTCACTCCCAAGATACAGGTAAGATCGGGGCTTTCCTCCAGACTCATCTGTCTTTTCGATGTCCATGTAAACATCAAACAGATTCGACTCCAGCACTGGCCATTTTTGTTCTGTAATCACCCGGCAATTCAAAGTAAGCTTCGAACCTTTGGCTACTTCAAAAAGATTAGCAGTGATCACGCAATCAGGCCGGAGGCTTGAGCGGCAGCTCATGGCAACGTGACCATCTATTGAGAGCCAAGACCATGACGGGGCGCGATTTGATCTCTGTAAAGATGGATGGAATCGAAATCCAGCAACATTAAACCACGTCATCTGGTCTATAAACCGATAGACCCATGCTCCAAAGACACACCTGTCGTTCCAGTCTTTTTCAAGAGCTGTGACAATCCCAGTGATTGCTCGAGATCGATCTTCAGGAAATGTGAGAGCACGAAATGTGTACTGGCGTAAAAGCTCTGACCAAGACTCAAACTTGTTTTGCGATTGAAAAAGGGATCGCGAGGAAGGCTGCTCATCGTCTGGATATCTGATGTAACTTGGAAAGAGACGGGTAAATCCAAGGTTGCGACAGTGGAAAAGAACTTCATATTGACCATAAAAAAGTATTCGTTTGGCTAACAAAAATTCTTGAAAGGTCCATCCCCTTTTACTTAAGGGGTCGAGATGCCAGCCAAAGTGGGCCCATTGGCACGGATGGCCGATACAAATTCGGCCACTCTCGCCATTTGGTAGGTTGACAGTTACCGCAAAGAAAGAGGGCTGCATGCGAGGAGAATTCAAATACCCTTCATAAACGGAACTAGACGTTGATGCCAGAATGGTCACTGTAGAGTTGCCATAGGTACTCGCCATAGCCGCCATCTCAGTGGTAATATCGTCATTATCGTCTTGAACAATACAGAGAGCATCCACCCATAGATAATGGTATCCAAGGTCACGAGTATTTCTTACGGCGTCTTGAAGGGTTTGCGGTAATGTAGCTACGGCAATGCCATCCCTCAGATCATCAAGGTTATGCTTTAGTGCGACAATAGGTTGATCACCTCCCCAACAGTAACTTAGGGTAACGTATTCATCGAATTCGCCGCTCTTATCCGGGGTATAAAGGCATATCGTTTGCGATGCCGATTCTCGCACATTAATAACTCTAGTTGGGAGCCTGGGAGGGCTTGCTGCCACACAATCAACATGATGTGCTTGACATTCTAAGATCATGGCTTTCGCTTTCGATGTTGTCTTCGTCGATTTAACATCAAGTTCTGGTGGTCGACTAAGTATCCACGATGCTGCTGGATCGTCTGCGCTCAATTAGCCCCATGTATTCGTTGGAAATACGATTGTGAAAGGATTTTCGGCATAAATTCGAGTGTATGAAAGGGTCTCCAAACCTTCGTAGGCAAATATATCCAACTCGTATCTGATGTCCTCAACTACCTCAGCAAACTCGGGAGAATGAAGACCGATTGAGAGCACATGCATGGGTGATTCGCCTGCTGAGCCTCGGCTTAGACCATTACATTTCGACTGCGTTTGAATCCGAAGTATTACGTAAACCGATGATTCTCTGAAAACCCGACGATATAGACGGCTGCCGTTGAAGCGACCTAGTATGGCTCTACAAAGCGGGCAACTGTCTCTCTCCCTCTTTTTCAGTGAGGCCAAATCGTAATGCAAGTATCCTTGAGTTGGATCCACAGCCTGATGTAAGCCGTCCACTGAAAACAAAGATTGGCAAAGGTTACACAAATCGCCGCTTGTGTCAAAGTTCGAGCACTTGTGTTTGAAGTCAACCGTATCACTATCCATAAGCGCCAACTCAGTGGGGACTGAAGCTCAGGTCGTAGGTTTAGAAGATCGCAATCGTGAGAATAAAAGGACCAATATATTAATACATACTAATCCTTGAAGACTGAGGGATGATGTAATAGCAAAAACCACGAAACATAAAAGAATAGTGATGATGGGGATGGAAGAGTAAAATTAGGTTTGGGTCAACTAGGCAGCAACCTATGACGCACTAAGACCCAAAGAAATAGTAGGGCCAAGTAGTCATCGCTGTGGCTGGTAGGTGTGGCTAGCCATCTGCTTAATGCTTCGGAATGGAACCCTTGTATTCCGAACTCCCATAACTCGGTACTTCGTGTTGCCACCATACACAGGATTCTGGCCGACCCGTTCCTGCCCTAACCTTTGTGCTGATGGTAATATTTCAACGGTTTAGAGAAGCAGCGTTGGGCAGTTTCCTACAAGGAGAGCTCACGCTTACACGTAAGGATAGTGGTTGTTGTTAGTACAAGGTGTGGTAAGAGCTTCTTTAGTTTGACCTATATGCGCTGAATTCATACTAGGGAGCCACATTAGAATCCATTGTCAGACCCACAGCGGGAGCCAAAGGATGGTCCCTTAGGGATCAGAACAAGCTTCTGGGCAGCAAGGGCTGTTTCATTGCTGCGCGATTATGTCAGCAGAATTAGCGCCTGTTGTTCCTGAGTCAACCAGCACGTCTAGCGTCCATTTCCCGATTCTCTTTTGCAACAACCCGTACAACCTCGCAATGCGGTACGACATGCGGCGATGTCTACATCCGGGGCCTCTGTGACACAACATCAAAAGGTCACACCGCCTTCGAGTTTCACAGGACGACTGTTGACGCCGCCGCCGACCGTCGAAAAGCAGTCCCACGAGTCCTTGCGCTCTTAAGCAAATACAGACTGGACGGTACACCAGGCGAGACCCGTGGACAGAGTTTCAGCTTGCCGAAGGGGAGTACGATGAGATGGAGTTCCGGCTTCAGCAAGATGAAAGCTTGTGGGGATACGTTAAAGACAAGATACGGTGAGTGTGCATCAAGCACAGTGAACACTCCAGCTAACAAGGCCTGGGCAGGTATGACTACGACGGAGATACACATCATTTAGTTGTCCGGATGCCTATGGCCATACATGAACTATTTATCGCCCGTATCGAGGACAATATATTGAGCCAGCTGAAGACAATTCGTGAAGGGTTGGGTGACGCAGCGGCTTTCGCTAGGAAGGTGCAACCAGCTCGGTCTACGGAGATATTTTTCCCGGTCGAAAATGCGCCTTTTTCCAAGCAGTCGAAGTACGAGCCAGACGCATCTTTCTGGCATGAAGACGCGAAATACCCAGGGGTCATCATCGAAGTTGCATACTCGCAGAAGAGGAAGAGACTGTATCGCTTGGCAGAAAACTATCTTCCAGACTCTGAAGCCAGTGTGCAGATTGTTTTAGTGTCAATTCTGGTCCAATATACGGAACACTAAAGCATTTCGCTACTAATCTGCTCCACGAGATTCATTTTCGGTCTATAGCTATGTCCGAAACAAAAAGAACTGTTGTGGTGCCGTCATGCAGAGGATCTGTTGAGGGTTGTCACCTTACGTAGCTAATGTAGCGCTATATCTCCCATATTCATGTGCACCGAAGGGGATACATTTTCTGCTTGAACATGACCCTAATAAAGCTCCAGTTGGAACACCTATAGGCTTCTGTTGTGAAACAGCGGTTTCCTAGCCGTCTTCTCTTGCTGTGAGCCTTCAGGATACCCCTCGCTCGCGGCAAGGGCCACAAATCCTTAGAGAAAAACTAGCTCGCTCGAAGCTGTAACCGACTTCATCAAAACTACCGCATCCTAGGCACACAAAGCCATACCCTCCGCCAGCCCCTCCGAACTGTAACTGTGTACTATCCCTCCACGCGTGCCGAAAAACCCACCGTGCCGAAAAATACCACAGGTACTTCCACATTACACACTTCCAACTCCGCGCGCAAATGCTTGTTTGCTGCAGTTAAGATGCTGTAGCATCTGCTAAACACCCCAAGACGTTTGTATACAAAAAATACACGCGCATCGCCGCATACGCGTGCTGCTCGCACAGAGTCGCTTTTTGCCACAGAACTGACTTCTCTTATTACAGCACCACACTTGCGCTATCGCCAGTTATAAAACTGCCTAAGGGATATTATCTAATCTTCTATACCGCACGACTTTACTGGGAAGTCGCTATTAGCCCTGTGCGCGCTATGACGTACAAGTTCGTGCAGATGCACGCCGCCGATCAGTACTTCCAGCCGAGGCGATTGCTAATTGCGGCTAGCGCAGTACGGAGTTGCATTACTTATGTTTTCTAACTATAGTCTAAGCGTCTACATTACCGAGCGCTAGTAACCTGGCGAAACTGTAACCGAATCTTACGTCGAGAACGTATGTAATTTTTAGTAATGTAAATAACTTATTCATTCCATAAGACAAGCTTGTGGCTACTGCGTCTGCAACTGGCGGAAGATCGGAATGCGAGGATCCAATTCCGAAGCATTCAGTAAATGGTTAGCCACACTTACTAGCCACATCAATGACTAACCCCGCTCACTCTTGGGCCTTCTTCAGTCTTAATTGTCCAGCAGCGAACCTTTCAATCGCAAGCAACTATCTATCCAAGCGCCGCAAGACTGCAATCTTACAGTCAACATTCACATTTCTTCTACCTTTCGCCGCAATAATGGCACTCTTTGGTATCCGCACTATGTGCAATGTTCGTGTCGTCCACACCGGTTGCAACTCTGCCGCGACACGACTGTAGCTGCATTGCGTAACGGCGGACATCCGGCCGGCACTCCAACCTCCTTCGTCGATCGTAAACCATTCCCTCGTGGTGTGACAAGACGACACTTCGAAGACTTGGACAACACCGCTTCGCATTGTACGAGGTCGAATGGGTGCAGGTTGTTCCATTGCACAATGTTGAGATGCGATGGATGGAGGTTGTGACCCAATGGAAGGAGCAGAGCGTTTTCGTAACACTTGAGGTTCGGTGTACAAGCTACGCAAAGTCAATCAGCAGGAACTCTGTGAGACTGAAATAGCTCTGTGCAACGTTGTGGAGAGCGTAAATGGGTAAAGACTGCCTCAAGCTGCGCGGCTCATTAACAGATGAACACTTCGGACCCGCTTCAACATCAACTTACTTACACCTCCACAATGGCCAGTGATAACAGTATCTCCTCGTCACCTTCCTCGAACCTATTCTCCTACCCGCCGAACACGGGTGTCAGTCGTTCTGGCAACAGCGCGATATCAGCTTCGACCTTATACAATCACCAGAAACAAGCGGATAGGGCAGCTGTGAGGCAAGCGCTCGCAGATCTAGCGCTTGTGGAATGGATGGAAAGAACGGCTGGGGCTTGTAAGGTGAAACGGAAAAATAGCGGCACATGTTGGTACGCAAGTCGAGTTTGCAGCAATGATTCAACTACTCTAATACAGTGGCGATGGTAGAGTGCCGGCTCCATATTGAGGGCCTCCCGAATGATTCGTCAGTTGAACGATGATACTTCGAATGGAACCTAGGAGTGGATCTTGTACTGGCTGTACATGTAGCAGATTTACTGAATCGGACGATGAAGCATCACTGGGATCTGTCAGTATTCTGTGATAGCTCACGATATAGACTTAGTCGAATGCTATGAGTTGGAGCTAACGTTATATCATGAATGTCAAAAGTCCAAAAGTGACTGTGGAAACTGGATCGGTTTCAGAAGGGCTTTTGAGTCGGACTTTGCTGTAACAGGTCAGCGCTGAGTAACGGTAACGATCTGAAGCGGGTCCCACTGCGGGAGCTAAATCCGGGAGCCATGGCACGTACGCAGATCCACCTTGAAATACCATCTATCCCAGAAACGTCCTCATCGCCTCCATGATTCTTTTTTATTGGAGGCGATGATTTGCAGATATACTTGAACAGGAGGATTTTTATTTGATGTAGTTCTACACAGTAGTGTTTGCTAAGCATGGTCAGTGCTCATCCCTTGCGAATATGACAATCTAGAAGGACCTCTCTGCAACCCAAACTACGCCTTTTGCAGTATAGACAGAGACAGCTTAAGCTATAGAGAAATAATAGTATTTTAAACGAGGACGATATTCCTGTATACTGCTTGCCAATGAACCTGATATAGAGACATCGTGACGCTATTGTTTTGTACTGCTCATCTCCAGCGTCCTCTCCTGTTCTGAAGCGCTTTGCCTAGTAACCAGCAAGCTCCGTTCAATGGCACCATCACGTTACACATTCGGGACGTTTTTCGGTTTCCATACAAGGGAACTTTTGGCCATCGTACGACTACTCCAATGGCATGTAGCTTGTTGTAGCCCACTTTTTTTTCTCAGATGCTATTCTTCAAGTCGTCAGAGGTAACTTCTTCGCCGTCCTCCTAAGTATGTAGAGGTATCGCGTAAGGGGGGATAATCGCATCGCCGATTAAGTCCTTTGTGAAAGCAAGATCGTCGTTCTCGGGATATTGGAGAAGTCGCATTGCTTCGTGCGGAGGGTCGATAGATGCAGGTAGGAGAAAAGAGGTTTACGAGGCAGCGTAAATGCATCAGGCTAAGGGAAGGAAGCGCACTACTTCGGGCCTTTGTCCGAAAACGGGTGGTCGAAGGCCCAAAAGAGAGCAGATTCAAGATCAGAATCAACAATCTCAGATGAAGTGGAATCGAAGGGAAGGAATGATGCGGGAGGAAGCGTCGAGCTCGGTAACAATTTGAGAGAAACGGATAATACTTCTTCCTTAATCACATGTTGCTGCCGTAGAAGAAAAGCCTTAGTTTCGAGAGATGAGCACTCGTTGAGGGCATCCAAGATCTTTTTGGAATATCGTCGTGGCTTGTGTCGTGTAGACCACGTGTAGGATGGAGCAATTTGCAATTGCGAACGGCGGACGTGAATGGAGAAGTTATCCCCTAGATGGACTCCCCCAGGCCGGAGGCTTCAAACTCCATAGCATCCGTGATTTCTGTTCCAGTATCGTCCTTTAGGTCATCGAGTAGAAAGGTGATGTCTTCGCCGCTGGAAGACATCTGCCCGTTTTCCTTAGAATGAATGTCCATCATAGAAGAACCAAATAATCCACGCGGTTCCCAAAATTCAGACACGTAACTTTGAATGGCAACTTGCTGAATCGGAGCTCCCAATAAACAGCTTGTATTGCCTGCATAATACTTAGAAACATGATTGAGATCACTATGGCGGTCACTAGTCAAATCAGTACAGAACTTTGCTTTACTGTAGAAGATCATGGGACCGTTGTGGCATTTCCTTTTGTATAAAGAGTGAGGCATTGCTGAAATTGCGAAACCAGAAGACTTGTCGGTCTGCAGGGCCTGGCATGGGGAGTGGCTGGAGGAGCCCACGTGGAAGCCGTAGACATCCTCGTCGTTATGTAAATCTTCTTTATACGGTGTACAGTTGAATTTCCGAGCCCTTTTGTCTTGGACAAGGCTATTTCGTTGGGTTTTGTGCTCAGGACTGCTATTCAGATGGGTGCTACCATGGGGGCTTATTCTAATGCGTTTGACAGGCGATTTTCTGTTGCCAAAAACATCATATCGAGAACCACCCTCTTGACACTCCGACGAGTTGTCGCAGTTACTTTTGGTAATATTTTGGTTGCCCCTCCAGCGAACCTTTCGTCCATCGCGTGAAAGTTCGAACTTGGAGCTGTACTCAGTTACTGCCTCCTTCACGAAGTCCAGAGTAACGTTAAGAGTGTGGAGCTGCGCCATACTAATAAGCAGATTGAGATATAGCCATCCATAGTCACCTCGCAGTGATTCTTCTGAAATCATGTCAGGAGGAGAAAAACCGAGGTGGCGAATATAATCCATATTTTCAATCGGCACCTGTGCTCGGTTCAGGTCTAGATCTAATGGCCTTGTCGGTCGTTGATCGGGAGATCCGGAACCTGCAAAGTCGTGCTCGTGAATATGCAGGATTGGACGTAATTCATGCAGTGAGCCGGACTCAATCCGTATGATATCCTCACAGTCAGCTCGCGCTGGCGTTATGCGAGCTTCACGATTGCCCTCGGACTTAAAGCATTGTCCTGTAGCTTCCCGCGCACAGCGATCCGCCATGGCAGCTGATTGGGCAACCTCCTCTTGCTGCATGGGCTGCGGGTGGCTCTCAGGAGTCGATCGCCTACCTGCGAAAATCTGTTCTAAGCGACGCACCACTGCTTTCTTCTGAAACTTCTCCGTCATGGGGACGTGGTTTTTCGGCAGTGAGCTAATGGGTATGTCGTCTAGGTACGATTTCACGCTCCGTTGTTGCTGGTTGTACTGTGACTTGTTCATATGCCGATAGTCCCTATCATGGTCCGTTACTCGACTCCAAGGTGTAAAAGCCGAACTTTGACCAAATGTTGCCATGGAGGCATAGCCAAACTCGGCAGAATGGGAAGCGTAGGAAGATGCGTTCTTCTGGAAATTGAACGGCGGTGGATACGACGGAATGACGGAGTAGTCGGTGGTTGGACTTTCCTCAATACCTGCAGCAAACTTTCGCAAGATTCCCTCCAATTCTTTCTTTTTGTTGTTAGGAAGGCCGTGGAAGCAAACTTCGAAGAGTTTTTCATCTTGCAAGTGAGCATCGCCTAGCTTTTCGTATTTCTTAAAGCTCTGCTTCAATCTCTTATTTGCAATAATAAGATCGTCAATAATGCTTCTGAGATCCTCTATGGTGCTATTATGACTGTCGGTGTCGACACGGGACTTGCTAAGGTGACATGGAATCGAAGCCTGGTGGCATGAATTGTCGTATAGCATATGGCCGTCTGATGGGGTATCGGACGCGGCTACGTCACTTCGCTTAGATGGGACCTCTCGAACGAAACCAGGCATACTGACTATTCGCAAAGGAGAGATTGCTTTGCACTGTATTGTTGGTGCTCTCGAACCACTTCCCGGCATCACTACTTTCTTCTAAGTTGTGCTTATTGAATTGAACCTTAGATGAAAGGAACAACGGCGGGTTCGCCTTGTCGCTGGCAGGAGCATTGGGTGAGCTCATGGACGTGAGCAGGAGGACGGCGAGGGTAGGGTGTTTGTCGCGACACTAAGCTGCCTGAGGGATTGTCTAGATAGGTCATGGATGGCTAGGTGGGAGGTGTATGCAATTAAAGATAACCCAGCTGTGGCGTGCAAGCAATGATACTGCCTAGCCTGCTGTGATCGACGATGCTGCACAAACCCCGGCCTCCTCATGTGCATGCCAAAGCAATCGGCGATTGTGATTGCAAGATGCCCCCAGGGGTGATTGCTGGGCACCGTGGTCCGCGGACAGGTTTCTTTCGCTCAGCGAACTGCCGGCCTTAGTCATATGTTTCGGTTTAGTAATGTGAGCGGCAAGCGAACACGACGTATCTCCACCTGTATGGATTTAATTGAGGCTGCGATAGAAGCAATCGAATCGTGCGAATCAGGAGAAGATTTTACATATAAGGGATATGCTATGGAGTTTGGTGTTGATCAATCTACATTGAGCCGTAGGCATAGACGCGTGACTCAGTCGCGTGCAACGACCAACAACAATCAGGGAAGTCTGTTTCGTCAAAGAACATGTCTTTCTACGTATTTGCCTCGATGGCGACAATGCAGAGTGAAATCTTGATTCAGAAAGGGCTCTAAATGTTCGAAAATAGCCACAGCACATTATGTATGTAAACTATTAGTAATGTCTAATGTGTGCGCAGAGTTATAGTTGTTTGAAGTCGAAGTACCCGTGGTGGTTTTCGGCACGCGTGGAGGGATAGTAGAAGGCCTGCAAGTTTTCGGGAGAGAAACCCTCGGAAACATGCCTAGTAATAGACCAAAACAAACACAGGCGGCCTTTTTGTGGCCTCTTAGGTATGTTTATGTGGGAGAGTCAGCTTCGGCCATCCTCTCTAGAGGCTCACATCGCCAGCGCCTACCGCCAGCGTTCACCCAGGCTTACAGTGGTACCCGAATCGGCCTTCGGTTCTTGCACTTCATTTATTCTAAGCGCGCAAGGTGGCTTCTGATGCTCCCATCGCATTTCCTCCCTTATTGAGTGAATGGGACACTGCCGTATGAGATTGTAATTGCCCAGGGACGTTGGTGGAGACCGAGATTCTTCTACTTTGATAATATTTGTTGATCCATAACAGATGCATTGTAACAGGAGTATTGTATTGACCAAATTTGCCCCTAACTGCTCTTGGTTCCTGTCACTCAGCAAAGGAACTTTAGCCCCAGCAGCGTTCCTGCCCAGCATTTGTGACTGTGAGGGCATCTAGTGAAGTATGCACAATGATAAGTGAAATTTGTATCTCATGGTAGGAGCACGAGCAAATACATTAAAAAGTAGGGCTCAACATTTCCCTGATTTTCATGGTCTCGCTAGTACAATGCACTAATACAGGGTCCACATAAATTTCCAGCGCTATTGAACAGATCATTGGCTATAATTCACGGAGGTGATAACGTTTCGCTATGGGGCATATGACCGAGATAGGTGCCCAGCACCCTGCACCTCGCCACCCAATGAAACAATTTTACAACTAATTGGTTGAACTGTCGCTGTAGTCGGTTGACGTCATTAACCATCGCAACACACCTAATCTGCAATCGGCACCGCCTTACCACCGCTTGGCGTAATAATTCCCCATGTACCACTGCTTCTAATACCGTACCACTCTTATGGCCGTGCGTCCGAAATGGACCGAAATGCCACTGTTTCTGCCCCCACATGTTCCTGGTTTTAACCTACTGTGATCTAGCGTCGTTTCAATAACCCCATTTTTGAATGGTAGTTCCTCCAAGTTCGGCGGTTGAGGGCGTCCAACGCGACTGCGAATGACGAGAAGTCCTACCACTCGACACCAAAATATAATGGCATGATTATACAAATCGTAGATTTATCATTGTCTTCAAGAGTGTTGCTCTTGTCTACTGTGCAAGAGCGTCAAAGGGATGCTTGATCAGAAACAGTGGCATCTCGGTCCATTTCGGACGCTCAGCCACAAGAGTGGTACGGTATTAGAAGCAGTGGTACATGGGGAATTATTACGCCAAGCGGTGATAAGGCGGTCTTTTGCCGGAAAAAAAAAACCTTACGACGTGTTCCGAGTTGATTGGTCAGTGAATGGCGCCGGACAAATCAGTAACCCCATCGTTCAAAAGCGCGGGTACCATTTTGAAGGTCCCGCCTTATGTTTCAAAATCTTGTTTGATCAATATATCGTTGCAAGAAAGTACATGAGAGAATGAAAACATGACGGAGGATACACCTTCGAGGGAGCCTACCATCGGTGCATCCGAGCTTAGCACGGCACTCGACCGGCTTGGACTGGGGCTGTATGAAGAGCGCCTACGAGAAAATGGCTTCGATGATTGGAAAACTGCGACAGCAATCACCGAAAGCGACATGGGAGAGCTGGAATTCAAGCTGGGTGATCGCCGGAAACTCCAACGCGCAATACGCGAACATAATGCCACTCAAAGCACACTCCATGTAAGTATGGACTGCAATTATCCTCTGCTATTCGGAGGACTGACCGCCGTTGCAAAGGATTCTGAGATAGTGCCACGGTCCTCACAACAGACACCGCGTGCGACCAGACTATATCGACGGCACCCGCGGCCAGATCCCAACGCTTCCCATAAGCCTAAGACGGCCTATATGCTCTTCGGTGAGCATGTCCGACAGGACCCAACACTTGGCCGTTCGTCTTTCTCCGAAATCGCGAAGGAAACGGGGAAGCGTTGGAAAGAAATCAGTCATGAAGAACGAGTGAAAAACTGGGAAACACCGGCTGCTAGCAGACTGCAAAATTACAAAAAAGAGCTCGAGCGTTACAAGCAAACAGAGAACTACGGAAGCTATCAAACGTACCTTGAGGATTTCAAGCAGGGACAGCACAACCCAGAATCGATGATATCACCGAACAACAGAGTCTCATCCACTACTGAACCTGTACCTCCTAGTGGCCCACCTGTCTCGCAGGATCGGGAAGAACTCAAAGCTACCGGCCAAGAGCATTATGGAATAGAGGATATAGATTTGGACGGTCAGTCGCCAGATATAACATCTCCCATCAAATCTGGGCTGGAGGAAGTACGCCATATTTCCAATGCCCTTGGCGTAGCCCCTCATTTGACCAGAGTTGCCGCGTTCCCGCAGGAAGACCGAACAACCAAAGCTGTTGAAGCCTTCCTTCATGGCACAGGTTCGCTCCTTTACTTTTGGAATCGCGAAGAAGCTCTGGATCTTGTCAAATCTGTGTACCACCCAGACAGGGACTCAACACCGGTATATGCGACCGAAGTCTTCGCGATGTCAGCCGTAGGGAGCTACTGTGATGGAGAGGCTCCCTCCATGTTACTCCAGAAGGAATTCCTAGATTTCTTCCTATACATGCTGTCGTCGCCTTCCGATATGAGCGACTTCCGGCGCATGCGGCTTTTTGCTTGCCTGGCGATATGTCGTTTCACTAACAGTGTGGAAAGCGCAAGGAGACTTTTGTGTAAGCGATCTGCGATCTTCGAGTCCGTACACGATGGACTAACAGCTCGAAGCTTCAGCCCTTGATATTGGACGACAGATATTTACGGCTTCGTCTTTTAGAGCCGAAACTACCGAAGAGGAGGTACGCCATTGGTGGAATGTATTCCGAAGCATCGTCTTCTTAGAAAGGTCTGCGCACCCAATATCCTATCTTCGCTGTTACTGTTTCATTAACATACATATTCAAGCTGGTTTGCATACAATACCAACTGCGAATCACGAGTTACCAGCGAAGATCTGAATGTACGACTTGTGTGCCCTTTACTCGTATTCTGCTGCTGAGTAGCCTGCCTTTCATAGCTATTGTCTTGAGTCATCTAACAACGCCGCGCAGCTATACCATCCTCCTCGTTCGCATGCTGAACATGAGTCTGGAATCTTTCAAGAGCGCGTTATCGAACTTGGCCAGCTAGCCGCATATGTAGCGCTGGATCTGAACACCACAAGTCAACCGAAGGCTGCGCAGGCTCGAGTCTATTTCGAGTCCCTCAACGAGTGGCACCGTACCCTTCCACCGCCGATGCAACTGAGTCGTCTCAGTCTCGCAGATCCGCTTTCGATGAACTGGCATACGAAGCGGTCTCTTTTGCAGTTGCACATACTTTTCTTAGGTTTGTTCATCGAGCCTTATCGGGATTGTTTAGTTGATCTTGCGAGGTTTCGCCTAAGCAATACCTCGATCGAGTCGGAAGATTTGGAGGGTTTGAAAGCTGTTGAGGAGCAATGTGTCTTGGCCGCACGACAATCCGCTCGTGTGGCATCGCTACTACAAATCGACAACTTGGTCCGGTCCCACTGCTGGGTTTCTGTGTAGGTCAATTCCAACAGGAACCGTCTTGTAATTTCTAACGCAAGATACTTGTACAGGTATACTAGCTTCACCAGCTGTGCAATCCTCCTTTTCAGCGCTTCGCAGAAATTACTCGAGCTTTACGCAGAAGAAGTTAGCCAAGACTTGTCCTATGCATCTCCACATTTGAGTGTTCTTTCTTTGTGCAGCTATAATAACGCGACGGCGAGGGTGCTATATAACCCGCTTCAGATTATTTTTAACGATATCAGAGAGGCCGTGGTCTCGCCAGTTTATCGTAAAATGCGGGAATTGGATATTGCCGTTAAAACCGTAGCGCTCATGCCTTATGACGCAGTCGAGGGTGCGGAAGAGATGTGCAGAATCATAACCGACATAACAAGACGCATCATGGATGTACTCCAACAAAGCCTTAGTTTTTAAAAGGTAATGAGCCCAAACCTTTGATCTGGAGGTACTTTCTGTGATGTGAGAAGAATAGACAGCTTGCTGTGAGAATGATAATGGAGTCGGAGTCAAGAAACCGTCTCTAACGTCAGCTTTGCCTGTAGTATACAGACTATCGACAGATTCAAATGGATCACAATCAAGATATAATCGGTTTCTTGTGATTCGTCCATGTAAGCTGATATATAAGCCGGACCTCACTGACATTTAGACGACCTGTCTACTGGCTTTGTACCACTTAAGCATCGGTTAAGTTAGCATTGGCCTGTAACTTCTGGCATACCGCGATGGTCCATGGCAGCTAATTGGGCAACCTCTTCTTGCTGCATGATAGCCTGCATTTGCAGCGCTACTAACTTAGACCTCATACTCACAATCCTAATATTAGAATATGGATTTTTAGATTATACAAAGACTCCATAGCAAAACAGGAGAGGTGACTTGTTATGGCCGGAGAACCGATTCACGCAGAACAGACATCTGTTTCTTGTCACAAACAATTATTTTCTATAATTAGCAAGCTAAGCACCAGATCACAAAATACGTCAAACTAATAGCTTAACGTCCATGCCTGCGTAGCGCAAATCCCGGTGTACCACAATCGACCAATTAAATCGCGAGAATTGGGAAAAAGTTCGACAAATTCGCGAGCTGATTGGTCAACTGCGGCACACCAGGATTGCGCTACGCAGGGACGGACGTTAGAAAATGCGCTCAGGGTAGTTCAGGTAAGAGCCACACCCGCTACTCTTGGTCCCGGCTAACAATCTGAGCACTACGTGGACGACTGGCATCAGAAAAAACATGATGTCTTACTAATAAATCTGTGTCGACATCGCCCAGCAAGCCCAGTGTCGACAGCGTCTATCAGGTTCACATCGCCGGCTGTACACGGGTACAAGATTAGTCTCTGCCGCGATTGGCTTTACAGGATAGCGGCTGCTGCTGCTAGGGAATATAGTGTTACGTTTAGACATTTGCATGGGGAGATAAATTCAGAACTGTAAGCTCTCTTTTATATGACGCCGACGACATCGATTTGAAGATCGCTGGCGATACACTCTAGATGAGCGCTGGCAATGTTGAAGCAAGAGGTTATTCATTGTTGTTCTAATGATAGAGAGGAGCTGACGTCTATATATATACATGCTGGTGCCAAGGCCCTAGCACCATGTGCTACACTGTGACAGTGCACGTCTCGGCAACCCGTGACACATTACGCAGCCCCGGTCGGCCGTGTTCCCGTCTGCTTATCTTGACCTCTGCGGTCTTTGTCCAATCGCAGTTTATACAAAACGCGACGGCGTATTTATTAACTGCGAGATTCTACGGTATATACAGTGGCTAGCGAATGCGGCTTTACCCCAAAGGTACAACACAGTTCTGCCCCACCCTAAGCGAAGGCCTTGGCACCCAACCCTTATGTACCAGGTCAGGTGCGATGAGTCATATCACGTGATCCGATGTGGTACGAAAAGGTGCTACTATCCCTCCACGCGTGCCGAAAAACCCACCGTGCCGAAAAATACCACAGGTACTTCCACATTCAACACTTAAAACTCCGTGCGCAAATGCTTATTTGCTGTAACTTT
>Ga0247757_10000564_pt1 | contig 30083 bp, 29 predicted proteins | sample UWRJL126311R4_FD_180929 | JGI IMG/M metagenome (GOLD analysis project Ga0247757, IMG submission 180929) | Plant litter microbial communities from Arlington Agricultural Research Station in Wisconsin, United States - UWRJ-L126-311R-4 | ecosystem: Environmental > Terrestrial > Plant litter >... | reverse complement strand
GCTGCGGCGATGCGGAAGGCGAGGCTTGTTGTGCGGTGTGTTGCTTTGATATCGGATGCATCTTCTGGGGAGTGAGAGGTAGGTACCTCTGCTGTCGGTGAGCGGAGGAGATGCGTTGTCTCGTCCACATTTTGGATCGACATGGCGGGGTGAGGCGCCGCACGGGAAGGTACGCGTACTAATGCTTCCGTACGAAAATTAGAGGCACGATTTCGAGGAGTTTGAAGGTAGGTGGGGAGCGTGGAATGGGTATGCTATTGCGTGAGACTTGTGACGACATCGTAAGGCTGATACCTCGGCTCCGTGTTGACGATTGGCCAATCACAGCGCAGCTCCTTTGCACACCGCATTGAAGGCTACCACCACAGGATGCCCGACCAGAAGGCAATTTACAGCCCTCCAAAGGCTACGAAAGTAAGCTATGAATGCTTGAACTGATTCCATGGCTCTTTCTACAAGATAATGCAGCTTACCCTGCCATACGAACAGGATTTGAGGAGCTCAAGAGCGACCTCGGAGAAAATGATGCCGTCGAGAATAATAGCGCTCCGATGCCACACCTCACGACGCCAATGATTCTCACGCTGTTGCTGTTGCTGCTGCTTCCTTTGTTGTCAACTTTCTTGTCATGTATGTTTAAGATGTTCACACCTACTTGGATACCCAGGTAGCGCCACTCCAACTGCTACAATCGTCGTACCATCGTCAAGCACTATATAAATAAAGTATATTCCTACCAGGCGCAATATTAGTAGGACCCGAGTAGTGCCCGGTAAAGGTAGACTAGATTGAGGTAGCACTGGCGATATATGAAGAGAGCGGCAAAGTGAGCAGGTCGGCGATAGAACAATTCGGCACAGAGAACAGTGTGGAGATGTGGACGATGCGCAGTCTTAACCAGTCAAGCCTTCGTTTTTTCAAGTTACCATTTTCTCCCCGGTTTTCTCATTGACCAGTGACGGTTAACTTAATGGCCATACAAGGCTGACTTGCGCCCTTGGCATCTTACTCACATGGTAATTAGACCGGTAAAAGCATTCACCGGAGAACTAGACTAGAGAGGTGTGGTAGTAAGATAGGCGCAGAGAGACTCTGCATACAACTTGAGATGAATATTGGGTCTTAATTCAGGGTAGAAATTCAAAATCTTACCACTTAGCTGCGAGACATTGTAGAATCAGCGATGCCATGTTAATCATTCATGCATAGGATACTCTGAGGGAGCCCTTGCATATGATGTGGCTAGCCAAGCGAGTTAGATAATTCAAATCTATAGTGCACCAGAACTTACAGGACTGCAGGTGCACTAGGCTTATAACATGTAAAGAAAGTTTAATTGTTTAACTGTTTAGGATTGTGCTAAGACGCCTATCTTAGCTACCTAGTCAATATAAAGAGTTTCCGGAAAACCTTGTAATTAGAAAACCATCTAGCAGTCCGCCTGATTGTAGTACAACTGCATTTCTCCAAGCGTACTGATCCAAAGAATGCCGGCTTATCCGGCAGCGTCGAGGGAACCAAGACCCTGGCGCGCAGAAGCCGCAGGCACTGTGACGACCAGAGCGGCATGCGTATACAACGCATTAATGCCAGCCTCATTTCCGTACTAAATCAAGCGTTGGTTATCAGGAGATTATTTGGAGGCTAGCTCCTACTTACCGTTAGATGCACGAAACTGATATTACTGGACGCTGGTTTAGTCAACCACTTAACCTTGAGCCAACGCGCGTTAGCCTCAGCAAGAATCTCTTCACGCGACGTGTCGTAGCCGCCGACCTCCGTAAGTTGGACTTGCCCACACGAGTTGCCTACAAAGCTCTTAACATTTTCTTCGTCCTCCTTCCCAGCCTTGTGATCACCTTCTTCATTTATGCTGTAATTATTGTAGCTATGAGGATCATCCGGATCGTAGTCCTCGAAGATATAATCGTTTTTGAGATCGTAGATGGGACGCACGGAGATGTCTAGGCCAAGTACCTTGAAAACAGAGTAGACGGCCATGTCCACACCTTTGAGAATACCTGGGAGAGCTTTGGCGCCCTCTTCCGTCGAATGCGCATAGGCATGTTGGCAGAAGATACCGAGATTTCCCCCTTTATAACATTAGCCAATACCAAAATTTCTACGAATATGCTCACCTAAAGCCATGAAGCCTGGGTCGTCAAGCGCAGATTTAATTTTGCTGAACAACGGATGTTGTTTAATATCCATGACGGTACTGTTACCAGCCAAATTTCCAATGCCTGGGGTAAAATAGAGATTGTAGGTCAAAGTGATGCGATGGCCCTCGGTAACCTCCAAGACTTCGTGCTCGCAGTCACTGTAGAAAGCAGCCCACTGAAGAGCTGTATCAACCTTGCCTTTAGATCCAGAAGCACCCCAATCGAAGGTTGTGGAGTGACCACCATGACGCACAATGAGTTGACCGCCTTCATGATGACATGGGAGACAGACGACAAGCGAGCCAAACTGGGTATCAGAACGAGGGGTGTCGACATGGGCCTTGAAAAAGCCGGAAGGTGCGCCGTATATCTATCAAAGATATCAACAAAAGACATTCCATGCAATGTGTGCACTGGTAGTTGAGTGATTAGAAACCTACATTCAGCTTGTATAGCTCCGCCTTAACGCCCTTCGTACCAAGGTCAGATCCAGCGTTCGGAAGCAATACTTGAGCAATGGTATCTACAATACCAAGCTTATATGGACAGAAGTCGGTCGAGAAAGCCGTGCAATCTAGCTTCGTTGCCTTACGGTACGATTCGTCAATGACATCCTCGCCTTTGTAGCCAAAGCTTGCTGGTTGACAGTCCTCGACCAGCTTGAGAAAAGACGCCTTCTGATCATCATTGGAGCCATATATTGGAAAGACGAGCTTCGAAATACCCGTCGAGGCGCCCGGAGAGTCCCAGCGAAGAGCAAATGGGGATGTCGAAGAGGTGTTGGCTATCTCATTTGCTCCAGCGTTTAACTACGAGATACATCAGTACAGTGATGAGAAGCTGATCCAAGAGAAGAGGGGTTATACAATCGGCACAAGACCGCCACAGGCAAAGGTGGAGGACTTGCTCGCAATAAAGGAGCCCAACTCCTTAGAGATTGAATCGTGGAAACCTCGGTTGGTTGAAGCCATCTTTGCTACTCAATGTCGCAATATCTTGATGTGGCAGTTTGTAATAGCAGTTGAGCTTGCAAATTCTTCGAAGTTGGCTCTTTATAGAGGTCGAAGCCAGCACACAGAATGCAAAATCACGTGTTGCAGCCTGGTGACATGTTACACAGTGCGGGTCAAACGACTTAGCGTAGGCACCAACATACCTATCGCCGTTAGTCTACGTGACTCGTAGCGTCATCGACTGTTGATTTGCGGATCAAGTGCTGGTAGTTGTCCTCTTCACGCCTTTTTTGTTGGTCTGCAAAGGGTGCTTTGCATGGTTCTTAGTTTTGATTTTATGATACCCCTTAGTTGAATCAGAAAACACCTATCGCCGTTCATAGGCAAAATTCTCCAGGCAACAAGAGAATTCCAGGCCAGTTCATAATTCACAGTCATAGAGCAGTGTAAGACGCCAAGCACAAAGTCAGTGCTAGCGGACGGGGCTATAGCCTGGAGCACCTACCGCAGCGCAACGAAAGCTATTTAGACCCGGAGCGGATGGATGAAACGGAAAAGTGAACATGTTAACGTACGATAGTTCTGATAAAAAGGAATAGATGAAAAAGCAAAAGGAACAGACTATGGAAAAGAAGAATTCTGCAGCATCTACCTTAAGGCGTAGGGTAACTCCACGTTCTCTCTTTTCTCATAGAACTATCGACTTGGAATTTTTTCATTTCATTTTCTTCTGGGCCGACGAGTCATTTGCGCTAATCCCTTCAACGCCGCTCTAGAGAGATGTTAGAAGGCGATCCCGCGGATTGTTTTGCCGATGTGTCGAGCTCCTATTTTACTTTAGATAACCTCATGCACGGACAAGAACATCGAAACATCGCTGCAAACACTTCCGCTGAAAGCATCGATGTACACCAATTCACCAAAAAGCTTCAGCAAATAGTCTGGAGTCTGATTAGCGCTTAGATATCTTATGCGAGCCCCTATATATTACTCGGTTGCTGCAATCTAGATTACCACCTAGTACAGGCTGCTCAGCTACTGCGATTTCGTCCTATTGCAATTCGCCCTCCGCTACGCGTGCATAACCAAGCGTACCCTAGCCGCGTTGAGTACCTTGCATCAGACCTCGCAAGTGGGCAGCCGCTAGACACCCTAACCATAGTTACATGGTATTGTGCTGACGTATCCGATCTAGATTGCCACCCGCTACAGGCTGACCAGCAGCTACCGCGATATCGTCATATTGCAATACACCCTCCGCTACCCGTGCACAACCAGGCGTGCTCTAGCCGCGTTGAGTGCCTTGCATCAGACCTCGCAGGTAGGCAACCGCTAGATACCCCGACCACTATGGCAATGACGCCGCCATTGTCACCCTCAGTTGCTGCTGCGAAGACATCACGCGTGGAAGGCTGGATCCAGCTGTTCGATTTTTGATCATTCTGAAAATGTAATTTTCATTGAATTGATTGATTGAATATATCTCCGAGAAAAGGTGTTCCCTCGTTGTCCGCCGTCGCTCCTTCTACTAGCGTTTTATATTCCTTTCCTTAGTACGCTTTCCGACGGCTTTCTGCCGGCATTTCTAGGAAAACCGCCAGCATTCCTAGGGAAAGCTGCCAGCTTGTTGCCAACTTGCTGGCGGCTTTCCGGTAGCGTTCCTAGGGAATGCTACTAGCTTGCTGCCAGCTTGCTGCCAGCTTTCTGGCGGCTTTCCGGCAGCGTTCCTAGAAGTAGTACTATTCTGACACCAGCAGCTCTCCAAAGCGGCTTGAGCCCGGACGAAGAAGCGGAAGCGTGTGGCGTCTACCCCCGTAACTTATACAATATCGACACGCGCTACCAGTCATAAGCGCCCGAGATGCGATGTCGATATCGAAGTTCAGCCTACCCGCAGCATATCCGTAGCCGGAGCGGCCTCAAATGCGAGCGCGCTCGTGCTTAATGAGAGGAATACTTTCAGTCCGCCTAGCAGCCAAGCCAGCACCAGAAGCCCGCGCCGAGCAAATAGCCTATCCCGCGATCACACCGCCGTAATGGCTTCCGCATCTCATCCGACGACAACGGAACCGAGTTCAGGGCTGAAGATACCGCCGACGCAGAGAGTGAGGGATGTCATGGCACGACTAGACACGGGCTAGACTGTGATTGGATACCAAGGTGTGTGTGCATGGCATTCTTCTAGTAGCCTGGCCGGTTTTTGTAATTTTATTGGTGGTGGGTATATGTATATTATCTTTTTTTTTGGATTCCTTTTTGTGCTTAGCTCCTACACCCATGTTTTGCTATTCTTTGCAAAATTAGTGCTTAAGCGAATTGGTAGGTCCTGGAATGGTATAGTAATAAACGGATTGTGAAGCATCATCGCACATATCATGCAAGTCTTGAGGCAACGACCAGTCTGGTTTACGTTTCCAGTCCTGCAGAAATGGGTGTGCCGTAGGGTGTGTAGTGTCAAGAAAAATGATTGCTAGGTTGTTGTACTGTGAAGTTAATCACTGGATAGGAAAATATCTTTCTTTAGAGTCAGGCTACTTGCGCCGTCTTGCCTTAACATTTATGTATTCTATAAAACCTTATTTGCATATGCTGACTTCAAATACGAAGCCGAAGGACTAGGTATTGCTATTCAGATAATTACAGTACTTTAGGATGTCCAAGTGAAGTAGTAGCTGGTTTATTTTAATTAATACCTCTTGCGAGTTAGGATTACGATATACAGTAGTACTAAGTACTTTATCAAACATCTAGCCTATAGAAGCCTATCTTTAGTACCGAAACTTCTTACTCTCCCAATACCTAATCTTCTCCATGATGTTACCAAAACTGAAACTCAAACGACTATCCAGTCCCCGGGATTCCTAGTTATACACGTTTGAATATGCGTATATTATTCTGTTATATACTATACATTAGAATATAATTATAAAAATTCCTCATGTCATTATACTATTTTCTTGAATTCATAATATAGGTTTATAATTTCCTAGCATTCGAAGTAGTATAATAGATTTATACTAGTTAGACTATAAGCTTTTAACCAACCTTATACAGTATTTACAGTCGTTGTGTTGCTTCGTAACCATAAACAAAGGTTACTCCTATCATTTGGATCTACGTATGGATTCCCCCCTTCTGGTACTTGCGGAACTCCTACTGTATGTCCATCTTTGTCCACACACCATTGCTGGCCGCAGGCACTTTGAGGGCCTCTATTGCCGCATGCTCCAAACGATAAGCGCGCTTCCCCGTAGAAGTTCCATCCATTGTCCGGATCCACATAGTAACCGTAGTTGTAGTAGCGATATGGATCCCAGATCGGGTCCTCGTTGCGGACGTTGATGTCGTCAAGCCACTTAGCGACGCCTCGCATCTTGTAGGGGATATCAAAACTGCAGTCCCAATCCAAGAACCGAATCTCTAGGCATTCGCCGTCCGCAAAAGTTTTCTGGAGGAGTGGGCCATTCCGGCCCTTTTTGGCATCTTGGTCGGGTTGCTGGAGGACGTATTCTCGTAGGGCGTCGATCTTAGTCTCCCAGGGTATGGTAGTTGTGGATGGTGGCGCTGCCGATGTTGTAGCTTGAGGTAGTGCGTCGCATACTCTTAACAGCGAGCCACCAAAGATCCCATAGCTGAGCAACTTAAGAAATATATTCTGCATCGCTGGCTTGATCGTGCTGATGCGCGAAGGTGCTATTAGTCCAACTCTAGGAAGGTCCATCGTTTAATACTTTATCGTTGGGCACGGCGCTCGCTTATGCCGTTCCTGCATATATTAACAATATCTAACGAATCCAGGCACAAGTCTACATGATTTGCTATAATAGATTGATAACGTGTTCGTGAACTATACTAGACTTTGCCATGAAGTCTCCTACCCTTGCGATTGGTGAAGTGTAGCTTCTAGCCGCGTGCAACCGTTGCAATAGCAACATTAAATTACAATAAGACCTTTACAGGTTAGAATGTAAGCAATAATAGTGCCGTACCCCGCCGCGCTATACATTCGGGTAATTGTATTAAGTATCAACGTAATGTTACATTTTAATCTAAACATCAAATTCGTACGACTAATCGCAAGGCTTTTCCGAATGTGAAAAGTCATAGCCGATATTTCTTCCCTTGCAAAATAGTAGGAGTGCGGCAGGTGACACCATTGTTAAAAAATCATCCACTACAGATTATTAAACTACCGTAAAAAGCAGGTCAAGCCTGCAACACATATTCACAGGAAATGCTCCAACGCCCCGCATCCATAGCTAGCCTACAAGCAGACCAAAGAGAGCCATCTAATAACCACAGTATCATTTGATGGAAGCTAATAGTATGGAGGAAATGCGCACCCCAAAAGTGATGGACTATCAAGGGCGAGATATTTTCACTCAACCGTAAGCCGCATTCGTTTCTTCTCGCATAATTTAAGGCGAAAGATCCCTTCTCCTCTTCTGTGTGTGTAGTCATCATCAAAGGACGACCGCTAAGCCTACCAACAGGCACCCTACACAACTTAGAAAAAACCGACGATTGCGAGAAAGAACTGCAATCCCGTATAGATAAATGCATGAATGAGCCTCCGTCTATTCGACCTAGTAGCCTTGACATTCTCCAAAAGGCTCTCCCCCATGTACGGCCCATACTCCCGGACCTTGCTAGTTCACTCCGTTTCTTCCTGGATAGTAGCGATGGCGACTACCTCTTCAACGCCATCCTCATTCTGGGCCGCTGGCTCGACGACTAGGACTCGTGACACCTAAAGAGCATGCGGCACCGCCGGCGGGAGATCCTGAAGCGGCTGCACATACTATGCTACCAAGATGGGGCTGCTGCCGTCTTCGACAGGATGGCTACGTCGCTGCACCTACACTTAGCTGTAGTGGTGAATCGCGTGGATAAGGTTAAGGAGTTACTGGAGTCGCATAAGCGGGATTCCGCTGAGGACTCAAAGGCAGTCAACACCAAGTGGACGAATTCGGACTGGACGGCGCTGCATCCGGCGTACCAAGCCTAAAGATGCCAAGAGACTGGAAATTGAAAAGCTCCTTGAGGAGGCGGGCACAGACCTGGAGGTGAGTGATAAGCATGGGTTGCGCCCGAGGGACTGCAAGGATATTAGGATAGACGTGGATTCTAGGGAGGAAGAAAATGGCGATTTGTTGGACAATCTTCTTGAAATGAGGATAGATGCTCATTTTTAAGTTAATAGTCAAGGTCCTTGGTATGTCGAGCACGCTTCCTGGGTCTCTTCTAGGTTATATTTGCTCTTTCCCAGAAACTGGATTGTTTTATTAGTCCTACAAGGAGTCAGTAAAGCAGCATGCATTTTCTCAATCTCATATATAAACCACCACATATACAGCGAAATCAGCCTCCACCCCAAGCCCGCCTAGAGCCTTTCTCCACTCCTCGCCAAAGGCATCTTACGCCTGTCTATCTCTTATGATTTATGATATAATACCAAATATTCGCGTTATTGAATATATTTACTATACATAGATAGTCTTAAGGAAATAGAAAGGGAACGCCATAGCGGTTATAGGTAATTCATTCTAGTTTCTAAGGCCGATAAATTAGCCGGGTAGGGGTTGGGATTTGGTTGAGACTTGGTCGTGGTAGATTCAGGGCTGAGTTGAGTTGAAAAGTTAAAATTTAGTTTTTCTAATGTTTATCTATACCGACTATAGATATAAGATGTGGAGTGATAGAGTTAATTTAAACCTGTTATTCTATAGCTTTACTTTTTTATTATTATTTTTATTAAGTAATCGTTAATCGGAGAAGAAGGGAAAGATAACAATTAAAGTATTGATAATTAAATAGATAGGAAGATGAGATTAGATTATTTTTCGTAGGTTATATATCCGCGACCCGTAATTAAAAGATTATCTAAAATGGATATTAGATAGATACTTAATAAATAAATATAGATAATAATTAGAAGTTACCTCTATGCTATAAGAAAATAACTAAGGATAATACTCTAACCTTTAGAGCTACAATATATACCCTTCCTTAGAGAATCCCTGCTGCCCTACATGTACAAAGCTACTCTAACTCCATTTACTGCTCAAGGAGCTTATTGCGCATGCTCACGTATACTTAGAATTTGCCATCTTTATTCTTAATCACGTGGAGAGTCTTATGGAACGCTTGAACTTTCGCGAAGGCAGGATTCGAATCGGGGTTCTCGTTTAGAATACCTATTTCTCGCAGTATAGTAGCCGAATAATTGTCCTTTAGAGCTAAGCACTTCATTTTTTTAGAGTTAGGAGGTTTGAATTTGATTGTGCTGGGACGGCGATGGTGCGGCTTATTGCTTTGCTGAGGCAAGTAGGTCCTAACTAGCAACCATTTTTCTACTGCGATGTTCTATACTCTAAATTAACCTCTAATTCTATCTTAGCTAACTCCAGTCCGGCCTCAGCCAACTTTACTACAACACCAGCCAGTCGCTGGCTCTTACTAAATTCCTACCCCTCTTTTCCTGTCTTGTTAGTTCTGCCATTAGGATCTTCTTATTTGTTATAATACTTGCATTTCCCCCGCATTTCTGCCTTCGTTCCTTCAGGCTTCCTTGCTAAACCGCCTTGTGGTTTGGTTTCTCGTTCTTGTGTATGGCATATGCAGTTTTAAGGCTGAACTCACGTCTTATTAGCTAGGCTCATTTGCAACGAACTTAGGGGGCCTCATCGTAGCGTCGACGTAGATAACGTTCCCAATTGCACTATTTCCTGGCTTCTTACCAAACCTCATTATTAGCATACTCACTTAGTCTACTACCAGGCATATCAGGAGTACTATCATACTGCGCATATAGCTGACCAGACTTCAAGAGTTCTATCGAGTAAAATTCCACCGAAGCCATTAGTCCAATCCGTATAAGCGCGAGCCGCCTTGCCGAATAGAGCTATTAACCATCATGCCTTCTCACGCCTACACCTCAACTACCACGACAGCTTCCGTAAAACAGGAGACAAGGTTGTGCTCTTAGGTACATACTCTATGATGTGCCTTAAGAGCCCCACTTTCCTTCGTGGCCGGAATGTTAGGTCTGATCTTCACTTATATACATATACACAATTTAAGGATATAGTATTTTGATAGAAGTACCTGCACACGGTCGTTATATCCGAAGGCTTAATCTCCATGAGATAAATCCTTGGATCTAGCTAATATGACAGAATAAAATTTGCATGTTTAATGTACTTCAGCCTGTACTTCCGCTTTCAGCATTCCGGTCGGGGTTGTTCACGGAGGTAAACAGTCCGGGCGGCGGACACGTACCCCCAGTCTACCCAGTGCTTTTTAAAAGCTTTTTGGAAAGCTAGGATGTGTCAAATATGCGGCCCGGAGTATTCGCGTTGACTTGATGTTTCCCCGATTTCCCGCCAATGCCCCACAAACTGCGACGCCTAAGCAGGGGACAGGTCGGCACTTGCCTCACTGGATTCTGGGCTCGAAACTCGGAAGCTAACGACGGTATTTATTCGAACTTTTACCTATATACATTTGAGGTTCTGTGGACACTATTTATATACGCCAGATTTTCCAATGTTTGGCCGAGGCTTTGTTTCTGATTGACTACATACAATGGTGAACGTAGCAGGATATATTCTTTTCTTCGTCTCAATGAATACGGCTCTATCCAAGGAAAATTTGGGGCCACGGGGCCCAATCACACTCGACAGAACCGGCGGATTCAACATTGGCGGAAAGATTGTGAAGCATCCGTTTCTGCCAAACGAGACATTATCCTGCGATCATGGCTATCTGGAGTACTTCATTCCATGGAGGCCGCGTAAAACCAACTTAGTGATGTGGCATAGTTCCAGCACGCAAGTTTGGCAAAATCGATGGGATGGCGGCGAAGGTTACAAAGATATGTTCCTTCGGCGCAACTACCCAGTGTGGCTTTGGGACGGGCCGCGAGTTGGCCGCGGAAACTGGGCCTGCGAGCCGACAGTATACAATCCATCCTTCACCTCTGACCACGCCAACTTTTGGGCATGGAACTTTGGTCCAAACTACAAGAACTGGTGGCCTGACGTCCAGTTCCCGACCAGAAATGAAACGGCCTGGCAGCAAGCGACGAGTAACCGCTATGTTGAATATAATACAGCGGCTGATGTTGAGCTGCAATCTGACGCAGCGGCTATTGCAGCGGATTCGGGCAAGATTGGCAGGGACATCGTGTATCTGACAAACTCGGCCGGTGGGCTTCGTGCTATGATGACTACAACAAAAGCGAATGAAACGAACATCAAGGGAATTGTGACGTATGAGAGTATCGGGTACGTTTTCCCAGATAATGCGAATATCACGGCTGGTCACGGTGGATTTGGCCCTTTTGTTGTCCCGCTCGAGCGCTTCAAAAACCTTGCCAAGCTGTTAGGGATTCAATTTGTCTGGGGTGACCACCGTGCGGAGAACTACACATTTGTAAAGCAGTCACGGCTGTGTGCGAGCTGGATCAACAAGTATGGAGGGAATGCGAAAGTGATTAAGTTAGGAGAGATTAAAGGCCTAGAGGGGAGCACGCACATCCCGTTTGCTGATATGAGTAACACAAAGGTTGCAGGACTGCTGGATGAGTTTCTAGAAGATAATGGACTTGATGAGTATATAGATTAGGCTCTAAAGATTCTAGTATTCTTACTTAGGTAAGACCCAAAAGTAGACCTAGTGACCCAACCTATTTGCCAGCCTATATATAAGTCGCTCGCTTATTGGATATATTATATAAAAAAGATTTAGTAGAGAAGAGTTAGGTAAGGCAGCGACAGCAAAGGAGAATACCGGAGCTCATGCACGAGACGTGTATCTCGCCTGGCAAGTTGTCTGCGAGGAGTACCGGCAAGCTATCGTAGAAATCTCCCTTCGAACCGACGCTGCCACCACAAAAGCGGTGGCTGCGGTTGCGGGCGCGCGCGACGATAAAGCCGCCGCAGAAAACGACATGCTCCGCGCATTTGACGCCGCCGCGGCGTTGCGGGACGCTAAGGCAGGCCAACACTTGCGGGGTGCCGATTTCTTCGATGTGCTGCCTCTGGCGTGGACTGAGCTCGACCTCTTCGAGAAAGCCGTCGGCGAGGCAGTTGAGAGCGCCGAGGCGGTTATGACCAGTGTAACGTCAGCTATGTCGCCGCCTCCGCCTGTCCAGTTCAACATAGGTCATTTCCACTCCTGGGCCTTGGAAGCGACCGGAGCGCTTGACGACCTGAAAAATGATACTAAGAGGGTCAAGGAGCTATTCACCACGTACCAAACAGCGAAGGATAGGGTTGGAGCTACGCGTGATGCACAGAAGCGCTACACGCAAGTGTCGCTTACAGTAGCTCGTCTTCCAACGAAATGCTGCGCTCGCCGATCGCGACAGCCCGACCTCACGATTAGGCCTTGTGTTCACTAGAGGCTTGTTTCTACAAATTATATCTGTGGCAGCGGACAAGGCAGACTCATCCCATATACCATTGAGCTCATCGCGGCATTATTTTCGCTTCCATGAATGCCACTCCGGTGGGTGGTACCCTTCCTGCCTCAACGCGCATATGAAGCACAGCCCAACACAGCCACAGTACCTCGCCTCAGCCTTATCAATCATCAATTACAACCACCGCCCCTCCATATCCAATATCATCAACTTTAATCGTTCCATCAACTCCTGCACACAAAAATGAATAGTTTTCTCGAACAATCTTTTTTTTGCATCTTTCTCGCCGCCTCTCTCTTCTGTTGGACCTATGTTGATATACAGGGCTCTGAAAAATGGGAGTTGTTTGCCATGCCCAGTTTACTCGGCCCCGGAACGTATCTCGCGTGGATTATAACGGGCATTGATGCGTTCTGGGAGCAATGGGCAGAATTCGTACCTTGGCGCGCGGATCATAACCAGCCCTTGCCCGACATCCAGCAGAACGCACACGATAGCCAAGAAAAGGAGAAACAAGGAAATCCCGTGCTACAGATCATCGCCTTCGTAGCGTATGCTGCCGTCGCATTGGCTTATCTAGGGGTCATGATCGTCAAGAAGATGCCTTCTCTCGAATATGCTGCGCATACAGAAGCTTTCTACCTGATAATCAATGTGGTCTTCGTCGTCGCATACCCGAACATTGATAAAGTATTCACCTTCGAAATACCCGGGCGTAGCACACGCCGAATTTTTCAAGTGGCTTCTAGAGTGGCTTTGAAGTTTGTTTTTGTATCAACAATATTTTCTGCGTCTTTCAACCGTCTTGAGACATTCCCAAAACGCCTAGAAACTGTGTGGAATCTTGGCCTGTTTACAGCCGAGTTTATGTCGCTAATAATCCTGAATCTGATGATATGCAGGTGGAGCTTGCATCTAGTTTCAGCTCTATGGATCCCGTTATTTTCTTCCCTTCCGTTTAGGGTAATACCCGCTGAAGTAAAGAAGGACACTGGGGAGCATCAGAGGTGGTCAGAGAAATTATCCTTAAGGGCTCCAGTACCCAGGACTTTGAATAAGTTGACTGAGTTGGATCAGGCCTTTGCGCTTGGGTTGGCGGTTGCATCGTTCTTGTATTCGAGGAGGCAGACTGTTACATGGATTTTTAAGAAAGTAAGTTTGGTGTTGAGTAAGTTTCCTGAACGAGCGCACCGCTTTTTTACTAAGAGGGAGATATGATTATTTTTAGGGTACATGAAGGGATTTTCGAAGAGCAGTAAGAAGGAATGGCTACTAGAGCTATTGTCACGTAAAGGTAGGAATCAACTCCTTTTCCTTGCCAGCACCATTACCCATTCTTCGTATCTTCTACATTTGTATGCTTTACTATTGAATTTTTTGGGAGAGGAGCCGCATTTAATGTTCATCTTGTGGGCATCCTATCGATGTAACGTATTAAGTTCGGGAACTTTTCGCCCGCAGGGTGACCAGCCATCCACACCTCCGAAGCTAGAAATCCTTGCCAGATATCTGGATATTTTCTTTACGACTCTATTAGCTTTTATATGCAAAATACAAAGACAAGGAAGTTAGTCTCAGCAGGGCACTGATACTAACTGGTCGCGAGCTTTAAAAGTTTTGCGCGCCTATCCATTCATTGTAAGTAGAAGTAACAGCCGTAGGATTGGGATTGTATAATTCGCTTTGGGCGCGCAACTAGCAACCAATAGTGTCGAGAATTACCTTCACCAGTTTTCATTTCGGAGCTAAGAGCGCCTAGCTAACCTATTTATAGATTGACCATCCTCTATTCGTAAAAAAACTTTCGCGAGGCATACTCAACGCTCTTAGTGCAATACGAACCAGGCTGTGACCTAGGGGGCTGTGCGTGTCATAGCTTGCAAACGTCGATATGGCTTTCTCTACTCTACCACACTCCCCAGCCCACCAAAATTTTAATCCTGTTCAGAATGACAGACCCATTCACAATTATAGGATCTGTGAGTGCGCTTTGTAACATTGTTGATGGTATCAGCCGAGCCATCACTACAATCGGCATCCTGCATGATCGTTGGAAGAACAGCGACATATACTTTCTCAGCCTAGCTTCCCAGCTTGTCTCTTTGCGCGCTGCCCTGTGCAGGATACAGGAATGGATGGACACGGATACACAAAGTGTACACCATCAACTTACCATGGATCTTGATGTCTCGATTGCTTGCTGTAAGTTGCTCGTTGATAGTTTGGATCTTTTGATGGACCAGATCGACCGCTCAACAGACCAGCCACTGGACGTGTTCGCCAAACTAAAATTAGTTTTCGGCACAGGAGGGATTGATGAGTTGCAGAAGCACATAGAGCGACAGACAAACGCACTGAACCTGTTGCTTAGTGCATGCAATCTGTAAGTCGCAACTGCAAGTGGACTGATCAACTGGGCTTAGCTTCTCTAGCATCGCAATATCTGAGCAACGGCGATTCCTAGAAACTCCGGCATCTAGGAAAGCATTTGCTCGCGTTAAGGCAGATTCAATCTCACTAATTGTTCATCGTGACGATTCTTCCTTTACCAGCAAGTGGACGGACAACATGTCGAAACTGTCTCGCACTTTTGATTTTGACCGTCTAATATTCTCTTCAAAGGTCTACGGGCGTGCTTTTCAAACATCTTTGAAGGACGCAATCAAACGGAAACAGATTGCACCAGATCCGACTGAGTCAAGTAATACTCAAACATTGGATATCGTAGTTGGTGATGACGACATTTCTCGCAATGCTATGGCAGACGCACTCCGTCGGAAACAAGCCGCTTCTTCAAAAACTACCGGTAAGATCGACACAATCATACTGGCCGGAGATGATGAGCTGGGAAAGGATAAGATTATCCGATTGCTTCATGCAAATTACCTTCTTGAAGATGCTGGGGCTATACTCAGAGCTACCGCTCCAAACATTCCCTCCCCATACGCATTCAGCACCTCAAGACTTATTCACCAACCAGGAGTACCTCAAGCAGCCTTTTTACGACTCAACAGCCGTGAGGGGCCCTGGGCTTTCGACTTTCCTCTGGATGGACACACGGGTCGGTGGACGATAGAGCGTATACAACAGCGTTATGGCGCCGTTGTCTTCCTCATATTTGTGGTCAACCTGAGCGACTACAACAAACTAACAACAGACAATAATACGAAACTAGCTGATTCTATATTTTGGTTTACGCTCAATATCGCTAATAATGAGTTGCCTATCTTAATTTGCTTCAACAATTTCAACAATTTTGAGAAAGAACTGCGAAAGTCGCCGCTCCAGGATTATATGCCTGGTTACAAAGGTGGAACGAGCCCTCAGGATGCTGTCGAATTTATCAAGCAGCAGTTTTTGGTTACGGTCAAGCACCCTGAGAAAGTAAAGTCTTGGTGTATGCCAGAAGAGCTCCAAGCTCTGGATCTTGAGCACCTACGCGCCACCTATGATATAACGAGTCAAATCAAGGCTGAGCCTGTCCTTACAAGTACTCAAGAAGATATGAAAGAAGATAATCTAGCAGAGGAATCGATATTCTGCTCTTGTATATAATTAATTTCGAAAGTCCCATTAAATTTCAGCTGAATAGCAGCCCTAGCCGCCTGCGAGTTGGTCTATCGCTATGCCAAGAAGTGCACGTATGGTAACCCCATACATAACTGCTGAAAGTCATACGAGATGTGGGAAAAGCATCATATGTCTCTTATGATATGGAAGAGATATACGGGTGATAGTGCTAATGACCTCAACGATGCTATGGACCACGTTCGCGCTCCGCTCCGCTATCGAATTATCCCGACGAAGCAGGTATTCAAATTTGTCTACGCGCAGGTCAGTAGGGGTGCTGATCACGGATAATCGTCAAAGAGGGCAGAGGAATGTAGAGAAATATTGTATTAGCTGATTTGTCCTCAAATACTTATCTGCTTCTATCAGACAGTAGGCTGCTACCTGTGATACAACATCCAGTAGCACCCCAGGTTCTCTATGTATAGCTTGGGTGTCTATGCACTCTCCAACCTAGAGTAGTTGGATGCAGACGTACAGAAGTCGGGGTAACCATCTATGAGGGTACATCTGAGCAGAACTCTAATGTAACATTCTACTACCGTTGCATGGAACGCATATTTCTGGCTGGGGGTGTCATTAGCCCGTCTGATCTAATTACGGTGAATAAGATGCGATTCATCACTATTGGAAGCGTAGTACACACCCATGGAGAGTTCTGAGAGATACCGTCGTGTCGTTGCAAAGATCTATAGCTGAGGCACGAGAAACCGGCGAGTTTCTTAACTAGGCAGGTCACGATACTCTATATTTTCTACTACTACTACTACTACTACTACTACTACTACTACTACTACTACTACTACTACTACTACTACTACTACTACTACTACTACTACTACTACTACTACTACTACTATCATCACATTATCTCTAGAGTCTCCAGTACAATGCCTCTTTGCTGAATAGCGTCTGCTGACATCCTCGGATCATTGAAGCCAGTGCATCCATCCTCCCCGTTCTCGAACACGAAGGGCGGCAAAAAAGGATCGAGCAACGTCAGAACCCGTCTACGCGCATATATTTCGACTTACATTCTCGACGCCCTCTTTGGCCATATAATTCAGTTTAACTCCCCCGACGCGCACACACCCCTCAGCGCCCTTTCCACCGTCCTCCCCATTCCATCCACCCAGCGCCTCGAGTACACCCAACTCCTCACCCGGCCCTCCCCCGGCATCCTCCGCCTCCTAAAGTACCACGCAAACCCCCTACACCGACATCGGCAGCCTAACCTTCGTATTCAGCACCACGACAGGCCTCCAGGTTCTCCCCGCACGCATCGGGCGCGGCGCGGCGTACAAGGAGAGCGATTGGCGGTACGTATTGCCCACCGGGCACGCGGTCGTCAACATCGGGGACGCCTTTCCATGATGACCAACGGACTGTTGAAGAGCGCGCTACACCGCGTGGGGACGGTGCCCGGGAGAGAGATGCCTGAGAGGTATAACATCGCGTACTTGATGAGGCCGGAGGACTAGACGGTTCTGAGGGCCGTCGACAGTCCGTTTGTGCCGAGGGGGGAGGCTGAGGTGAGCAGGGAGGACGAGGATGTCGTCACGAGCGGGGCGTGAATAAGGAGGTTTGGCGCGCTGAGAGGGCAGAAGGACAGCGGGCGGATGGATGATATACTTACGGGTGGAAGGGGGGTTTCGGTTTAGGTTTCTAATCGTATGTTCGAAAGATGGTATCTGAGTGCAATATACAGAGACGGTTTGAAAGGAGAGGATTTAAATTTAACTACATTGACCTGGATTGAGAGGGAATAGCTGAGTTGCTGTGAAAGCGGACTGATTCTGAAATATGCCTGCGATTTCAAGTCCAGGTTGTGAATCTGGTTCTCCGATACGGCGCTTCGCGGCTTTTGAGATGCAGGTAAATAGGCTGCGATAAGGAACGAGTGAAAGCCATGACTGTGACTTAACTATCATCCTTTAGTTAGACGGTAACAGGGAACCGAGTCCTGTTACTACATTCAAAGAGTAACGTCATTCACCAGTGAACTACGCACCCCAAAACACACTAAAAATCACCTCCCAATCTCAACAACGCATAGATAATAAATTCTAAAATTTAATATATTGGTTTTAATTTATAGACTAAGACACCTTTAGAGCCTAAGAATGATGTATATTATAGCCAGTAAGATATTGGATTTTTTAGAGTTTTCTTAGGTTTTTAGCCCCTAAAATTCTAGATTTCTAGAACTACTTAATAAAATTCTTTTAGAGCCTAATAAGAATTATAAGATAGGAATATGAGCCTCTATATAAAAGTTTAAAGTTTATTACTCAGGCGTTATTGAGATTGTAGGAGGAGATTTTCGTAGTTTTCGGTATTTTTGGGGTGCGCAGTTCACTGGGGTGCGTGGCTTACTAGTGAATGACGTTAATACAGCCAACCTTATAAAGCGATGCCTTCCAAGCTTTTCAAACTCTTAAAATAGTTATAGGTCCAGGAAATAACTAATGGTTCGTGTTGGGTCTCACGGAGTTACTGTCCTCGGGTCCTTCGGTGTTAACATTAATAAGAAAAGCCGCCAAGCCAGTGGAACTCCACCACAATCTGTAATGAGTCCAAAACCAACTGAAAAATGTATTTCGAGTCTTGGACGAGTGATTTGATACAAATTACTCAATCTAGATTCTTTTAAGGAATTTTACTATTTATTGTAAATTTCCCTAGACGATCAGTCGGTATGAATTAGATGTTTAAAGGTAGATAGCTGATCAATCGAAGTGGCGGAACTCCGCATCCATCGCATGAGGGGACACTGCAAAGAATGATCGCGCGCAGGATCCAATGGTTCCTACCAAAGCTTACCGTACACTTCATGACACTAGTACCTAGTTACTGCAGAAACTTAGCCATTACCACACTTGGTCTGTTGAGATTTTGTGGAAGCAAGCTGAGGAAGCATAGTGAAAGGTTAATTCTATAGAAGAAGAGCTCTTCCTCAGCTATATATAGAGGTGCCGGAGCTCTAGGAGCTCCGGCACCGAGAACAGAAGTCATAGGAGCGGAAGGCATGAGCTTCCGGTGCCGAGAGTAATGTTTTGGAAGAGCTGTGCTCTCAGGAAGCGCAGTCGTCAGTAAGAAGTGCGCTAGAGAAGGTGGCACGCTTAGCCCGGGCGCGATAGATCTTAATATCTAACGGTGATCAACTTAGTCAACTAACATGCAAGTAAAATAATGTAGCAGCAGATTTGATTGCATTTCTCCCGGTTCAAGATGCTTCAAGTTTTCCTAGTTATTACAGGCACTCTTAATTTTATACGATATACCGTTCCTTCAAGGCTATGAGAGTGAAGTCTGTTTACCGATCATTGTCTCTCCTTCCAGAATCCTATTCAAAACAATAACTCACAAAGTTGTTGGGTGTTACTGTATAATTTTCGGATGATTGGTAACAGCAGTAAGACTAGGAATGCTTACTATTTGCCTGGACAAGTAAAGCTAGCCAAATCCAGACCATTCGCTTACGGTAAAAATGTTCAAATTCCTTACTTCCAAGAGTAGCCGAAGGTTAGAATCCTTCAATATGACAAATGCCCTCTTTAGATGACTTGATTATCAATCCTTCAATTCCTTGGTAGTCACGTGGTCCATGACCAAGCGTTGAAGATATCGAGTATAAAGCAGATAGAAGTAGTGCGATGAGATTCAACAAATTGCTCAAACCACAATCAAGATGCGCATCACATTTCACTTTCTCGTTCAAATCATCACATTCATACCGTTGATTGCCGCACATGCAGTCTCGGTACCCGGCCAGTATTCCATAACAAAACAATTCACCACAGCCGATGGACAGACCTATGTATACGAATTTGCGTCTCCGAAAAACTCTTCGAGGCCTACGCTTCTTCTCTTGCATGGTTACCCATCTTCGCGCCATGACTGGACAGAGCAGATCGCTGCTCTCACAGCACAAGGTTTTGGTGTTGTTGCGCCTGACATGCTCGGGTTCGGTGACAGCTCCAAGCCGACTGCAATTGAAGCTTACAACACCAAAACCTTATCAAATCATTTAATACAAATCCTAGATGCCGAGGGTCTACGAAATGTAGTGGGTGTGGGACATGATTGGGGGGCTGGAATCCTGGCGAAGGTGGTCGCGTGGTATCCCGGACGGTTCACGAAGATCGCGATAGTCTCAGTATCTTATTTCCCTGCCGGAGGACTTTTCGACATCGACGCTTTTAACAAGTTGTCTCTCGAAACTGATGGATACCAGAGGTTTGGATATTGGTATTTCTTCAACAGCTATGATGCAGCGAGCTTGATCGAGCAACACGTATGTATCTTTCCACCGTTTCGTGCTCTACACCTAGCATATTAACCGCATGTCACAGCTAGAATCATTTTTCCATCTCTTATTTCCCATGAATGCATCGGCATGGGGTCTCGATTTCGCCAACTTGGCAGCTGCTCGGACCTGGCTGAATGCGAATACTACAACCGAACTTCCATCATGGCTGTCAGCTGATTACAAAACTAATTGGCTGCGTGAATTCAGCCAGCCGAACATAGTTACATCCTCACTCAATTACTACAAAGCTTTCATGCGCGGCATCAATGCGCCAGATGAAGTTGTACTCACCGACGAAGATCGGACTCTGAAGGTACCTGTACTTGGTGTCGGTGCGGCTAAGGATATGATCGTTTCTCCGGAAGAGCAAAGGCTCTCAATAGAACCATGGGCAAGTGCTGGTTATGAACAGCGTATTGTTGATGCTGGGCATTGGGTTTCGCTAGAGAAGGGAGAAGAGCTAAGTGAGATACTGATTGAGTTTGCTCAATAATAGCTTCCCCTACGATTCTCTATAGAAATTCACATACTTATGAAACCATGATCATAGCCCAAAAAATATACTCCGCTGGTGTGCCATTCTTTGCAGGAAAGCAGCGTCTCTCTCCTGTCGCTTACACCACTGATCGACAACCAGATACTTAATGCCTAATAAAATAATATGGCGAGCCAGTTGTATCATATAGTATATGAAATCACCTTATAGGCATCTGTTTTTTGTATTTGTGATGAGAATTGTGATTTGCCGATCCCAATGTGAGGTAATTCCCTACTTTTGTAACCTATACGGTCGCCACCACTGAGATTATCATACGTCTTGCTAAGGCAGCTCCAAGTTTTCCAAAACTCTTGGTCTACAAAAGTGCACAAACTTTTAAACTTGACATGTCAGTCAAAGTGGGTTGGCTAATTCCGTAGTTATTCAGTTTGAGATTTAATTATGCAGCCCGACAACCCAACTATCTTATTGCGATTGAATCCGAGCTAAAACAAACAAAAAGGGCGTACAGGTTCAGAGCCATTGTAGCGACGTGATTGAATACCCTATTAACCATATATCTAGCGAAATGCAACATGAGAGTCTCATTGCACCTGTGAATATACTGGTGTAATTTTCAGCTTCATGATGCTACCGCAGTTCTTACAGCCAGGATAGCTCTCCAGCAAGGTGATCGTATGAAGATTTTGGCATATCATGCAGCAGCCTATTTGCTCATTGCGACGGTTTCTGTAAGTTCCAATTCTATAGAAACAATAATCGTTTTTGCTTTTCTATCGCTGATAACTTCTACAGTCGACCTACAGTATGGCGTACTCCCGGCCTTTCTAGTGATAATACTCCTATCGGTACTCTCCATGTTGCAACCACAAAACACTAGTGACGTTGCATAAAAATCCTTTGTCTGATGGTTAAAGTTATTTGAGCGTGCCATACGCCACACTTTTGAGCATGCAAAGGACTATGTGTGCAGCTATAGGGATGCAATAGTAGAACCCATGACCCCGTTAGCGCATGTTATAGGAGCTCAAGGAAGAAGTAGACAAACCAAGGAAGACATAACCTTGATATCAGGCATTATTAATTATCACTCTGCGCCATTAGCTTGTTCCCAACATACAGCTTCCTTGGATGCTTTGGTATCAATTCCACTTCCGAAATCATCCGTTTGGTGGCATGTCTGGGGATCCCGCGCTATTTTGTGTGCATATCATTCTTCCAGTATCCTGGCCGGCTATTGTAATTTTTTTGGTAGTGGGTGTTTATGTGTTATCATTTTTCTAGATTTCTTTACTTTTATATTCAGCTCTATGATAACTCGAAACTTTTATCTATACAAAGTATACATTCACCATACAAAACTTATAGTATATGTGGAAGGGATTTAGCAGATAATTGTCGAGGAGAAAGTGAGGCGAGCAGCCGTGAATGAGTGATCTGTGAAAAACTAGACCAGTGGGTTCAAAGAGCCTTAACTGATTCAAACGTGATATCAGGAACCTTTTTTAAGAGTTGAGGCTCCTTTTTTTGGCTCCTCGATTCAACCTGGCATGAAACTAGCTAGCATATTTACATAGAAAACCGGTATGAGAAATGCCTTTTTTCCGTAATTCTTTGAACTCTGCGTTTTTTCTGATGTTACGAGCAGCGATCTTATTCCTGCGATTTGGGAAAATGCCATAAATCGGCATTTACGGGATATCAATGGCCCACTAGAACCAGAAACGTTTGGTCAACATGTCGTTCATTGAGAGGGTGTGCCAGTCTGAAATCGGCATGCTAAAGAACGTTCGGAAGTTAAGATTGCAGCGCACTAGTAAACATCACTAGTGACTATTTCCAATGTGGAACAGGAAAAACGGGTGAACAGGCTGCGAGAAAAGTTCCCAGTATGAAAAGTGTCGTTTGCATGGCGATGATTTTTATAACTGACCTATCGCGTTTACTTGCCGCGGCAAGCTCTTTAGAGTCTCGAGCTATGCTGATATTGACGAGGTTGAACAACTAGACTGCAATGTTAGCCAGAACTAGGAAATAGGGCCCTATGCTCCGGAATTTTACTATGAATGATACATTTTAAGATAGTAAACGTTTAGACACATATAACAGTTTATTAAGTCTGTATATAGAGATAAATCGTCCCAAAATTCGCTATATACTATACATGGCTCTTTAAAAGCTCTAGTCGGTATCTTAGAAATTCGTCGTTTCTAACCTCTTTTAGCTTACGCTGGTTAGCTGGCGCTATATAAACGTTTTTAAGATCTATATTATAGTATTTTCTAAGGTAACTAACAGGTATTATAAATTTAAACATGAGAACTATGTAAAATATCCTTCATATAGTAATAAAAAAGATATACAAAGGATAAAGTGTACCGAGAAACATCATTCGATAAACTCTATAACATCCTTCTACCTCTTAAAACGCATTGAATAAAACCGTTAAACAAAGGTAAATCGAGTAACCGGCCAATCCTCAAATGGAAATCGCTCACCGAGCTTCCGACACACTGCGATCATACTGAACCTTCTATATACCTCTTGACCGTTATCTTCTATTCTAACCTTGTTTATCAACAAGTAGCAATCGGTAGGATCACCACTAAAGCTTCTTTTAAACTCCATAAATGGCAAACACATGACTTGATTATCCATGCCGCTAACGGTATAAGATGGCCTTTCCCGGTACGCTTTCTTGAAAATAACACAATACGTCCCAGTCATAGTCGTAGCCAGGGAGATATATTCCCGGGAATTGGAAATTGTCAAAATGGGTATTCCGTACGGTAATGCCAGTTGAGGCGAGTCTAAGGTATACAGACAGCATGTGGCAGGAAGGAATAAGGCGGTCGTACCACTGTTGCGGCATAAGTAATAGATTGAGGCAACGATAAACGGAGGGATGGTGGTATAAGAAGAGTTGTTTACCGTGCCTGGAATTAATTTACCATCTAGAACTATCTCCACCCTTAAAAGTTCGCCTATTTCGTCTCCGATAGATGTGGATTCCACAGCGAGGTCCACCAGTTTCATATGCGTTCTCCTTATGTCGTCTCCCTCAAACATGTATTCCACACTTCCGTTGCTACTAACCCATGACCAAGTTGGAGCGCGCGAGTTGCCAGATAGTCCAGAGATGGACATTGGAGGATCCTGATTTTCATTTTCTTTCCGCTTTCTTCCCGCTCCTACACGCGCTGTGGATATCTATAGCATGTCTTGGAACAAAGATTGGCTCCATACGCCTCCGATATACTTGTCATCAGGGCGATATCTTTGCATTTGTTTTGCTAGACCAGAAAGCGCTGGTAGTTTATCTTTTCCAAAAGTAAGCTCTAGCCCTGAATACTCATGAACAATTGCTCGCCATCTGGAATGCAACGCGGACCTATCCCTCCAATTCGCTAAGGTTAAACTATGGTGTAATTTGTGGGGATCATGGATTCGACTAATGGCTGTTAGGTTATTGTTCTCCCCACATTCGCAGTTCGTGAGTTCTATGCATTCCCATCCTAGTTCCTGCTTGCCGAAGTGAAGCACCCGTAGTGAAAGAAGAATTTCTTGATATGCCCATGCGCGACTGAGGAGGGGAACGTCTTTGGGGTCAATATACATAGAATACTGTCCTGTGGGGATGTGTGGGATTCCGGACCGGAGATAGATGTTGTAAGGAACTCTATCGGAGGCTAAGCCAAAAAGTCTTTTAGGTAGGTTCTCTAGCTCTTTGGTATAGAATAGCCCTCTATCATCATTTGGAGAGGCTGTTGCAGCGAGAGTAATATAAGATTTTTGGTAGATATAAACTATCTTCACTAATTCTTCAAGCCAGTCCTCCCTACTATCTTGGATAATACAAAGTAAGTCTATCCATAGATATCTTATTCTCAACCACCAAGTGAGGACTATAGCATCCTAGAATGTCTTTAGTAGCGCACCCCAAGGAATGCTCTTCCTATTTTAATCGAGTATATGGCTTGTAGTTTTAGCAGGGCAGCCGGAATCACCCTAGCAGTGGCTGAGGCTTACGTAGCACCCAATAACGCCGCTACTCTCGTACAATTTCAATGCGTCTTCGAAGTCGGCAGCTTCAAGATCGAGCACACGACGAGGCAGTAACACTTTGCTATTGTTGTCACACCGATTATAGGAAACTAGGCAATCTTGTATCCAGCCCAAAGCCTTCAAGAACTCTTCTTCGGAGCCGGTATTAGTAGCAGTAGCATTCGAGACAGGTAGGTCGTTATAATGATTCCCATCATCTGTTATGAGTGATTAGTGTACATTTTAACAGTGTCGGGTTGCACATACCACTTAGTATAAACAGATCTACGGGACACTCGGCGAAATTCTGATCATCGCCGTGGATATAACTAGGAGGGTGAATATCACACATAATTCTAAAATCATACCAAGGATCGTCTAACTACATAAGACGAGTGTCGGCTGAAAAAGTTGTCCTATACAATCGTACAACTTCGAGAATAATCTTGCAATAGAAACACTCTTCTGCAAAAACTTCAACCATGTGCATCTTTGGGTATCGAATACCTCGCTTCCTAGCGCAAACCGTACATTCCCCAGTTCTGGGCGGCGGTCGTTTCTCTAATGACTATTTTTGATGCAGGAGATGGTTATGATGATAGTTCATCGCAACTTCGCCTCGAGGACGGGAACGCAACGTACGAGATAGTTCATTGCGGGAGTCGATAGAATTCCAACTGCGTTCTGATACTGCATCGGACGGACTATCGTCACTGTTCAACTCTCTCGCAGGAGAAGGAGATCTTTGTCGAGGGTTGAGAACGACGAGATCGGTTATCGTTTGACCGTTCTCGACACTAGGATGCGGCGGAGCATCGTTGGCATAGTTATCCAGTGAAGACAACTCTGTGATTTGAGAGAATGAAATCCTCCGCGGCCATCGGTCGGGTGGCTCGGGAACTTGCTTAATAGGTTTATTATCTTCGACAATCCTTAGTTTAATACTGGCAGAGTAACATAAGCAACAGTGGCTTCATCGCGGTGACCAGGCCGAACGAGGTCAGAAGAGGAAGGCACACGTACGTGACCACATCCCCATCTCTCAATAACTTTCCCACAGCCAAATGACCTAGACACTCATACCCGTCAACTGCAACACTAAAACTACTAAAGTCTCTTTCGTATGAGTAGATCCCAACAGCCTTGTCAATTTCTTCTAAAAACTCAGCTATTGTCATGTTCCCAGCCTTGTGCCTATTCTCGACACCCCAAAGAATCTTCGAAATCGACCCGTCGTCCCTTTCGATCTGTAGTCGCAGTCTCATGGTGAGCGAACACTCGATTAATCGCTATTAGGCACTCATGCTGGAACAGGTAGATTGAGTTTTAGTGAATGTGACCAAACACGAAAGGCTGGTCGACACTACAGCATCGTGAACGAGAGTGGGCGCACTCAGTTGGTTTGCCAAAGACAAGGCTTAGTATAGCAAAGAGCGCCAACTTGGGAGGCAATGTTGCGGAAGCAGCGCAGTTTGCTAAAAGCTACCCAACGCCCTGCCGGTTAACCAAAGATTTGCGAAAATTTCTGCAACAAAGGTGCAGTTCTGCGAAGATGGGAGGTTAAGGTAGTGGGAGGATAAACATCTTAGCTTCTCCAAAGCCCCACACTTCCAGCCCCCAAAACGCATGTAATACCTATCTCAAGATTATATCACTACATGGATTCAATGTAAGATGTTCCACTATAACCGATCCAATAATTACTTCCCTATATAAATCTCTTTTCTGGGCAGCTATGCTTGGACACAGGCATATCGTCAGCTATCTCCTTGATTAAGGGGCCAGAATTTCTCATTAATTAACCAGCCGGAGGCCGCTCTCTGGGGCCGCTATGGGAGGGTACGAGGTTACCCTCAGAATGCTGCTTGCACGTGGAACCAATGCTAGCAATGAAGAGTGTAGTGGGAGTAGGTTTAGGCTTCCAAGTAGAGCAGCCCGCAAGGGGCATTTGGCTGTTGCTAAACCACTCTTTGAACACGAGGACGAGTAAAAGCTCCAAGGGGAAGGAACCGACCACAGTTGGCTATTGCTGTCAAGTATGGTCACTGTGCTATAGTGGAGTAGTTGTTTGCCAGTGGGGCGATCTAGTCTGGGAATCGATGAAGTTAGTCAGATCTATAGAATGAATCAGAAGAGCATTTACACGAGTGGTAAGCCTCGGAGATATAGTCTAAAGACAGCCCTAGCAATGCAGACAATCTATTGCTTTGCACTGGCGGTGTTGACAGAAAGATAGCGAGGTCATTGACTTGGTAGCAACCTGCATCACAGAAGCGTCCAGGTCCACATCCCCACCAAGGCATCTTTTTGGAGATTTCAAATGAGATTTGATTGGAGTCCCCTCAACAAATTTGCCCTCCTGGAATACCTATCTATACCACTGAGTACCAGCCAAGAAGCTATTGATTCCATAGTCCTGACCAGGGTATGAATCCTACTCACCGGTCAAGCGCCCGCTGCGCCCAAACCTCACCACCCAGCGCATATCTCACTCGGAACTTCCCCCTTCCTCTCCCCCTCATAACCACACTCTACAATGCCTTCCTACGCACCCCCTTTCTACAAATACCCCTTCCCCAAGGAGCTCCCCTGCGGCGAACCGCACATAAAATGGGACACCCACGATCTCATACTGGACAGCGACATCGTGACCGAGGTAGCGATCCCCGAGTCTTGGGTAGCCATTGACGTGAACAACGACGGGAAAACCAACCGCACGAAGCGCGGGTATAGTCTCGTGATGCCGCGCATGCGCACCATTGGATGCGACACGACGCGCTTCGTGCCCGTGTACCGTGAGTCCTTTCCCGCTGCGCATACGCACCTCACGAACCCCCTCCCCTCCCCCCCTTCCCGCGCCAGATCAAAAGAGAAACTAAAGAAAGATCTTGAGGGGAGTTTAGGCAACAAGACATTCGAGACCTCGAACGACACCCACTTCAAAGACGACACCTACTACCTCGAGTACCTCGGCGCGCCGTCCGCGCACGACCCCTCCCACGCATGCCACACTACCTACCACCTCCTCTCCGTCCGCTGGCACGGCACGCCGATGCAATGGCACAAGCTGGCGAAGTACGAGGGCAACGACTGGCTGATGCAGTTCTTCGCGGGCGGCACGGAGCACCCGTACGAGATGGACACGCGCGAGCCGCTAGCAGAGACAGAGGTGTTCAGGACGTGCGACGGGATGGGGAGGCACAAGAGGTACAACGGCGGGAAGCGGCCCATGTACGTGTGCGATTGGCCGGAGTATGTGGCGGAGGTGCCGATGCCGTGCGATGGGACGCCGTGGGAGGAGGTGGGAGTGCCCGCGGGGAGGGGCGGTGGGGCGCATTTGGGGTTGGTGGTGGGACTGCCGGTGGGGATTGTGGGCGCGATTATACTCGTTGCGCTGGGGGTTTATTTTGGACCAAGACTGAGGAAAAGGTTTAGGAGGGAGGGGGCGATTCGGTTGTAGGAGTGGAATGATGATGGATTACGAGATTTTACGCTGTTTTACTATTTTGGATTTTGTGGAAGCATCTTCATGTCGCGAATGCTGCCATGTACGTAGATGCTCGCCAAACAACACTGGAGCGATAGGCCAAGACGCCTGTGGAGCTCTGGTGAGTGCATCTCGCTATAATAGACACACAACATCACGAGAAAACTAAAGCGTCTTGGAAGCGCACAATAGCATTGTTGCTGGGACCTCAACTCGGGCCCTTAAATTATATTATGCGACAGCACGAATACACTTAACTACTCCACACCTCCTAAAACCTGAGCAAAGCCGGTTCAACCTGTTGCCTCTGCCAGTGAGTCAGCGCTGTGAATGCCTTGCGCAAGTGATCACAGCCACAATCGGACTTAGCATGGCTCAGCCACGATAACCAGTTGTTAGTTTTCGCGTCTGCGTTGAAATTGAGGCTCACCCTGTTTCGTTTTGATTCTGCGATCATCCTGTGTTTTTGCTTGCAATCTGCTGCGTCATAAGGAAGGGAGTGTACATTCTCGTCATGCGTTCGCATCAGCACCGCAGGCAGAAGAAATTTCCATATCATTCAACCACATTGTTGCAAGGCACGGCCATAATCCCATCCTACGGTAGCCTTACAGTCCCTTCAAAGTCCCAAGACCCATCGCAGCATGAAGTCATCCTGTCTATGCTCGCGTACACGGCTTGCAGTCTCTTGATCGCTTCCGTTGCTGAGATAGTTATACAGGGCTATGCGTTCTTCTTCGACAAATACATCCCCATCATTCCATTGATAAAGCAACATTCAAATCCCGATGCAACTCAAGAAGCATCTCCCGGCTCGCAGAACACATGGTCTTCAGGTAGCGCATTCTCAGGCATCGTCATATTACAATTGAGCTGTGTGTTCCAACCATCCGGCTCGTTCATCTTCGAGGGAGCTATCGGTACATGGCGCTTCTCACCTCTCTATTGTCTTCTGGATATCATCGCTATATACAGGCAACTTATTCGTATTCTTCTCAAATACGAATGCTCGTTGTCGACAGCGTGCTTGAGCGTCTCCGCTGCACGGTACCGTTCCTACAGGAACATCGTGGGCGCAGGCGAGCGGCACGATCTGGGGAGTACCGTCCTCCAAGACATCGCAGACGTCGGTCGCGTCATACGTCAGCGCCGGTTGATGGCTATCTGCATGGGTCTGATTGGCGTTTTTCAGTTCACTAAAGTTATGGCAGTTCAAGGACCACCCGAAACCGTCGCCGTTGGCTTCGTACTCGCATGCATCTACTTCTCGTACTGGGCTACGAACGAGGCTATTGCTGCGGTTGTGCGTCTCGCACCTGTGGCTTTGCAGGACGACACCGAGATGATTAGCATGTGTCTCCACGTAAGGCCGCGGTGGTTCTGCATGTCTTCTGGTCTTCGGGAGTACATGGCCGGCGTGTGGCACTTCGCCACCGTCGGCGTACTTGCAGCAGCATTGTTCGGAGCTGGATTTGGGGAGATGGAATTGGGTGGATTCAAAGCGTCTTACGTTGTAAATGTGCTCTGCGTTCTCTTTCTTTACGGTTTCCCGGCTCTTGTTGTCCTGTGTCATCTCTGGCCGTGCGGTACATTCGACAACAGATACCAGAAACCAAAGGTATTTCTCTT
>Ga0247757_10000563_pt1 | contig 30104 bp, 23 predicted proteins | sample UWRJL126311R4_FD_180929 | JGI IMG/M metagenome (GOLD analysis project Ga0247757, IMG submission 180929) | Plant litter microbial communities from Arlington Agricultural Research Station in Wisconsin, United States - UWRJ-L126-311R-4 | ecosystem: Environmental > Terrestrial > Plant litter >... | reverse complement strand
TGCGAGAATCGCCGATCCACTGACAAAAGTCAGTTCTGCCATCATTGCATGTTCAGCACTTTCCGATAGACTATACTACCAGGTCTGGACTTTCCCGCCTCTAAGGTTCCTTTATTTCAACATCATCCAGTCGGTAGCCGTCTTCTACGGTAGCAACCGGGCGGACTACTACCTGACCGAGGGACTACCGCTGCTGCTTACCACAGCACTACCCTTCGCTCTCGTTGGGCTCTGTCAGGCGCTTCGTGGGACTCCTTGGCACACCTCGGAAACCTCTCGAGATTCCGTGCCCCGTAGAACACTTTGCCATTTAGCGTGGACGTCGCTTTTCGTTACCCTTGTCCTGTCTTCGATTGCCCACAAGGAGGTCCGTTTCCTTTACCCCCTTCTCCCTTTCCTTCACGTTCTCGCTGCTGGACCTCTGAGTTCCTTCTTCCCTCGTCGTTCTTCCATCCTTCGTCAAGGAACCCTCGTTATACTCCTGACACTTAACGTTGTCATTGCTGGATACGCGTCACAGATACATCAGCGCGGGGTGATCGACGTCCTGTCCTACCTTCGCCATCAACATGAGGCAAGCAACAATCTCTCACGCCACTCGACCGCCGACGGGGCAGGTCGCCCAGCCAACACTACAGTCGGCTTCTTGATGCCCTGCCACAGCACCCCCTGGCGCTCCTACCTTGTGTACCCAGAAATCAATGCTTGGGCTCTTACCTGTGAACCCCCACTCAATATTCCGCTTTCAGACCGCGCCGCGTACCTCGACGAAGCGGATCAGTTCTACCTTCTCCCCGGACCTCGTGAGTGGCTCAAAGACAACATGCAGGATGTGCAGGCTGTCAGGGCAAGTGGATCGCGATCGGGGCGCCACTGGGGTCGCGTCGATCCCAACGTTCAACGGCCGGGAAGAAGGCCCTGGCCGCAGTACCTCGTGTTCTTCGCGCAACTGGAGCCACTGCTCGAGGACGTGCTGCAAGGCACACGTTATAGAGAGTGTTGGCGCGGATTCAATACTCATTTCCACGATGATTCTAGAAGGAAGGGGGACGTGTTGGTGTGGTGCCTGGACTGAGTAAGTATAGTATAACGAAGGGTCCATATGAGGCGAGTGGGGAAAATGGGGAGGGGTCAATGCCTCGTGTCTCAAAATTTTCCTGCTCCGTTGTTAGCATGGGGCGAGATGACAGTCGCGTAGTGAGCTTGATTGGGCGCGGAGGACCCGACCATGTGGGGGGCAGCGCTGCATTGTGAGGTATGTCAAGGTGCGTGCTTTGCGTGGCTTTTGTTGGCAACCTTCCTGTAACGGAGAGTCTACCGCAAACGCGAACCTGCACGGGAACGGGTCGGCCCATGGGGCCATGGGGAAGATCGGAAGACGGAACCCGCCCGTATGAGCCTAAATCCTTCGGCAACGCGACATTGCTTTTTTCTCTACATGTGCCCTGCCGCAAAAAGTTTCATCACCTGGTCTGGTCCCGACCGGCAGGTTCAGCATACATGTCGCAATTGAGTACGTGACCTGGGGCAGTTTCCCGCTCTCAAAATGGATATCATACGACCAAGACATGCGGATGCATTGTATTGACGGGAACGCCATGGCGGGAGGCCAGAGCTTAGCTCCCCTCGTACGACGCACAGTAAGCAGCGCAAAGTGTAGGTATACGTTTTTTACAGAGGGATCTGATCTGAGCGCCAGGTCGACTTTTCCGTCTGAACGCTGGTTTGGGTCCATCCCATCTCACCTCATCCATCCCTTTCCATCCTGTTCATCCCAGTCGGTCCTATTAGACTACTCCTCCTGCACTCCGATGTACCCCACGCTCCGTGTTTGACGCCACCCCAAGCACCGCCTACACGGCGAGTGGGCAGTTGGCTTGAAAACCAACATCTCTCATCCGTACTCGATTCCTACTCTGCGGTACACACCATTCTCCCACTGCGGCAAGTTACCGAGAACGCAGGCGGCGTGGGAGGATCAGCAGTGGGATCCAGGTAGCCAGTACCTGAGCGTGCGCCTTATCTGAATAAAGATATTCCGTTTCGGCGTCGGTGGAGCGAGTGTTTCTCGCATTCTGAGATGTATGCGGTGGGGCCGACATGTGGGATGAGATGAGATGAGATGCAGGATGGTGTGCGTGCATTTTGGGCAGAAGGACTTGCCCGGCGTAGGTGTGTGTCTGATTAGGGCATAGCCATTGTTTCACAGCTCCTTAAGAGGGACTTTTCGCAAGAATCATCTCCCGCGAAGGGAGGTTGGAATTCCCGTTCTGTGGAAATGGGGTGGGGTACACAGACTTCCAACTCAGTTCCAACTCCGGCGTGATGTGTTTCTCAACACGGTCGAACGAGTATCGTCCCATACTACGTAATGTCGGGCTCAAGTGCATCAGCTTGGAGTTGTTCAGTTCTGCGTCGTTTCAGCTTTGCTGGTTGTGTTCTACGATCTAGGAACCAATCGCTGAGCGGGACCCTGCTTGTAAGACCGAGTTGGTGAAGCTGAAAGCCCGAAAAAGCAAAAGCAAGCCATCGTAGTCCGACACACCCAGGCGAAGATCTTCCAAAAAGGTGCTTCTCCACTCTCGAAAAAAGCAAACCCACCCAGCCCTAAAGGCCTTTTTTGGGGATGATGTCGTATCTGGCTCTTTGGTCCCCACGTGCATAGGGAGGGAAGATGTTTTCCTCCAGCAAAGCAAGCTTGTCTGATTGCTGCTTTTCCGTTCGCCTCCGCAGAGCGACCCGGAAAATTTTCGTAGTTAGAGCGAATGCTTCTAAAACTGGCACCTGCTTGTCTGCAGGAAGTCTTTTAAATTACACTCCATCCCTCGTCTCCGAGGGTCTGGCGAGCATACTCCGTGAAATGAAAAAAAGCGCCTGGCCGCCTGCATGCTCAACGGGTCATCTCTCCCAAAGGATAATGTCCTTTTTTGGCCAACGGATGCGTTGGCTGGCTAGCTAGCTGTGCAGAGCGCTTCCCCCTCACAGTCTAACCCCAGGATCTAGAAGCGGGGGGTGGGCAGACCGGAGGCTGGTGCTTTTCCTATTGTAGTCGTTTTTTTCTCTCTCCACAGCGGCTCGGCGTGGCTGTGAATCGTGGCTCGATGTCGTTGGACGGCGTTTTCTAGAAAGGATGGATGCAGCTAACGACGAGCTAGTGGGCATTGCTGTCCGGTAAACGGGTTTGCTGTGCATATTGAACACTCGTCCGTTCGGTTCCCGGAGGCTTACGAGGACCTTTAGGAGCCTTCGACCAGACTAAGGGAAGGCAGAGCCGGAAAAGTTGGCAGTAAGACTGGTATCAGGGGGCTCTTGCAGCTCTGAATTTTTGCGTCCTTTCATTCTACTTGGACTCCTTTCTAGGGTCCTTCAGACTCTTTTATTCGACTTTCGCTTTCTGGAACACACTCCTTTAAAAAAAGACTACCACCTGCAGTTTTGACTATTTTATTCTGATTACACTCCTCTCTAGGGGCCCTAGACCGCTTTCATTTTCCTTTTACATTCTCTTCAAACCTCCTCGTTGAAGACCCACAGAGATGCTGCATTTGTTTTACTTGTTCTGACGGTAGACTAGGTTGAGAGCCCTTGCAAGGGGTTTGTAGCTAAATTAAAGAACAGAAGATGTTACAAAGGCCCTTGAAGGGGGCCTCGAATAACATTGAAGAGCAAAACAAGCACGCATGATGGCTTTCTGGCAGCAGTCGATTCTGACTTCTTCACTTTTACAAGAGAGCGTCTTCCGAGTTGACACGGCCGGCCCCTGAAGATCCTAGGGCCAGACGAGTCTTTCGTGCGGACCGGACGCTTAACTCCATAGCTCTTACTCAACTACCCTCTCTTGCCAACCAGCTTTGTTGTATATCAAGCGCGAAACTCAGTACCACGGCTTAGCTAGCGTCGCGGTCGGATACATGCTGTTGAGTCTTAAGCAAGCCCAAAAGCGGATAGAGTGCTCGATTTTTCTTATTCGCACACAGGAGTTGTGATTATGGTTGATCAATACCAATGTCATCAGCTGCTGATTCCATTCAGCAACATCTCCACACGTTTACTCGCATTGACGCAAGAACAACGAATCTGTCGCGCTCGACTGTAGATTGATGACTCGACTCGCCATGTGAACATCCCACTCCTGCCGACGATGACGAACCTTGCCATCAACAATGACGAGCCGAACATTCGTAGAGCCCGCATGGCCCGCGATTAGTGATACATTTTCCGAGCACTTGGATTCGGTATTCTGTTCGAACGTGGGGCGGTAAACTGGGGAACGTATGGGTTCGCGTGGGTCGGAAAAGTTCGGGAGCGTTGAGAGATTGCGATTCGCGGTGTTTTTTGTGGTTTGGAAGTAGGATCAAATGGAGCAAAGTGGGTGGTTGACTAAGAGTTTACAATACGTTCTCGAACAATAGTAAGTAGGTCCAAAGTAGATGCTGATTGCTTATTCACGTATACTCCTGATTTAAATCATCGGATTGCTGCGGATGCTCTGCTGAGAAATTGGTTCAAAGGAAGGCGTATTTCGTAAACATAGCCAAAAAGTCGTTTGGACCAGTCAGATGTGCGCTGAGGCGTCCCACTTTCATTAGATGCTACGTAACCGATCGAGAGACGAACGTAATGTGTCAAAATTTCGCAACAAGAGCAAGTGAGTGACGGCTCGGAAAAGTGTTGAATGCGCCCAAATCAAAGGATGACTTTGGAAGCAACGCTGAATAGCCATGCCGCATCCGCCCAGCCGCCGCCCTCCTCTCCTGGTGGTGGCTTGGGATCTACCTCGCCTTCTGTAACAACAGTCTTATCTTGCACATGCACAGCTGACGCCGCGATGATTGCTTCGCGCTCAAGCTTCCTCCTCTTAGCCTCGACCTCCCGACGCAGCTTGAGCTCCTCTTTGGTCATGTTCTCGGGCCTGGCACTATCGTCTTCCTCCTCTTCTTCCTCCGATGATTCTTCTCCATCCTCGTCGACGCTGAACAATGTCCAGCCCATCAACTTGTCCATCCAGCCACCTAGTCCAAAGCCCCGTTCGCGCGCAAGGCGGAAGACAACTTCCTCGTCACCTTCATTTTCGTCGTCTGGCTGGACAAAATCTGGCTCTATGGCACTCTCTTCAAACATTGCCTCGTCGAGCTCCAAACTATGCCGAGCACCAGGAGTCCTTGGCCCAGCTGACATGATGAGATCAGCGCGGCTACCTACTCTTGAGCCTCTCCGGCTTGTGCGTGCGCTTGGTATACGGCTGCCAACTCTGCTCTGTATCCGACTGGCCGTCCGTGAATAGCGAGGTGTGAAGGTATTGAATTCCGCGTCGGTTAGGTGCTCGCCAGAGAGCAATGCCATATGCCTGGTCTCATGGGAAGGATGCTCCTCATAGTCACTACTCTGATGAACCAGACTAGTAGAGCTCTCCCTTCGCACCAGCCAGCCCTGCCCCTTCGAGTCTCTTGTCTCTCCGGCAATTGCCAGCCCAGCACGGTGAAACCATTCATCTGTGGACTCGCTGGTGTGGTGTCGAACGAGCGAGGCCTGCAGAGGCAATGGCGCCGTACCCTTGCGGGCATGATGTTTGACGCGTGGCTCGTCGGCAAAGCTCACACCTGGATGCAGTGTGCTCGTGCTCTTCGCTTTCGGTATATCGCCGGCATCGCGGAGGGGCGCATCGGGGTTCACGAAGTAGCCGTCGTAGGCGTAGCCCTGGTTCTTGCGACGGCCATTGCGCGAGCTGCTGCGGCTCTGGCTCAAGCTTAGGATGCCTGGCGTAGCTGGTGCACTCTTCTGAGCAATGTACGAGATGCGGGGAGTGTGGATGCGATCCTCGGATGGGGAAGGCGGTGTGGAGGCATCGAGTGGATACTGCGAACTGAGCGGGGCTAGCGAGAGATTGTGGAGGTTTGTATAGGAGCGCCGAGAGCGCGACGAAGAGCGGGCAGCATCCATTGTAGGGCTTCAATGGGGAGACGCCCGCAGATATAGAAACACGGCGTGATATGGCTGGCGTGATGGGCGGTCGGTCAGTCGGTAGAGCCCGAGGTCCAACAACTTTCAGATGCCCTGTGACTTGAAACATCAGGGCCATGGGAGCGCCCATACTAATCGGGCTAGGCCCGTCTCCCCGCCCTGCTGCTGGCTTCTGCACATGAAAGAGTCCACGATGTGCCCCCTAGTGACGGCATTATTCGATTGTTCGTTCTCTTTACTAGTCACCAGTAGCTTGATGTCTGAGGCAGAGCTGGGCGTTTCCGCGGCTGCAGCGATCCGAGACGCAGTTTCCTCGGAGTGGTCGGCCTGGAGGGCGCCGATGGTAAAGCTATTAACGGCGTGCAAACTCGGTTCACTTGCCTAGCCGACTTGCTGCGAACCACCGCATGCTGGAGGGGTAACATGCGACGCTCAGGAGACATTTCGCTCCATCGAGGGTTTCTCTTTGCAGGGCATGTTAGCAAACGACTGGGGCTGGGCCAGGCAAGATGCGGCTCTGCGTTGTTCGCATGCGCCCACCCGCATTGTGAGGCGGTGACGTATCGTGGGGCGCTGTGGCGCGAGGCGGGCTTAGTAATGACCTGCAGGTCCAAGTTCCCTCAAGGCTCTCGCCCATTTCCAGGGCCCGTCTTTGTGTCTCGTGGGCCTCCTACTTACCAACGAATTCATGGCCTTCTAGCTCAACAAGCGCACTGTTGTTCGTCTGTCTTAGCCCGCCGCCCGTCGCCCTCCTGCCCGCTGTCCGTCGCCTTCACATAAACCACTGCCAGAACACTCACACCAACGCTTCTCGCGCCCTCCTACGCACACTCACGACTCTCCTCCCCACCATGCACCTTACTCCCCCCAACGTGTGCATCCAGTCCACACGATGCGCTCTTTAGCTCATACGTGACTGCGAGGTAAGGTTTCCCTTCCCAACCATTTTTCTGCCCAAAAAAAATACATTTCGTGCTCTGGATAGCTCCCCCAACCACGACAAGGCTACCACTCTTTTGTTTGGCGTCTGCTATTGGCGTATAACTAACACCCACCCAGGCACAGCTCCGCATCTGGCTCGTCTGTCCACAATTACTCTCGACCTCCGTCTCCAATTTTGGAGACACGCCCTTTATACGCACGTCCGACTCTTAACGCCGAATCCTCCGACACAAGACTCCGAGCCCGGATCAACGGACTGATCTGCTGCAATATTTGCCTTACCCTGCGGAGGCCAAGCTGGGCGAGTATACAACAAAGCAAACACCGCCCGCCAGACCTATAACTACGCCTTCGCCTTGCAACACTACCACCTCGTATCGTCCTGTACACGTAGTCATGTCGCTAACGACAAAGGTTGAGCAGCCGGCTGCGCAAAGTACCCTGTTCACTAACATCAAGAACTACTTTGCATCATTAGGTATCAACACAAACTTTACTCAGCATGCCGAGGATCATCACCATGAGGATCTTGCCGATGATGGATCAGGTGAGCACTCTTCCACTCTATTTTGATCAGTGTGCAATCAGATTCTCCATCGCTCGTTATACTACTAGATATGCTACTAATCGACTCCCACAGGCGTCACCTCTCTGTCTACGCGTACGCCGTCTCCCATAACGGAAACCGTAGCGCCAGGCCAACTTCGTACATTATTCCCACCCTACAATTATGGCGCTGTCATGCCCGGCAGTGTTTATCGAAGCAGTTACCCAGAGTCCAAGAACTTTGACTTCTTGGAAAGCTTAAACTTGAAAACGATCATGTTGGATTGCCCTCTAGCTGAGTAATCGGCAGCTCAAGTTACCTATGCTAACCAGTCTAGTACGCTTGTTCCAGAGGAGCTTCCGAAGGAGTACCGCCATTTTATGGCAGGAGCCGGCATTCAGCACTTTCAGGTCCACATCAACGCCAATAAAGGTGCAGTTCGCGTGCAGAGCTGCGACATCAATCGTGCCTTGAATATCATCCTCGATCGTTCCAATCACCCTATTCTCATTCACTGCAACAAGGGCAAAGTTGGTCATCCTTCAATCATAACTTTTTGCTTGTGCTAACTATTTTCAAGCACCGAACCGGATGCATTGTCGCCACGCTACGAAGGATACAGGGTAATTTAAAGCCGACCAATTTTATCACAGGACAATCATCTGACATCTCTTAGGTTTCAACATCGATATGATTCGCCAAGAGTATCATTCCTACGCAGATCCCAAAGCCCGTTTTTGGGACGAGGTTTTCTTTGAACACTTTGATATCAACACGGTCATGTGGCTTGCACGCAAGGAGAATTGGATTCTGCCGAATCAGGATGAGAAACCACTCTCCCCTCCTCCATCGCCACAATCGCTCGTCACAAAAGATCCGGCATGAAAACTATGCTTGATTAAGTGCATCATGGTATCAATTTCTTCAATTTTTCCATCACAACATTCAAGGACAGGCTTATAATGGTTTCGTTTGCATGAGCAAAGGCGCCTGGATAGGTTATGAATCACGATTTTCGAAAAAGGACAGCAGGCGTTGTACGCGGCCCATGGTGATGAGGTATCAATCATCTAGGCCGGTCTTTAGGCATTCTTCTGGCGTTAACAATCTGGCATGGAATCACTAATCTCACTCACAACATGTGAGTGATTGTGGGTGGCAAATCTGTGGCATCTTGAGTGCATCCGGAGGGCATCAGCTTCTCTACAGGATTGGTATTCCTCGAAATAACACTTTGAACCGACGCAGTTTCATTTGCGCTGGTTGTGCCGTTGTCGGCAAAGTTTATTCCCTTGCTTGCTGTGAGACTCTTTGTTCGCATCGTAAAACTGTCGTGCTGCATGCTATTATAAGCCATGCCGTAGATATGCATGCTTACGCGACATCCCTCGTGTATAGGCCGCTGCAGAACACCTGTGAAGCGAGTAAACCCCTGTTGTTATGCATATAAATTAGATCTCCGACATGCTAGGGTGCAACGTCTGACCGCCGCTGATGGGTCTCAGATGTCGGATAGGCACGCCGTCCTGTCCGCTGTCAGTGTTTCAGGCGAGTGGACGCTCGCGTCGAGTTGCTCTTAGTGGATAACTGGGGTGATCCTGGGATTTTCGGGCGTTTTTAGACACTGATCAGCGTTCAGTGACTTTTTCGTGATGATTGTTCCTTGTCTAGTACAATTTTCTGCCGGCTAGGGAGATTTCGCCAAATGACAGTCTTTGTACTTGGACCGAGTCTGCTATAGAAAGGCTGCGCAACGCTTATGGAGGAGTGAAAAGGTTAAAAAGACGTATCGAAGCGGTAATTTGAACAGTCTAGGTAGTCTCTTCTACAATGGCGACTGAGGGTTGGCACATGGTTGATTTACTAAATAGAAACTGATAATACCGGAACCTCTTGTTCAAGTGGAATCTTCCCATCTCGTTTCTGACTGGGGACCGTATCATCTAGGAGGTTATTCACAGGTCATCGCCATTACATAGCTCATCAGAATATATTGACAGCTCGTTCTTGAGTCTTCTGAGTGCCAAATTATAGTGTAACATGTGCAGCTCAGCACTTAGATATCCCATGCAGGAGAACAGTATACAGGAAGACATTTCCTTAGTCTCGTCATATTAGTTGATATCCACGAATTGGGACTGTTCAACGTAAAGTCTGATACAGTAATGCTACTCCAGTACCCTACGGCACTGAGACTAAAACTACCAACTTACAAAATGACTAACGTAGTAACTGTTTTGCAGGATTCAGGAAGTGAACTTACTTTGATTACACTGTTTAATTTTCCCATTTTACGAATCTCGCCCGGCTAAATGTAGTGAATGGTATATCGGTGAATCAAAGACTTGTTGTTGACCTGCTGGGGCGGCACTCACGTGGTAAGAAAGGCTTGGCTTGTCCACATATAAATAAACAATCCACTTCGTTCTCTGCAAATATACACTACACCAAACAACATACAGGCAAGACAATGGCTAGTCTTCCATCAAAACCCTCATATTTACCAGCCGGACCCGAAGGTAAGATAGATATCTGCTACGCGGTTTACCCTTCTAATTCGGTCCAGATGGAATGCACCCAGATGGCTGCCGTTTGTCATGGACGCTTCAGCAAGATTTTCCGAGCAGTGTTCCCTTAGGAGCAGAGTCGGCCACCTTTTCAGTCGACGATTCAAGCCAAATTCAAGGTCCAGAGCAAGAAGCTACCGGCACTGAGAATCGATTTCCAGAAAAAGCTCCAAAAAAGTTGAAAGCTCGGAAGAAGAGGGCTTACCGTAAGAGCCAAGCAGCAAAACTTAAAGCAGCTGAAGCACGCGTAGCTTCCTTGGCCGATGAGAATGCAAAGTTGCTCCAGCACATGGAAGATATGGTAGCCGCATCTTGCACGGAAGCGGAGAAGGAGGCCACCAAGGCAGCCAATGCTGAAGCCATTGCTGTGCACAAAGCGGCCGGTCTCAAGCGTGCAGAGGCCAATCTCAAGGAGGCAGAGGACAATCTCAGTACCGCTTTGTATGTTGTCCAGATTGCAAAGGAGGAAGCTGCTGTGGCCGCTAGATTTGCAAATGAGGCCGCCGTCAAAGCTGCCAATGCTGTAACGGAGCGGACTTTACGAGGTAAGGCTTACAGGGAGGCCGCCGCCTGGGCCCTTGAAGCTCCAAAGCTCCAGACTTACGTTAACGATATGAATTAAGTGATTCAGGGAAGAGTCAGCCAGACCGTTGACGATGCAGAGGAGGAAGTTGATACTATGGCTGCTCTTGTAACCACTCTCTAGATAGCTGAATAGGCAGGGAAGTTGGCGGAAAAGAAGTTGGCTGTGGCTGTCAATAGCTCATATGACATGAGATACATCCCATCATGGCAGTCCCCAGAGGGATAAATAAGTAATATAATAATAAAGCTGAACGCTGACCAAGAATACGAAAATAAGATACGATCGGAACGCCTTGCAGTTGGGTGTTTCACTTTCTAACTGTTCAAAACTCCTTGCGGGTGTCTTCTCGTGGAAATGGAAAGGCCAGATAGAATAATGCCGTCCCACCAGTCCTTACAAAGGGCTTTAAAGAGAAGAATAAAAGAAAGTAAAAAGGTATGAAGGGTCTCTAAAAGCAGAATCTAGTATCGCACTTTCAACTTCTTCCCTTCCGTGAAGGGAGTCCTAGCAAAAGATAGTGATGTGTCCAACCTTTGAAGAGCCTACGCGCCTGCCGGATTCCGAATCTATGACATCACTCACGGCCTTTGTGCCAACTGTCGACATGCCATAAACGCCTAAATTATTCCTTTGAAATCCATTACTTTGTCGTTTCTATCGTTACTATACAAATCGACAGACAAAGCGAGTGAACAGTAGTGCAAAAACCGCCATGGGTATCATACGAAGCTTTCTCCACCGACAGGAATATTATGGCACCGAGCTCGCCTGTCTAACCACAGCCGAAGACGGAGACTGACTTTACTCACGGATCGTAAAACTCCACCTGCTGTTGTCCCATAAAACTTACAAATGGATATGTTGACACCTGCAAAGGCCACTCTACGTGATGCCGCAGCTCGGAAGGCACCGTCCTGTAGATGCCATCGACCCACCCCAAAACCGATGTCGGAGCATCGATACCTTGGAATCCCACCCTTTCGAGAATCAGTATAGGTGTGAGCACTGCCTGTATGGCGATGAAGTGGCCCAGTAGGATTTGAGCGACACTGTTGTTCGGGTCAATGAATGACTGGAATTCGTCATGTGTCCATCGCGATGGTATATTATAAAGCTGCACAAAGGCCGTGTAGGCCTCAATCGGTCTGTCATACGCATTCTCCACCGTCCGAATTAATATATCCCAAAAAATCTTCTCCCAGCTAGTCATGTTTAGCAATTCCATTTTGTGGAGCGATTTGGCAGCGAGGTCCAGATCAGTTCGGTTCACCGCATTCAGCTGTGAGGAATAAAGGCGATTTCGCATGGTTGCGAGGTGTCCATCCTCGCCAAAAGCCTGGGACCATCAGCTTGAATTCCGGACTGTTACTTTTACAAAACAGGATGCTGACCGCAAAGACCGAAAAGGGATCACACACATAAAATGCTGATTCCGCAATGTCCCGTGCTCCCTCCATTGCGATCAAATTGCACCCCCTCACCATTGTCAAAAACTCCAAGAGCCCATCTTGGAGATGGCTCGACTGGAATGCGAGTGCCAGGGCTGCTGCCATCCTGGCGTCGCGTTCGATTCTCGTCTTGGGCGGCACTGAGAGTGCCTCATTCAAGGCCTGGACGGCGAGAATGCGATGCGAAATGGCTTCCTCGGCAACATGTGCGCTCGACACAGCGTCCAGATGCGAGGCAGCCAATGCCAAAATCGAGTGAATGAGATATTCGTACTGCCCCAGTCAGTGAGAGCTCCCGAATAGCCTGAGACACCGAGCGGGGTTGCAGGGAGTCGGACTAAGCGACACACCCGCCAGACCGGATGAAATGCAACCCACATTGTGCGCAAAGCTGGGGATCACGGTTATCCAGATCTTGTCGGCACCCACGGGTAGATGAGGATACGCCGTGATTAAAAAGTGATGGAACAGGCGTAGGTCATTCATGGTCTACAATCATCAGCTGGTGGAGTACAGGGTCTCGAGATCACTCACGAATGTGCCTGGTGTAGAGCGCAGATTCACCATCTCCCGGGGACCCGGAGAGGTGGGCGATCGCTGACTCTGGATAATGTTCGCAGGATACTCACATCGCAACCCCGCCTTCATGCAGTGGTGACACTCGGGATGTTTTTCATTGCATTTTATTCTACGTCGCTTGCAGTTGAAGCAGCCTCGTCTCGACTTGGTATGTCCTTTCCTGGGAATGGGCTTGCGAGGCTGCGGAGGCGGTTGCTGGCTCTCGCTCCGGCTCCGGCTCCGACTTTGATTTTCAGGGCATGTCTCCGGGCAAGTGTCTGGCGAACTGCTCGAGCCATCAGAATTATCCATGGACTGGCGATCGGGTGGCGATGACAGCGACATGAGGATGTCAGCACGCGTAAGGCCGCGAGCCTTCCCCTGGGATGCTATATACACCCGCAGCGACGGGTGTGCTCCGAGCGAAATTGGGGGCTTGGGCCAAAGACGTGGCTGTCTCCACGAGGGTGGGTGGTTCTCGCTCAAACAGGGAGATGAGATGTAATGCTAGCTGAGTCACACCTGGTCGTTTCCAACGAATAAGAGCTTGGGTTCCTAACCTTGCCGGCCGTGCGGCAGGCCTGGGGTTTTAGCACGTCGTGTGCCCGCGCCGGGGTGATGCTCACCGGAAAGTAGCCGGCTCGACCAGTTTCAAGCTGAGTTGTAATATACGCCTACGCCATCGTGCTTCCCCGGATAGAGCTCTACTTTACTGCGATCTCCCCACTGCCACTGCGCGCGACAAAATAGCAGTTTCAGTAGGCGCTTCTCACAGCACCGGGCACTAACCTGCCCCAGGCTATATTTGCTTCCCGGGTGGACAAGCCTTGCCAAGCTCTGGGAGATGTGCTATGTGAAGTTGGGGGCAAGATCTTCCACAGGCAAGGAGTCGACGAGGACCATATGAGGTCATTTGTGGTCATCCAGCGAGTCAAAAGCCCCTATCAATCTCATACTGCCCGCAGCTGAACGACAGGAGTAACGCATCCGCCCTGTCGGGACGTGTTGGTAAGGCGTCGTTGGCAGACGTTGGAGTCGGCAGCAATTTACAAGCAGGCAACTGGTGCATTACACGACATCCGCCAAGGACCCTAGACCGTTCCTGACGCCCATAGCTCAACGCTCCCCGACTGCCGGGGCCTCGCGAGCCCTCTCGACGCACGTGCTGCCGCGGTGTTGCTATTAATGGACGTGATACGAGCTTTTATTGACCATTGTCCGTCCTCGACCATGCCCTAAAGACTGCGCGGTGTGGCCACAGACGGGCCGTCGTTGCACAGGGACCTATCATCGCTCCGAGGTTCCTTAAAGATGCAGTCGTAGCTCAACTCCTATGTCGAAGCCCCTCGAGTTGACCTTTATTTTGGGTCTGCGCCCAAGTTTGGACGCACACGTCGGCGATGTCTGGCGCTGTCAGACCCCAAAAAGGTCCGCGGTCACCATCATTTCGTGTTTCCTATGGCAAGGAGCATTCAAACGAGTCCAATGACATATCGACAACCGGCGATGAGGGCCTAGGCTAGGCAGAATGGCTAGGCGACAATATTGACGCGTCCCTCTCACGGCTGCAAGAATGACCAACTTATCTGTTTCTGACAGCAGCAAAAACACAAAACCAAGTGGTTGGCATCTCGATCCGGTCACTTGCTCTCACCTCTGCCTTCTTCACTGGTGAGAAAAACGCGCAAGCAGACATCGCCTCATGACACAGTAATCGGAGCTCGACGACATGAACTGTGCCGTCTTGCAGGCCGCTATACGAGGCATTGCACCTCCGCCACATGGCACCTCAAGGAAACAACCTTTTTAACACGAGCGTAACGTCATACAGCTGCAGGAGATCCCCGTTTGCACAACTTTTAAGAACCAAACCTAACGCCGTTGCCGCTATAACGTCTATCAAAGCCTCCGGCGTTGGATATAATTAGCGACACCTGCGTCGCCAACACGCGTGATCACGTGTAGATGCGAATCATGGTCTTCTAAATAAGATTTATGAGCAAGGATCCATTGACTGCATCAGGAGTTGCGCGCGACCTGAGTGACTACAATTCTCGGCAATTCTTCGGGTTGACTCACCGTACAAGGGGATGGCCTGGATGCCGTAGGATCGAACTCGCTTGGGAGGGTTGCATGCATTGCGCTGAGTGACACTCCAACAGGCTTCTTTTGCGAAGCTAATGCGTCTGCTGACAAGAGGGCGCGACACTCACTCTGCTCCGAGGCCCGGCTTGATAACTTGCTTGGCGAACTTCAAAAGTGATAGAATATGAAGAGAGGTTGTTTTGATAGTTGAGGGTTTGTTCGTTGGTGGTGCAAAAGGCAGGTAACGTCGATCTACAAGAACCGGCTTCTTTAACCCCGCAATATAAGACTCAATCAGGCAGGAGCCATTCCCAACCATGGGTGACGTCTTGCGGTGTGCCACTTCAAGTATCGCGTTAAAGTAATGATGTTCTCTGCAACGTTTTTCCCAGCTTTTGATCGCCTTCGGCATATAAAGTCGTAGCCATGATCACGCTGGTATCCTTAGCTGCGGTCGCGTTGCTGTATCCTCTTCCTTTGTCATCAGCCAGTACATTTGCGAAGCGTGCGAATTCTTCGGATGTATTGGCCTACGTGAATCCTCTCATTGGGAGCCAGGCTGGTGGAAATGTATTCTCAGGGGCGACATTGCCCTACGGCATGGTGAAAGGTGAGTTTGAAATGCTTCTGCTTGCACGTGAGCGGGCGCATGTACTTTGGGAAGATTTATGTCGAAACGGCGTTTTCTCTGTTCGAGATGATATGTGACCCAGCAGCGTTTCGATGTTACTATACAGCCTAAGTCTTGAGAAGTCTAACAATATACAGCCGTAGCAGACGTAAACGGAGAAAACACAGGAGGCTTTTCAACAGATGGCTCCCAAATAACCGGCTTCTCAGCACTCCATGATTCTGGAACAGGCGGTAATCCTAGTCTGGGGAACTTTCCCATATTTCCTCAGATATGTCCGAGTGACGACATCAATTCCTGCAAATTTCCCATCGGAGCGAGAGCTACCAACTACAAAAGCGACTCCGTTATCTCCAAGCCAGGTCACTTTGGTGTGACACTCGAGAATGGTATTAAGTCAGAGATGACCGTTTCCGAACATGCCGCTCTGTTTAAGTTTGATTTCTCTGGAAGTGGAGGAAATGGAACTTCAGATCCGCTGGTCTTGCTTGATCTTACAGATCTATGGGCCAGCCGGCAGAATGCAAGCATTAGTGTAGAAGCTCATGAAGGTAATGAAGGCGGCAGAATAAAAGGCAACGGAACCTTTCTGCCCAGCTTCGGGGCTGGTTCCTATGTTGCGTACTTCTGTCTCGATCTTGCAGGCGGCTCAGTCAAAGACTCAGGTGTGTGGGTCAACAACAGAGCTGGCACTGAGCCAAAGAATCTATATGTAACCAGAGGGTTTAACCTGTTTTATCTGGAAGCTGGCGGCTTTATCCGTTTCAAAGGACCACTTTCAGGCTCTATTACGGCGCGGATGGGCATCAGCTTCATTAGTACCGACCAGGCGTGCGCAAACGCTGAGCAGGAGATACCAAACCCGGCCTCTGACTTCGATAGCCTAGTAGAAAAGGCGCAGAATGCCTGGAGGAAGAAACTCGCGCCAGTGTCCATCCAGTCGACCGGGGTTGACGAAAACATGCTCATCAGTTTCTGGAGCGCTGTCTACCGCACCATGATATCTCCACAGGATTACACTGGCGAGAACCCGCACTGGACTTCGTCCGTGCCGTACTTTGATTCATTTTACTGTATCTGGGATATGTGGCGCGTACAACTGCCCTTTCTCACTGTCATCGACCCGATCCAGCAGTCTCGCATTGTGCGTAGCTTGCTTGACATCTACCAGCACCGCGGATGGCTTCCCGATTGCAGTATGAGTACATGCAAAGGGTGGACACAGGGCGGCTCCGACGCCGATAATGTGCTTGTGGACGCATATGTAAAAAATCTCACAGGAATAGATTGGAGTCTCGCATATGAAGCCATCGTTAACGATGCAGAGAACGAGCCACTGGAATGGAGCGTCCAGGGTCGCGGTGGCCTTGCTTCTTGGAAGCGCCTGAACTACATTCCCTACCTGGATTTCGACCCGAATGGCTTCGGAACAAATAGTAGAAGCATTTCGAGGACCTTGGAGTATGCCTACAATGACTTCAACCTGGCTACCCTTGCGAAGGGGCTGGGCAAAGACACGTATTCAAAATATCTTGCTCGCTCTGGGAACTGGCAGAACTTGTTCAAAGCAGATCAGACGAGCTCTATCAACGGTACAGATACTGGATTTAAAGGGTTCTTTCAGCCCAAGTATTTGAATGGGACGTGGGGATACCAAGACCCTATCGCATGTAGCCCGCTGGCAGGATTCTGTTCACTGACAAGCAACCCGAGCGAAACATTCGAAAGCAGTGCTTGGGAGTATATGTTCTTCGTCCCGCACGACGTCGGCAAGATTGTAGAGCTGCTCGGTGGCGAGGAAACGTTTTTGAAGCGGCTGGACTTCTTCCACTCGAGTGGATTGGCGGATATCGGAAACGAGCCAGTGTTCTTGACGGTTTACATGCCTCATTATGCTGGGCGACCTGGATTGAGTGCTAAGAGAGCCCACGATTGTAAGTCTTGACTCGATTGATGGGGTAGTCAGTCTCTTCCAATTGGGTTGTGCCTCTTTGGATCGTCTGCAGAGCCTTTAGTTTCTCTTGCCTGGCCTACTTAGACCGAGCTCGAAGGGTGGAATCCGTCGAAAAGTTGGCTAAGCTGATACGCACCGCAGACATCCCTTCCCGCTTCAACGCCTCGCTTGCCGGCCTGCCAGGCAACGACGACTCGGGCGCTATGGCTTCCTTTACCCTCTTCTCTACTATCGGTCTATTCCCCAACCCTGGCCAAAATGTCTACCTCATCATTCCCCCTTTCTTCGAATCCGTCTCCGTCACGTCTCCTCTCACTAACAAGACAGCGACGATCAAGAACGTCAACTTCGATGTTGGATACAAGAACATCTACATCCAGAGCGCAAAGTTGAACGGGGAGAGCTATAGTAAGAATTGGATCGGGCACGAGTTCTTCACGGAGGGGTGGACGCTAGAGCTTACGCTTGGAAGCGAGGAGAGCGAGTGGGGGACCAAGAAGGAGGATCGGCCGCCGAGCTCGTCGGATGCGGTGCAGGGTATGGAGTATCTTGGGTGAGATGTCTTGTTGTGGCTCTGGAAATTCCTTAGTTTGGAAGCGGGGCGCGAAGGTGGCTGGTTTCAGCTGAAAAGCGCCCGCGGTAGCCTCAACCACGTATCTAGCAACTATTTTAGGATAGCATGCTATCCTTGGTATGCTCATGTGCTATAATCGAGTGCTGCACGTTGCAAGGGGGGGGGACGTCTCGGAATGAGCTTGCACGGTAGTATTCTCAACGAAGTCTGTAAATTGTCTAAAAATTGCAACTGACACGGGCTATATAACCAATCATTGTCCTTGCGCTTTGTTTGTATAGATGGTAAATTCGTTTCTCGTAAGCTTGAGCACTTCAAGCCCTGGGAAGGCATCTTTCCCCATCTGCCTTTCATGGCCGGAAAAAAAAATTGAAAAAAAGGGATTTCACGCCAGCTGTAACGTAAAAATCACCAAAAAGTTTGCGAGCTGGCCCCCAACTTGCTCTCTTGGTCGCGCTCCACCGGCCCCCAAGCCAAACGAACCCGCCCAAAATACTCCGAGACCCACGTTGTTTTGCTAATAGGGCGGGGCCAAAAGAATAAAAGGTACCGAGTTTTACATTTCCCTTTCAACAGCACGGACCCTGGGACGTTTGCGCACTTTCTATGCGCTGGCCATCTTGTTGTTGGGGCCCAGAACGTCGTCCTTGAAGCCGGCCCAGAGCTGGCGCATCATGCCGCTTTCGACGGGCTGGCCGGTGATCTTTCTCGCGACCTGGAAGGCCATGCCCTGGAAATCGATGGTGTTGTTGTCGTGAACTTCAGACATGGCGGCCGGGGCGTGGACGTGGGTGCTGTCGACGACGGTGTGGATCATAGGGAGCATGACCTGAGCGATGCGCGTTAATAACACTGATATGAATTGATAAATGAGCAATGCACCTACCTCGTGCTCGCCTTCGGCGGCGGCCACGGCAGCGGCCAGGTCGTAGTGCGGGGCCACGACGGTGGTGGGGAGGATGGGGACCCGGATGCCGGTGGGATGGCTTCCCAGATCCGGGTCGAAGTCGGGCAAGTAGGCAAAGTCGATGGTGGAGCTGTCGTTGACGCTCTTGAGGGCACGGCTCGTGTTGAAGTGGCGAGACGAGCTGGCACTCTCGTTGGCAGCGACCGGACGCTTTGCATCCTGGACGGGCTCTAAGCGGGGGAGGATGACGGAGGGACGGTCGGACGTCAACAGATTCGAGTAGGTGGCAGGTCCGGTCATGTGAAGACCGCGCGTCTGCTTGCTGCCAGCAGCAATGGCCCTGAGGGCGCGGGTTGAGGCGCGTGCAGCAGTCATGGTTGAAACTCGAAAGAGAACGGTGAGGGAGGAGCAAAGGAGCGAAAGTGGGAGCAGAAAAGAAGTCGAGGCAATTAGTATAGTATTAAATAGAGGCTTGTCTGGTAGAAACGATGCGACGATTGCGTGTTGCGGCAGCTCCTCCGGAGTCCGTTGCAAATAGTAATAGCGTGGTGGTGTGTGAGGAGAGCAGTGGAATGGACGATAGCCGCAACCCACGGATTTATGAGGGCGCGAGTCCGGAGGGCGGTCAATTTTTTCGAGCAGGATCCGTGCAGCGCTGCAGCGGTGAGGTCGATGCACAAGCCGTTCACCACTGCCCACGCCTCGTTTCGAAAGGGTATAGAAAGGGGCGGCTGGCTGCGCTGCCTGTGTTGTGCAGCCAGTTCGTCCAACCCTCGCCCGGCCCATCGCGCTCGGGAGCTTGGACAAACCGACCGGTCGCAGCGGTCGCAGAAGCTCCCGTCTAGTCCGCTTCGGGCCTAACGGCAATGCATCTTCCCCGCACTGGCGACTGCCATCGCTGTGGGATTGAGTGTTTTTTGATGCCCATGGGCCCATTATCTCTCGCCGCCCTCCTGATGCTCGTCCCAGCGTCGCCAGCTGCGCACCCACACGGCCGTCGTCGCGGGGCCCAGCGTCGACCTTTCTGACGGCGAGGCTGGCGCGCGGGCGGCTGCTCTTGCTGCTTGCTCCTCAAAGTCGGTGTGGATGCGCGGAACGTCGACCGCGCACCCGCACTGGGCCTGGCGCCTCCACTTTGGGCGGTCCCAGCGACTTCGGAAAGCAAAGGCCGTGCGTCTTGTGCCTGATCGCCGGCTCTCCGCCCAACGCTATTGTCGCATAAGCGACTGGCCATGCTCTCCACCCAGTCGCATGACGCTGGCCCAAGTCCGAAAACATGACGCGCGCCCTTTCTGACGTCGATAAGGCAGAGCGCGTCATGAAAAGCATAGCTGGAGCCGTGGAGGGGGGGAGACGGTGCCCTCTAGCCAGGTTCAACAGCAGTGGTGGGAGCGAATGGCGCTCCGGTTGCACCCAAGCGAGTGATATCGCAAGATATGCTGCATCGAGTATAGCGTGCGGGAGCCCTGCAGATGGAGGCTCTAACCCACAACATAATAATCAAGATTCGAAAAATGTTCATCAAATCACAGGAGAGATGTCGGCTCAATGGTCTAGTGGTATGATTGTCGCTTCGGGTATCCACGCCTGGTTTCGTAGAAACTACATGTGACAGGCCCCGGGTTCGAATCCCGGTTGAGCCCCATTGCTTTTGTCTCTTTTTTTGCATCTGTTGATATCACTGTCGGTCGCTATTTTTAATGCCCGGTAGATCCCTTTTCGCCTACAGGCATCTTTCAACATGGTGATCCAACAGTCCGGGATCATCACTTCATGCAGCCGGCGGGAAATGGGCTACTGCAGGGAAATTCTACGAACGCAGATCGCCTTGTCATTACGCACCTTTTCGACTATACCACTGCTTGCATCATGGTCTTTGCTTTTGCGGCCCGCTGCCAGCCTCACCCGCGAGATGCTGCAAGTCCCATGGCTGACGGCAATCCTCCCGCAGTGCGTGCATCTCAGGACCTGTTCCTCCGAGCTCAGCTTCAGCGATTTGATGGACTGTTTCTGACCAAGACGGTCCGGGGGGTTCGAACTCGGGTTTCCAAGAACGCCTCTTATTCAACACCAACTTCCTTTCTTGCCGCCTGACGACATAAAGCAGAACGAGAGAAGTAGCCCCGATGGCTGCAACAGACAGGGCTATCCCGAATCCCGCCTTTGCAGGTACACTCCGACCACTCCCTGTCCCCTTCGGACTGTGGGGTTTGCAGGGCTCACGTCATCGTCCACGAGGACTGAAAACAAACTGGACGAGGAAGGTGATGTAGTAAACGACTGGGGGCGTTTACTGAAGATCAGTGGACCTATTAAATCATGGGTGCTAGGCTTTTGACGGTCGGCACTTGTTATTTCTCCGAGGCCAGTGGTCCCCAGTCGGTGTCGCGGACATGTGCACGCCGATGGGAAGGCTTTATAAACATCCCTCGCGGAAGCTGGAGAGATCGGGACACTGCTATTGGAAGGCTCCTATACCCTTTTCTGTATTCTTCTATCCTACCTAACATCTTTTTCTCAAAGACCTCCTCAGAAGGAAAGGCGGGGAATATCTCTGAAGACTGTATGCTTGGAATTTGTTTCTAAACTGCATATCTCTCTGTTGTAAGATATTCAAAGCACGGTAACATCGTATCTAGAGACTATTTATAGGCTCTTCACGCTTCACAATTTCCCACCCCGCCCTTTTCGTACTACCAGTTGGCGCCTATCGCACCACATAAAGTGATCCCGTGTACATCGTGACTGTTCTGCTTCGTCCTCATGCTCTAAATAGCAATAGTGTAGTCCACGCCTATCCCCCGCCGGCCCCAATTTAGTTCCATGAGCTTGTACATGACTCGACGTTTGAAATTATCAGGGAGCTGAAGTTCACCCTCTACCTCCTCCATTCCTAATGCTTCGTTCTTGACGTATTCCAATTGTCCCCAACGATGACAGAACACATCAACAAGAAGTTGAAGAATAGGACGATTTTCCGGAATGTGTTCGAAGGCAAAGGAGACCAGATCGTAGAAGTCAAGAAGATGGATCTCAGAGATGTTGTTGAATTGCCATATAGCGAATTCAGAATTAGCGCTGCGCTTGAAATCCGGTGTAAGCAGCCGATCTCCGAGCACATAGCATTGGAGAATGGTCATGTAGAAGTCCTTTGGATCCTTCATGGGATGCTCCACCTTGGGGCCAGAAGCAGAGACGTAATCTTCATCGTCATACCAAGTTATTTTGTTAGTATGTACCCAATAAACGAATATCAAGACAGGAAGAGCGTTAGCGTGTACTCAATAACATGCTCCTTTGAGCACCTACAGATCTTGGGCTCAATGTCTTCAATCCGAATGATACCCGACTCTGCTTCCTGCCAGGGCCCAGCAAGGGCGGCCTTGAAATAGTCGGAATTGTCTTCTAAAATCGCTCTTTGTTCCTCGAATTTCTGTGCATCCGGTCCTACTAGAACTGTCACGACCGTAAGTCTCTTGGCCGCAGATTCACTATGCTTGTAAGCAGAACCCTAGGGATTGGAAGAAAGCAGTGAAACTTACTCGAAATTTAGCTTCTTCTGCTTCTTCTGCGGTGGACCCGACGCCATTTCGAACACAAAGCCCGGTTGGAGCGGTTGTGTGTGGACGGGTAAGGGTGGGGACTTTAAAAAGTGGGCAAGTTACGATTAGGTAATCAAAGCAAACAAACGGTGAAGTGAAAGATTCTTTGGCGTTTGATAAGGGACGTACAAAAGTGAAAGAGTTCAAGATCTGGCATGGGGTGAGCCCCCATCTCTATCCACTACACACTTGTGAGACTCTACATCAGGCATTATATTTGTCCTAGGAATCCTCTCTATCAGATGATTGAAATCCTTCACATACGGGAATAAAAACCTAGAGAAAAAATTATCCTTAGGGGAGCCGAGAATCTTCTAAGCCTTATGGTAGTCACCTTCCAATATGCATGTCCTTTCAACATATCCTCTCAGCCAGGCTCTAGTTGGCTGTAGCCTCTCAATCCTATCCTCGGCCTGCCTAGTCACATTTTCTGAGTCATGTTACAAATGCCAGAGTTGTCACTGAAAGTGGCACTGGAGCGCCATACTTGAAATCTCTTCCGTAATTCCCTGCATGTATATCACTGCCCGGAATTAATCTTTAAGAACTGCCTCAAAAAGTACCGCAGACCCAGGAAGAACGACTTTCGGCCGCCATACCTTGACAAGCGCGAATCCAGCTGACTCCAGGAGATCAGTAAACTGCTGCTCCGTCCTGTCGAGTGACGAAAAGCATGCCATCATGTTAAAGTCCAATTGTACTGAATAGAGTGGGACGTTGGAATCTGGAATCGCATTTTCGTTGATAAGGAGGATCGAGTCCTTCGCCATGATAGTTCGAATATGCTCCAAGATGATCTTCGCCTCCTTATCTGGCCAGTCGTGCAGGACCGTACGGAGATAGTAAGCGCGCGCATTCCCCAGTGACGAGGGCTGTGGCTGGAAGAAGTTATGGCCGACAGTCTCAATGCCGGCAGGTAAATCTTTTACTTCTGCTGTGACTGCTGGGAGGTCCTCCACGATGAGTTTCCCCTTGTTGTCCGGGAAACGATTTTTGAATGCGATGACGTCGTGTCCTATGCCGCCACCAATATCTACTAGTAGAATATCTTCAAGCGATTTGACTTGGAGCTTTTCTACCACAGGGTAGAAATCAAACCATTCTTCTCCGCGAGCTAGGCGAGATACTGTCATGACGGTGTTGAATGCTTGCTGCAGTGCTGGTTTTTTTGCAAGCCAGTCGAAGTAATGGTCTTTTGTCTGCTTGGTGTACTGAAATGGTCCATCGAACGCATCACTGGGGTCCTTGAAACCTTTCTCGGCGAAATACTCTGGAAGAGCTGCTACGACGGGTAGAATGGTACCTCTAATCAGGACAATGAGTGTGGCTTTTCTAGCGAAAGAAGAACTGATGCTTACATGTGTTTTATTCCAGCTTCTAACGGTGATGGAGAAACAAACGCTGCTGCGAGGGGACTTGCTAGGTAAGTATCCTTTCCCTTCTCCTCAAAGAGCTTCATTGCTGTGATAAGTCTAGCTATACGGCCTGGATATATTCGAGTTAGTTATCGGTCATAAAACGAGTTCTGCTACAACGTACGAACAAGGTTAGGGTCAGCGGAGGAACCAGCAGCCAGTTCATCGACAGTGACCGGGCCTTGAGCTGCTACAGCTATCTTCAAGAGGTCTACCTGATCTGCCAACCGAAGTCCCACTCCCTGGAACACCTGGTATTTTATTAGAATGGCTCAAGCACATTGAGCAGGGTCAAATACTCCAAACATGAATCTTATAAAAGCTTCCAGGGGAGTTTCAAGCTTCTCTTGCAGCTTACCGGTCGCTGCTAAAATAGCTAATCGATCCTCTTCTTTCAAGTTGCCCGGAAGGCTATTGATAGCCTCATTGATTGTCTTGAGAATGTTAGAAACATCTGTCATTGTGCTTTCTTATAACAATACTATAAGATTCCAAAGAACGAGTATGCTATAGATAAATATTTTGTTTGAATTTTCAAATAACATCGGATGTATGATCTTATTTAAAGACGCTGATCACCTTACACGGATAATATATAGGGAATATCCTGGTTTACCTTTTTATAGCCAAGTGTGGGTTTTAATTATAGAAGAATTAGTAAAAAACTTAGATATAGATAGCTATATCCTAAAGTGTTTTTTACTAATACATCTATTTAGATTATTAATATAAACTATACTATACTAGATTAGTATTTTTCTATTATTTAAATTAATTAGTTATAATTATCTTTAGTTATATAACTATATTTGAAATATTAAATAAAAAATTAATATTTATATCTACTATTAATTATATTTATAATTATAAATAATATTAATTTTATTTAGCTTATATTGAAACTTGATATATAAAATAAAGACTATTATATTTTAATAAAATCTTTATACGATCTTCGAGTTATTGTATAGTAGAGGAAACACTGCTGTCTTTAAGATCTATTTAGTATACTTAAGATAAAAGTCTCGTTTATAAATTTATTCAGCCAATATTTTAATATAATTTCACAGTTATATATATGGTATTAATATTTTTTAATATTTTTATTATTAAAAGTTAAAAATAATTTTAATCTATACTATATATTGATAAGTACTTTTTTATTTAAATCTATACTCTATAATTTTAGAAATATATTAAATTATATCATTTAGTTAAGAGCTAGCTAGATATGCTGTAATTTATCAGGTTCTTTTTCTACCATCCTTTCTCCAACTTAGGAGCGGGGTCAGCTCGCTAAGTGCAAACCATGCGCTGCGCAACCCTCCAACTCATAAACATGAAGCACTTCGGAAGCCGAACGTCTTCGGGTGTAACATTGAAAACTTCCTTTTTCGTAGAACCTACCTGTTTTGTATAACCGGAATGCATGGCGGTTTGGACAATATATGATGCAATCAGCTGCAGGCCACAACCAGTTTAGTACATATGAGAGGTTGTAACACACCTATACAAAGCGCTCAACACCAAGCATGTCGTTACTACCTGGTGTTATTATTGAAGATGATCATGATAGAGCCCCTCAGCTTCTCGCCGCGTTCTGGGTGCCCTTCCCGTTCCTCGTTGCCCTTGTTGCAGCTAGAATGGCGGTGCGATACAAAATGCGAAATATAGGCGTTGACGACTGGCTCATGCTGGTAGCACTGGTAAGTATCTACCGTGAGCTAGGATATCAGCTCTGATTTAATAACAAGCTCCTTTTGGCTCCTTCGTTAGGCTTGAGCTCCGTTATGGTCACCAATGGTGGCGGACGGCATCTCTATCATATTGACCCAGAGAAAATTTCCACAGTACTCAAATACAACTTCCTAGCACAGCCGTTTGGTATCGCTGCTTCTGCGTTCGCTAAGATCAGTGTTGCGATGTTTCTTGCACTTCGCATCATGGGACCCGGGCAGCTCCGGCACAAGTGGTTTTTGTTCATCAATACTATTATATATGCTCTGCTCTCTTTCATTACTACATTGTTCGTGTTCATTCAATGCAATCCTGCTCGCGCATTATGGAATAAGGTTCCAGGCGCAAAGTGTTGGTCCCCCAACATTGCCACCAATGTCTCTATCGCACAAGCAGGTAAGTATGAGGTTCGCAGAGGCTTAGCAGCGATCTGAAACTGATATTTGTAGCATATGGAGCATATTTCGACTTTCTCCTAGCACTACTACCTGTCACAGTTATATTAAGAATTCAGCTAAGTATGAAGAGAAAAGTTGGGCTTTGCATTTTGCTTGGCTTAGGAGTATTGTAAGTTGGCCAACTTTCATCAAAGGATCAGACATGCATCTAACATGGAAATTCCGCAGCGGTGGTATATGTGCCGCTATAAAAACGAGTGAGCTAAATGGTCTTAACAAAAGAGCCGATATTACTTGGGCGGTCTTCGGACTCTTCCTATGGTCTTCGTATGTCTTCCCTCTACCCTCTATCTATTTAAGCTGAAACAAACCCAGGACTGAGCAAGCACTCGTCATTGCTTGCGGTTCAGTACCGGCTTTGAAACCACTTTACGATTATCTTTTGTTTAAAAGACCACTTGACAGGTCTAGAAGCACTTCTTTGTCGGCCAACAAGAGCTTGCCATTTGGGTCACAAAAGGGTCTAAATACCTTTGGAAGTACAACTGGAACAACAACAAGAGTGGAAAACGACGACGAAAGCGGACTATGGAATGATCGAATGGGAAGTGATCAAATTGTTGTGGGTAATACCTACGAAGTATCATATCTTGGTGATCCACGTGGCAGTCATGAGACATCGTAGATGCAAGCCCAGTCATTTTCGATCACATGGAGAATGTATTTTTTAGTCCACGAAATATATATATAGAACGATTTTTGTTTTATAATTATAAATGCGCGTAGATGAGACTCAAGTTAGAAATTTAGAGTCCATGCAACTGTAAATTATTCTCCGTCGAGTATAATTTTGATTAAAATTATGGCCTTTTTAAGCGTCATCTGCACCCAAAATTTATTAAAGCCTTTTGGTAAAGACCATCTTCAAAGGGCCTGGAGTTGCTACAAACGCATCTAGTATCTTTTCTTCGACTGCCTTGCCTTTCTCCCCTGGTGCAAAATAAAAATCGAATTCCATGATAATTCGTGCGATGACTAGTCGCACCTCGATTTTGGCTAAATGTTGGCCAAGGCATTTGTGATTACCTACAACGTGTTATTATATGGGTTTGAAGTGGTATAAAGCCTTACCCGTGTTGAATGGTATGAAGGCGTCTTTATTTAGGATCATCTGTGGTTTGGAATACCAACGTTCGGGGATAAACTTGTGTGGGTCTTCGTAGCAGTCATCTCCTAGAGAGTTGAAGGATCAGTAAAGTTTCTTCATGTTCTCGGAGTCTACATACGTCGCCCAAGACTATACTGAGGTATAACTATGGTAGTATTACCGGGTATGTACATATCACCGAGAACAAGACCCTCACACGGTGTTACACGAAGACCTCCAGATGGCACGGAAGGATGTAGCCGCAGGGTCTCGTTTATTATACCATTGAGGTGACGTAATCCCCGCAGTTCTTCATCATTCGTGATGTTCTTTATGGATTGAAGTTCGGAACGGAGTATAGAGATATGTGATGGTTCGAGTGCTAGATGATACAATACAAATACTAGAACGCAAAGTACCGGATCACTGAAACATAAATGAGCAATTTACCTAATCCAAAACGAAGAACTGGGATGAAATACCTGCCGGCTGCAAGAATTGCGATAAAATCAGCGAGGATAGAGTGAGGGTTCTTGTCCTTATCATCGGATTTGAGAATATACTCGAGGATCTAGTACTAATCAGAAGGATACTACAGCCGGAAAGTAAGCATATGCAACTTACATCCGACTTTTGTTCCTTCTCCCTGAATCGTGCGTCCAAACGATCCGAACATGACTTCTTGAACTGCAACCATTCTCTTCCCATTCCAGGTATACTGGCAAAAACTAAAAACAGCCATGGCACCGGGGTGAATCTTCCAATAATCTTAGGTGTAGCCTTAAAAGTATGTAAACTTGCGGGAATACTGCCCATACTGATGCATCCGAAATTGATACTGTAAACTACTTCCCCCATTGTGTCCATTGTGTAACACTCAAATATCTTAGTAACATTAATAGCTTTCCCTATATTTTTGCTGATAAGATCGATAAATCTATCAACGAGTCCACGTATTTTAGGTTCATGGTTTCGAAGAGCTACAGGTATCAGCTATATGGGTTTGCTCTTTAGGTTTTCTTAGTTTGAAATACCTTTTAAACTAAATCCCTTTTCCCAAGCTTTCCTACCCAGAGAGTGCCCTTCCTTAGACCTAGTAGTAATCATCGACACTTCAGGCCACATCATCTCCCACCACGAAGCTTTTGTGCACAATGTCTTCACTCCGTACACTCCGTTTATTGCATTAGGAGTAAAAATTGTGACTTCATTTGGACCTGTACGAACGAAGTCTCCGTATTCTTTACGCAGCTTCTCGAGGTAGAGACACTGATCAAAGCTCATTGACGTTTTCCATGCTAGATGGAACTTAGATATTCGCGCTAGCCCAGGACCAGGGAAGCTTTTCAGGCGGTGGAATAATACTCGGTAGATGATAATGCTTGAAAAGAGAGACAAAGCATAGGCTGAAGCAATATAGGTCGCTGCTAAAAAGCCGTAGCAAAGCCCATACGAAGATGTCCTACATTCAGTAACAATTAGAATGAAGAATAAGGCAGCATATACGCGAAAAATTCGAGGACTTTCGTAGAAAACTTCGCCGTGGATGAAGTACAGAACATGACACAGTACTCCACCGATAGCAGCGATACAGACATGAAGCAAGGTAGACATTATTTGGCCTAAAATTTCACTCGAAAGAAAGGAGCCAGAAGGGAAACAATAATATCGCAAGGAAAACATATGAACGCCAAGAATGCTGATCAGCGTCGTGTAGATGACGACTTTCCATTGGGGTTTATTGGCCTGGTGATATCCGGAGTTGACAGACCCCTTGTTTCAGACCATTCTGGGATCTCAGCCTGGTGCTTGCTATGTGACCTATAGGGCGCACTGGATGGTGGCACAGCATCGGACATTGACTAGGCAATTATTGATGTATGCACGAGTAATATCGCGATTGCAGATCTATAGAGAAGGCAAAGCAAAATACGTGAGCAGTATATTACTTGCATGGCGTTATATTCGCGCAGGCAATATATTACTTTCATGGGGTTACATTCGCGCAAGCAACGGAGCGTATAGGTTATACTAAACTGTTATCGTCGATAAGGGATCAATACCTGCTAAGGGTTAATATCTACCTAGCCTAATAATGATTTAACAATGTATCCTACTAGCGAGCTGACTGTATAAGTAAACTAGCCACTTTTACTAAACCCCTATTAAAATTAAACTATTTCAATTTTATAGTATTTAATACTATTTGATACCCTTTTCTCTATTATTTATCTAATTATTTTGGAATTTATATATAAAGTTAGACCTTTTTATTGTCTATATTTACTTTATTACCTCTATTTAATTATACTTACTAGCTAGGATATTAATATAGTAGGGTGACAAAAAAAAGAGTAATTAAAAAGATATCATTTTTAAAAAGCTATAACTCTATCAATTTAAATGCTATAATAAAAAAAAAACTAGAATTTTAAAGAGAAAAACTAGAAGTTTAATTCTATAATTAGTAATCCTAATTAGTCAGCAAGTATAAAGTAGGGTGAATTACTAAATATAGAGTATAAAAAAAGTAAAACTTTAACTATAGATTACTTTTTTTCTATATTCTTATTTTTAGCTATAACTTATACTAATTATAGATTATTTAGTAAAGTCTCTATATATAGCTTTATTAGTAATTCTATAAAGTATTAAAAGAATTATTATAAATTTAAAAATAAGCTTATATAATTATATAAGTAGATTTAGAATCTAGATTAGTAAGATTATTATATATAATAAAATCTTTTCGTTTTTAAATTTTAATTCCTTAAATCCTCGAAATAGCTTCTTAATTTTTAAATCTTAAATCGAAAGTTAACCTTCTTTTAGAAGCTAATACTTCTATTAATATTATTTTTAATATTTTAAAAAAATTATCTAAGTCTATTTATAATACTATTTAACGTATTAATAATAAAAAAAAGTTAAAAAAGGAAAAATTAAGAAAATATCTCTTAGAGAAAAAAGAGTTATTAATAGGGACTTAACTAGAAGTCCTAAGAAAGAAAATAAAAGATTATTATTAAAAAATAATCTAGAAAT
>Ga0247757_10000562_pt1 | contig 30156 bp, 28 predicted proteins | sample UWRJL126311R4_FD_180929 | JGI IMG/M metagenome (GOLD analysis project Ga0247757, IMG submission 180929) | Plant litter microbial communities from Arlington Agricultural Research Station in Wisconsin, United States - UWRJ-L126-311R-4 | ecosystem: Environmental > Terrestrial > Plant litter >... | reverse complement strand
ATGAACTGAAGGAGTGAAGAAGAAGGGTGGTGAGAGTAGTGGGTGGGGGGTGGCGTGGGGCATGCGTATGCGTAAGATGCATGGTTAGTTTAGTTATCGTGCATACTGTAGATAACTACCGTAGTCGAGAGGATTTACCTAGATCCCCTACCCTACTCCCGAAGCTTGTGTGGATACCAGACGTCCCCCACACCAGCAACCCAAACGGGTTCTTGTTAGTAGTTATTAGAATAGGTAGGGCCGAGTTTTTCCTAATTGTCGTTTCTGCTGCAACGCAGGACTGCAACGCGCCTCTTTCGGGGGGGCTCACTACGCTTATCGGCGCCGAAACGCATATGGCCATGGGTGCTGCGATGGGTATGTACCCGTCCCGGACATGCCTTTCTTTCTTCTTCCTTTTTTTATTTTATTTTTATTTTTATTTATTTTTTCCCGCGAAACAGATTCCAGAGTGGGCCTAGTCTAGGCGTGTATCGCCCGACGACGGGAGTCAATCCAGCAAACGGTGGATGCTCAGTAAGCAACGACAAGGCTGGCTATTGTAAACGACTGGTAGCAAACGATGTACTGTACATACTCGGCTCCTACGCCGCTCCGCCTATGGGGCTTGGGGGGGGAGGGGAACAAGGCATGTTGCTGCTGCTGCTACCTGCTTCGCGGATACGTGACATCGACCGATCGTGTGCAGGACCGGTACAATACAATATGTGGGAAATCTCCTGGGGCCAAGGCGGCGGCGGCGGCGATCCAATAACGTACGGACCGACGACTCATCTAAGCGGCCCCCTGAACCTGCTCACTAAGCAAAAGCCCAATGTCCAATGCTACCAGGGCGGACGAATTCACGACCTGCACCGTTGTAACATGCATGCTGACCTTTTCGGAACGGTGGTTGGTTGGGTGGATGCTCGTGGTGGTCTTATTTTTATAGCGCACGACAGATTCAGGCATCCAGTGCGGCATGCAGCACCAGGTCAACCTATACACGGCTACAGCTACACATGCAAACAGCAACAAAAAAAACATGGTATAACACGCAAACGCCTTTCCCTACAATGAAACCCGCGAGCCGCAGCCACGGGATAGGACATGCATGACATCGTGAAATGAAGGCAATACACTCTGAATACCAGATAACAAAAAAAAAAAGAGAATGGTTCTTGGGCTACTTCCTCCATAATGGGTATTAAGAATTAGGGAAACCGTCTCGGGCAGGGTGCTTTGTAGCTTGCTATGGCAAACCGGAGGTATCGATCATGGCACCACCTGCTGCTTCTAAGCATATGGATTGGGGTAGCTAGGGTCGAAATGCTGACCTGGAGCCGGCGATTCCTCGACTTTTTGGCGCTTGTCCGCGTAGTCTCCTGCGATCAGTGAGCCGTCGTTTGGATGCTTGCCATTGCTCAGAGACGGACCGTGCTGTGCAGCTGCGGCAGCTTGTGCAGCCATTTGGAGCTCACCGATCTGGCGTTCCGAGAGACCGCCATCGTTGTTGTTCGAGTTTTGCTGTTGCTGTTGCTGGGGTTCGGTAGGTTGTTGCTGGGGGGTTTGGTTCAGATTGGGGGGTTCGCCATGGCGAGAGAGATCGACGCCAGCAGGAGCCGGGGGAACCTCGCCCTGGGTCTCAAGGAGCCTCGACTGCAGGTTGATGATGTAGTCGCGCAGCTGGTAGTTTTCGGTTTGCAGCGTCTTGTAAAGCTCGCAGAGCTGCTCGAACTCCTTGACCTGGTCCTTGAGCTGCTTGATGTATTCCTCTTTGCGCTGGCGAAAGGCTCGCTGTTGGGGAAGGTCAGCAGGGCGCTTTGAGGTTCATGGCGTGGCTACGGACCTGTGCGGCGCGGTTCTGGGCAGCGCGCTTCGAGGTACTCAACTCGCGACGGCCTTTGCGCTGTTCGTTCTGGTCGGCCATGTGGGCCGCCTCTCCTTGGCTCATCTGGTACTGCTGGCCGGCAATGGCAGGGTCAATGGCGTGCTGCTGGGGGCTGGAGTGTGGATGCGGCTGGAGGGCCGTGTTCGTGCTGGGCTGGCCAGCGCCGGCAGCAAGCAGATGTTCTCTTAAACCTGTGTCGCGATGATGTTAGTAATCGGGTGCCCAAGCCGACAGCTTGGATCAGCGCAGCGGCAAAGGGGTACTAACTCATCTCGATGGTGGGCGGCGCCTTTTGATCCTGGCAGCGTTAGCGGAGCATGCGGAGGGAGGTGTCTGGGCTTACGTGAGTAGCAGGTGGCTGTTGCATGGTGCTGCTGTAGGTGCGAATGGACGGATAGAGGGTGGGCAGGCTTTGCGACATCAAAATGGCGCCTGGGGGAGCGGAAGCGGGCGAGGCAACGGGCGAGGCAGCGGGAGAGGTTCGGGATCAGTTGCGCGGTGCAGTGTCCTTGTGGCAGCAGCAATTAGCGCAAGGCGGCGGCAGCGCAGCGGAGGCCAGGGAAGACAATCATTTGAGGGCAGCGAGCAGCGAAGGCAGCGCGGTGCAGGGGCGTCGAGGGCGCGCGCAGGGCCTGCGACGAACAGCGCGGGGCGGGGGGAGTGGCCTCTCCACCATGATGATGAGGAGCAGGTAGAGGGCAGACGACTTACCTGGGCGTCGCGTGCGGTGGGCTCGAAGGCCAGAGTGACGGGGTTGGCTGGCGGGAGCTTAGTCAAAAATGACTGATGGAGCGGGCTTGACGGGCATTTATAGCAGGAACGCTGGGGGTGGGCGGGTGCGGGTGCGGCGAGGCAACTGCGAGGAGGCACGAGCTCGGCATTCGGCGCGCCTCTCGCTGGCTCTGGCGCTCTCTGCCTCTCTGGAGAGCCAGAGAGACGCGCCCATCATCTATGCAGCGCCCATCCGTCGACAGCACCTGCTGCCCGTCTACAGCACTTGCTGCCCGCCCACACGCTCCGGGCGGCCGCGTCGGATGGGCGAGCGTGCCTCCCATGCAGGCCCGCGACGCCCACTCCATTTACTCGTTCCGGTAGGATATACTCCAGAGCGCGCGCTGATGTGCTGACCAATGTCTTGCCCAACACGGCTCCAGAGCATCATCCTTGGCGCCTCCGAAATGCCGTTCGATACGCCGCCGTCGACAGGACTCGACTGCGCCGCCGCGGCCTCGCTCGGTCGGTGTCTGTACCACCTGTACCACGTCTGCTGCTGCGCCGGCGATTGGCCTCTGCCCGCCCCAGCCTGGAGTGCCTGGCTGGTTGATTATTGGGAACAAGGACTGCGAGCAGCTCGCGGTGCAAGGGCCGTCGGCTAGCGTCGTATTACGTGACCAGTCTTGATCGGGCCCTGCTGCAGAACCCACCCGGACTGTCGACGACCCTCACCAGCTCCACGTCTCTCCGCCAGCTCTGCCAGCTCTGCCAGTCCCCTCCACGACCATGCCTTCGCTTGCCCGGTCCCTGCCCCAGTACGTCTTTCCCTCCTCGCCTTGCCCTGCCTGTCCTGCCCTGCCTGTCCTGCCCTGTCCTGCCCTGCCTTGCCTTGCCTCGCCTCGCTTCGCCTCGCCTGTCAACCTGCATGTATCAATGTACATTCCTGACATGCACTGGGCCTTAGAGTATCTGCAAGGCTCCACGCACCCGCCCGTCGCCCTACCCTAGCACCACTTGCCTCCATCTATGCTTCTCCGCTTGCATGTCTCTCCACGTCAGATTCTCCATCGGCAACCGGCCTGATCTTCTCTCCCGGCCAACCCGCGAGCCTGCCGCTGCGACTCTCGCATCTGTCAGCCTGGTCCATCTCATCCACTAGAATGGGCATCACGCGGAGTTTCTCCTTCCCTACCTTCGCCGCCGCCTGGCGTTTCATGTCCCTAGTTGCTGATGAGTCAAAAGCGAAGCGTCACCACCCCTCGTGGCATAATCTCTACAATCAGGTAACCATCGAATGGACCACCCATCACCCCAAGGGACTGAGCCTCAAGGACATCGAGATGGCCGAGTTTTGCGATCGAGCCGCTGCAGACGTCGGCCTCAAGCCAGACAGCAATTGATCCCATCCGTCCAGTCACCATCGTAACCAAGGGTTTGCAGAGATCCTGTCGCTATGTCCATGCAGTCAGCTCCGGATCCGAGCCGGGTCCTTCTCCACGTCCCCCACCTCCATCTTAATTCATGTGCCACAACATAGCACCTCTCGGTGATTACATGATACTCGTCCGTATCGGGCGAAACAGCGAACACGGCTGCTGCCGCTTTGGCGCAGATAAGCTTACCCTAGTGGATCGTCAGCTTCCAGGGCCGCTTGCACAATTCGTTGCCTCAGTAATCTCGTACAAAGCGTAGAAGCACATTGTTGCCTCGTTCCGTATACTTAGAACAGAACCTCCGAAACCTGTGTAACACCGTACTGCTGGTAGCCTACCATCGCTTGCTGTGGTGTAAATTTCGGTCCTCGCTTTTTGCACAAAATGTCTCCCACACCTCAACCTCCCTCGCCCGGGAAAGCCTCGATGTTGACGCGTTCCAACCCGACATCATCCACTCTAACTGCCAACACATTCTGAGCTCTGTAATGTGCTTGCTGCCAGTTCAACAATACTCGATGATCCGCAGTAGGGTTGTCAAGTGGAGATCCAAAAAAAGGTCGCTGGGCATGGTAGAATCAAGAATTGTTTGTTGTCATGCTCGTAAGATGCCGAAAGCGGCTTCCTGCCTCTTGGATGCTTCACTCGTTCGTCCTGCAATCTTGCCGCAGTCGGCAGCAATCAGATTCCCATATTTGCATCCATTTTATTCCTGCATGTTTTGCTTGTTTCCGGCGCCCATCCACCTCTAACTCCGAGGGCGTTAGGCTTACTCAGCCATCAATCGCCATGGCTTTCTTTGGTTAGGTTCACCCCGTCTTGTTCCTTACGCTTGCGTGGAATGAACAGTCGCTCACTAATCGGCTTAATATGCAGACAAATTTGGTTCTCTGGGCTTAAGCAAGCCTTCGTACACCATCACATCTGAACCTGGTTAGTTTAAACTTCAATCCTTCATACTTTGTTGTACATAGCGGAATTCCGACATCTTTGGGAGCCGAACTCTATACCGCCTGATCTCGGATGATCTAATAAAACACTTGTTTCCAGACCTCCGTTCTATCAGCCATGTGGAGGTGGCGAACGGAAGCCGGCGGATTTGTCAGAAAGAGAGCCAACGCATCGAGACTGGCTTGAGGATGAGTGTGTCATTCTGTGGGGTTACTAAGACCCGAGGAGGAAAATCATGGAGACCATGATCGGGTGACCAGGGCAGTGGCCTCGTGCGAACGTCGGCCGCTGCATGAGAACAGCGTATGTCGAATAGAATTCCGTTCTTGGCCTATCTCGCCGCGTTGTGATGCCCCTAGCTCTCCACCTAACCTGTGCCGAGATGGAGTAATCAGCATCATACAAGAGCCCGTCTGTAGGTCCAATCCCAGACCTTGGAAGCGAAACTATGATGAGATCATGCTAAATCGCTTACGCAGGCGGAGATGCGAAATATCCCAGAATGAAAAGACTTGCAAGGGAAGATAATTTCAGAGATCTGCTGATGTAGACCCATTTATCCACTCTTCGTAAGCATCGTTTGTCTTGGTGGAATCCGGCATCTTGAGTGGTCGATCGAACTGAGATCAAGCCTCAAACCACAGTAATCCACTCTACCCCATTTTCATGATCCACTGCACGCATTTCGATTTGAACGGATACGAGAAACTTTGCGGGGCACGCGATTTCCCTAGCACTACTCCATGCCCTCAGGACAGCACGGTCGAAATCCCAAGCTGTTCACGAACGTCCAGCTGGGGTCTTTGGGCTCTGCAGGAATCGTGCCCACCGGCAGCACGTTTTCACCGCTAGTCATCTTCGCCTGGTAAAAGACCTTCAGCAGTCCGCCTCCACACGCCGAGGACGTTTCCGACCCATGTCCGTCCGCGTTGCTGCCAAAATGCTTGGTGAACCTGCCGTTGCTCGGCCCCTGCATGACGAGCAGGTTGCCGCCTATCGTGTCCCAGGGCCCGTCGACCCACGTGTAGTACGCCCCGACCATGAGCACTTCTTCTTTGCCCGTGAGCTGCGCGTAGCCACTGGCGTCCATGCCCGTGGGGTTCATGACCACGCGGTCTCGCGGGCTGGTGGTGACCTGTACATAAGCCGTGCAGTTTGCGAATTGGTCTCGTAGGGACGCTTCAAAAGGTTTTTTTTAGTAAACAGGCTGCAGGAAGGGGTCCGGTTGGGGGGAGGGGGAGGGGGAAGAGAGGGGCTGCTTTCGTACTTCCCGGGCCGATGTACGGTTGGAATCTTGGCAAATAGTGCGTGATGTTGCTCTCTTTGTTCGTAAAGGTGACGAGCTCTTTCTCTTCCGGGCAGTGGGTTCCCGTGTGGCTGACGGGAAGTATTTCGATCGTGGACGCCGTCACGCTAGGTAGGAGGAAGGGGAGGAGACTTAAGAGAAAGAGCATTGTGGCTGCCATTGGCTATCTGGAACTTCAAAATCGTGACTCTTCCGTCCCAATCAAAGGACGTCGCTTCGATTCAGTGCGCTGGTTTAGGCCGCTTCAAATCTTTATAGGCACCATGAAGACTTATTGACGTGTGCACCGCTGCAACACAACACTTGTTGTAGCACTTAGCTAGAATCAAGATCGTAAGATTCCGGTCACGAGTCATTGTTAATATAAGTATACGAACCACTTTGCATGTGGTAGACTCGGGCCTTTGATGCTCAATTAATAACCCTTGGCCATCTTCGTACGGCCGGAACTAGGTGCCCCGGTTTTGCACACCAGTGTAATCCTGCACTTCCACCGCTTATTTTCAGGCTACTAACCTCGCGAAGCCCTGCATAAAGAACATAGATCACCACACAAATAAGTTGATTCGTTGAACTCATGGATTACTACAACCCCGCCCTATTCGTCCATTACTCATGCCGCAGCTTGATCGGAGTACGGAATATCGTATCGAGCTGCAGTCAGCAAGCCATATACCCTTGTAGGTAGGCCAGAGCTGATTTCTGAACCTACAAGTACTTCCCCATTACACATTATTCCCAAAGCCTTGCCAATCCCTTGCGATGGCTATGCAAAGACTCCTGCTCCCCTTGCTATCGTGACGTACCGCAAACCATAACTAGCATGAAACCCCAATACCCTACCAAGCTCGAAAGCGAACAATCAATGCTGGCTATGCGCATCCGAAAAATAAAGGAATGCGAAAAGCGGAGAGTGCTAGTGTGAAAACTCTCTCGTTGGGGGGGTATCGTAGGTGAAAAAAAGCCCTATAAACATCCATGTGCAAAGTCACGGAATCGGAGACATCATCATCATCATCATCATCCTTCTACTCGTTCACCGCGCCTTACGTGTCGTCGACTCAAAACTATGTGACGTCAGTACAATGTCTTCACATGGTCAAGAGGACGAACTCACCATCGCGCCCTCGGCGGCATTCACTGCATCCTTCCGGCTTCTAGCCCTTCGAGTATCCGTTTCGGTGAGCACCAACGCGCACTTGAAGCAGACGAGCGTTTGGCGCGTTGTAGGGCTGTACTTCCATAGCTTTTCTTCGACGGTAATGCCACATTTTTCACACTTGACAGGCACATGGTCACCCTTCAGCGTGCCATTTAGCGGAAGCATATATGGCCGTGCGGCTTGGGCTTCCATGGAGCTGTAGCCGGGAGCGCTCGCTACGCTGCGAGGGGCAAAAACGTGACCGGAGTGAACATGGCGGGATTTTGGTGATTTTGGTGATTTCGGGGAGAATTGCACGGGCTTCATGGCCAACGCATCACTCTGCAATGTGTTCGTAGGATGAGCACACTGCCTCAATGGAGATCTGGAAGGCAACGGTGGCCGAAGGGATGGGACCGTACCATCTTTCGGAAGTGTAGCTGGAGGTATGGCTCGCTCAGCTATTACATACGGATCGAAGCGGCTGGATAGTGGTCGTTGACTTGCATCATGCGTGTTAACCCAATCTTGGACGAACAACCGAGACTCCTCCCTCAAGGGGCCTCTTTTCTTAGATTTGTTAGACACCGTGTTGTGTTCATGATTTTCCCCGTAGGATGGGGAGGAACTAAGCTTTTTATACGGGTAAGCGACTCGAGAGGTGGGGTGAGGAACGATGGGTGGTGGACCCTTGGGTGTACTCACCCGATGCATTTGGTCCCTGGTCGCGTTATCATTGACCTTGTAGGCACGCCCAGTTTCCGTCGAATCAACCTTCTTAGACACTGCGTGAGTAGATTTAGCCGGTAACTCGATGCGTTTGATCATCTCCCGTGTGACTTTTGTAGTTGAAACGCGCATGCACACGCAAATCTCTGGCTCTTCATCATCATAAAATCCGCTGCTTTCGCCTGGACCAAGGTCTTCGAAGTCACTAGGACTGGTGTTGTCCTTGTCTTCAGTGTGCAGAGTGATTCCGCCAGGCACTGTCTCGTTTTTGAACGTTCGCAGTGAGCTTTTTCGGGTCGGGATGTCCAGAAACTCTCGCTTCATAACGCGTTGATTATCTTGCAGTCGAAGGACTTCGCGATCCAATTTTGCTTTTTCTTCCTCAAAATGTCCAAATTCCCATGCTTTGTTCTGGGATATCCGCTGCTCAGCTTCGAAACTGCCGGGCGTGTCACAGTCGGACACGTTGTTTCCCGTTCGGCTCAACGTTTGGTTGTGAAGGCGGCCCTCCACTGGCTGTCGCAGGGTTTGGATTTGGACCGGACCAGGTAATGAACGACCATGAAGCTCACTATAATCAGGAACAGCGCCGAATATAGGCGAATTAGGTCCATGACGCATTTGGTCTTTCCAATCGTCCTCTTCTACGTGCGTGAAGTTTTGCGATTCGAATTTATACATTATCCGAGGAAAGTTGGGCGTGGTTGCGGAACGTGGCAACGAAATAGTAGACATGCGACGATCATGGTACTCTTGAATTACGTCCAGCTCGGCATCATCAGACTCTGCTAGAATTATGCTATCTTCACTCGGAGACGCCTCGGTGATTGGCGGCATTTTCTGCAGCGATTTCCTGTTCTTTTTACGCAACTTCTGCGAAGATGGCCTATGGAGCGTCGAGGATGAAGAATGAAGATCAGAGTCGCTGCTGTATTCCTTTTCGTCATCGATCACGGTTCCTGGAAGCCCCAGCGGATCGAATCGAACGACAGCTGAAGCACCCTTCTCACGAGAAGAGAACGACGGAAAAAGATCTATCATACGCATCGCTTTCTTCTTGCCTTTCTTGAGGGCTCCGAAGTTCGAGTGAGACGGAGGTATCTCAGTGATCGGATTCTTGAACGCAGTCAGCATCGGCTCAGACGCCATTTTGCGTAGCTGGGGTGTTTGTACCCAAGGGCCTGGCCGGCCTTTGTCCTCGCTTCCGTCCATTTGAATCAACGTATTGACTTCCTGCCTGCCATTTCTCGAGTTGTGGGAAGGAGTTTCAGGTGGCTCAGTCTCTTCAACAGCAACTCCAAGTACTTTGGCCGCTTTCGGCGTCAATGGTGGCAGTGGCGATGCTGGGGATGCTGCATAACTGTGGGCGTTTCCCGGGCGCTCCTTTGGCTTCCATGAATCGAGAAGCATGTGCTTCTTCTTGGTCTTAGCATCGAACGCCGTCTTGAGCGTGCTCGCCGCTGTGGACTCCTCGGAGTTAAGCGCAGGCATGGTGCTGCTGCGCGGGAGAGCCAAACGTCGTGTCAACCTGCGGCGCTGGCCTTCTGTTGTATTGAGTGCTGGTCGCCTCTGGGCTGAGTCTAGGGTGGTTTTTGGAATGTCCATCGGGTGATGCGATGCTTGGGCGGTGACAGATCGCGACTTGAGGGAAAGCACGCCAGGACCACAGATGCGAGCCGAAGCGGGTGGGTCTAACAGTTTGCCATGGCGGCAGCGGCAGTGAGTATTGGAAAGGAAGAGAAAGCAGTCTATGTGGGGGTTTGGACGGTGCGTGGAGGACAAGAAGGCCTGCTTGTTTGGCCAACGCGAGCGGGAGTGGCGTGTGGACAACATAACACAACACGACAGAACAGCGCAGCCCGGACAACGGTAAATTACAAACAAAAAGCTGAGTAGAAACTACTGCCAGTGAAATGACTAAAGAAGGAAACTGCTATTCTAGGGTATACGGCAAGGGTTACAAACAATGTGAATGCACGTGCCCAATGTGCGCTGACCACTCTCCGAAGCTATTCAAGATGAACATATAGTCCCATCATCCCCAGACCCAAACGCCATGTACATGTATACTCCATAACTTCTACTTGTTGTCTGGGAGACAACCGAGTCGTGCTACCTGCTCAGACACCCCCCCAGTGTCACTCCTTGTGTCGGTAGAGGTGGAGGGTGAAGCAATGGTATCGGCTGTCCTTCGAAGTCCTATATCACTAAGGTTTTTCGACGATGTCTGTGGTGGATCCGATGTTAGCATTCCTTTGCTAAGCACAGTACTGCCCAATGTTTTAAAGGATTTGGATTCGTGCCCCGACATTCGATTTTTAGGAAGGTTCCCCAGACCTCGGTGCAGCTCCATATGTTGAGGAGATGAAGATAAGAAGTCTGCAATTTCTGCTTGACTTGTGCCATTCCCTTCAGGTGTTGACGAAGAGGCAGGCCTTTTCCCTTGCGCTGGGATTTGAAGGAACCTTTGGATAGCGTTGCGATCGTCATGCTCATCATCTTCTTCATCAGACGTACCTTCAAAGTACATGTCATCCCAAGTAGCCGAATCTTTGCTCCGTACGGTATCTGTGGTATTCAGACGACGATGGTGCTGGCTGCGTGAATCCAGTGGTGAGAGCTCGTCGGCGACTTCACGCATCTCACTTTCAGTACGCACCAAAGACAAGTGCGTCGCTCCTTGTCCCTCAACGCGTTCTCCATCTTCTTTTACCGGCTCTTCGATACCCTTGACAACTCGATCATTCCCAGGCTCGTTCTCGTCCCGTGTGGCGGCCGAATAGGTGTCAGCAAAATGCGTATCACAGAGGTGTTTAATAACTGGCCAACCATAGGCATTGGCAAACATGCGCCGCACCACAATGTTGTTGTGAGCGTCGGGTTCGAGACGCACCAACACTTTTCTCCAGGAAAGATCTCTGTGATATGCTCGCGCAATCTTTTCTTCCACACGCATATTGCTACCCTCTTCTGTGCTACCGTTGGAAACTTGGGAGGTACTAGTTTCACCTGAAAAAGACCTACCCGGAGTTTTCTTCTTTGCTGGAGGGGGTGGAATATCATCCGGGTGATATATGCGGTCATGGAAAATGGTACGAGCCCTTGTCGATGGATCAATGATCCAAGATGTTTCAGGTACAGGTGGGCTAAGAAGATCGCCAGCAGATTCAAATATCGTCGTCTTTGGCGGGGCGGTGACATTAGTTGGATCATTGACCAATGAATCACCACGTGTAGCTGGAGGTCGTTTATTCTGCCGTCCTGAATGTACTGCTAATGCTTCATCCATTGGTGGATGCTCCTCGGCTTGTTCCAAGGCAATAGTTTGGCTTCTCCTGAACATCTTCTTATCTCTGTTTGTATGCTTTCCTGATGGGCGGATGTAGCTCCATAGCGTAGACAGTGTGGATTGATTTGGGCTTGCATTCGCCGCAGTCAGCCTTCCCTCAGAGCTGCGTCGCTGGCCGTCTAACCACTGGTTTGCGCTTGGTTCTGCAGCTGCTTGGGCTTCGTCGTCTTCGTTAGTAACATCAGCACTCGGCTGCGGCACAGTAGTTTCGTCTCCACTGAAAGATGGAGAGTCGGTATCTTCGTTTTGAACGTCGGAGAATGTGAGTCTTGAGGGGTTCGGCGATGTATTCTGGCCAGTTAATTGGCCAAATCCCCATGCAGCCACCGTGCCGATTAATCCATTTTCTCTCCTCGCCTTTTCGACCTTGCCCAAGCCTCTCCAATCGAGGAATAAGAGACAGCTTGTGCGCAAGGGTACGATTCCGTCATTGACCACATTCGAATAAACGGTTCTGTTCCTGAACATGCGGAGGACAACATGTGCAGGACCCGTCGGAAGTATTCGGAGCAAAGGCTTGGAGCCAGGATCATCTTGTTTGTGTTGCCCTTGGGATTGAGCTCCGAAACCACTCACCATCGCCGTCCACCCACTTCTTGCTAATGTAGGGGCTCTCCATGTCAGACCCAAGTCTTGGCCAGTTCTCCCTACCAAGCCGAAGTCGAGAGCGAATCTGATATACATGGGGTTCTCGTTACTCAATCCCAAAAATGGTGAAGCCATAGCGATAAAGTTGATGGGCTTGATGTTCTCGAAGAATTGTGGAGAATGCTTGTAAATATATGCGACGGCGTACGTTTGCACAACACCACCCAGGGAATGGCCTACGAAACTAATACCGGTAAATTTATACGCTCTTTTAACGTCACCGGAGTCTTTTGGGCGGTGGACACTGCTCCCAGAGTGTGCCGGTACACCAGCATCCGCTTTGTCTTTCGAAAAAGGCGTGAATTTTTGTTTCTTGATGGGGAGAAATGGCTGGTCGGGATATGTCAACTCAAGAACAAACTTAGCTAGCCTCTTTCCTAGATACTGGATACCACGCTCTGTGCGTATGACATTCTTATCAAACCCCCGAACTACCACCTCTTCATCATCGGTATCATCGTCATCGCACTGTTCGGATATGTCTTCTTGACCACCAGATAAGGGTGCAGTGGAGACATTATTGATTGTATCTGCGTTACCTCGTCTCTGTTGTGGCTCTTCATGTCTTCGACTCCTCCGGTTCTCCCGTGCTTGCCTAGCAGTTGCGTCTATACTCTCTTTCAGATATAGCATATCGGCCCCAAGATTGCTATGCAGTCCATGCGTCAAGATTACAAGATGTATCTTCTTCTGCTTTTTAGGCTTGTCGATGTGGTTTCCGCTCGCATCTTTAGAGTTCGGCCTGATTTTCTTGCTCCCTTCAGCCTCGTACACTGGCAGCTCTGGTTTGTTCCAAAGGCTTGTGGTGTCATCCACGACCAACCTTATAGCTCTCGAGTAGACTCCTTTGGGATTTGCAGCATGACTCGTCTTGTGAGATTGTTTGCCTTGCTGGTGGTCCTCTACCTGCCCGGGAGCTCCGTGAGAGTTGCCGGTGATAGCCGTGAAACCCAAATCCAAAGACCTCTCATCGCGCGCTACTAGTAGTTCGTAGCTTACGGACGCGGACTGTGAGAAGATAATCTGCGAAGCAATCTCGATTATCCATGTGGCAGCTCTCGGCGTAGTGTCGTCTAACTCTCTCTCCCCAACAACCTCACGGATGCGTTCTGGCACCGTCAGCCTGGCGTTCCATGAACCACCAGCCTTAAGGTTGGGCTCGAATTCAGGTACTCCTTCTTTCTTCGGCAACTCGACCTTTTTGTTCGGATTGAAGGTAGATGGGTATGCGGCAACATGAATGGTATAGGGCCCATGGAGGTATGCGGCGCGGAGAGGAATTGCAGATGTATTGCGAATGCGCACATGCAGGAAACTCGGAGAGGGCAGTATACGATCCTCGGAGGGTGTGTATGTCACTGTGTACCTGGGGGAAACTCGTTAGTACGAAAGCACTTGTCCATGCGTTGTATAGGCTGTCCACCTCACTACTTCTCCAACCTTGACGCTCCCCGTCTGGTGGAGCAGCAACATGCTCTTAGCGTACTGTTCCTCGCGTCGTAGCTCCTGGCGCGAGGACGTGACAAGAAAGTACGAAGACTGGGCTTCCGCGCGGCCCGCGTCTGGAATCTGAGATAGAGTGTAGGTGCGCGGTGTGAGCAGCATTTAGCGGAAAACTAGCAGAAGCCGGCTGCGATTTGGAGCGGTGATAGCGGAAGCGTTGGACCATGTAGTAGGTTATACATATTATGCGACCGGACGGCGTTCAGATGGATGTAGGGCCTTTGTACGATAAGAGCTCGTGTCAAGGACGCGAAGAGATCATGCAGCGAGCGAGGGCGAGATGCTGTGTCCTGTGGCACGTCATACGCCGGATCCGCGTGGCCCCTAGCACATAGCCTCGCAGGGTTGGTTCGAGACTGGGATGGCCCTTTCACGTGACGTTTTCACGTGATTCTATTTGTGCACGCTGTTCTTAGCACTACATTGAGTTCTATGCGCTTTGTGCATATAGCCTCCGCGCCCTAAGCGCATAGATAGTTTCGATCCAATCATCTGTTCTCCTACTATACTGTCCGCCTACTCATCTGTTGATCGACATAGGTTTGGATACGGAAATAGAATGCAACCTTATTGCGGCGTGGATGCAATGTGCGACTAAAAAGTCCGGCTTTTGTGTTACTGAATCTAGCGCCCCTTTTTAGCACAGTGTTAAGCTCGGCTATAGATTCATTTTTGTGGCGACTAAAAGGATGTACCAACGATTCTCCAGAGAAATATCACATATACGCCACGACAGTTTTTTAGATTCAGATACGCAAAGTAGGCTTGCGTCCTACACGCAAGGAAAAGAATCTCTAAATAATAGTGCTTCCCCTGTTACAAAAACTCAAAAGAACAATAAAAAGACCCCATATAGTATGCCACCGTGTAGTAACCTAAAAGAATTATATATTATACTTGCTTTACAATATCGGCGAATCTATCCATATCAACGACCTACATAGTCCAGCGTACTGTTAGAAAGAGCTGAGATCCAAATAACTTCACCATAGCTAAATCTAGTATGTCTTCCCGAAAGCAATAACCTACCAGAGACTACCTTGCGGGTACTCCATATTGATTATGGGGTCGATAGGGAAGTAGTAGCCATCTCGACCCGTTAGTATAGGTGTGTTATACCCACCACGACCTAGTGAAACAGGAGTGTTATAGCCGCCGCGTCCAGACATTCTGTCTATACTCGAATTTATCTTGAGTTGTTTATTCGTGGCGACGGGTTTATTTGGGTTTATATGAAAGACGAAAATGGGTTATATATGTTTAAAGAAGAGCATAGTACAATGCGTCTTGATCATAATTGAATAATGTGTTGATCATGCTCTGTTCAAAATTTTGAAGATCCACATTATGCGAAATGCTGGGGTTTATTGTCTTCGTTGTCCGTGTGACTAAGAGCATCGATTTTTCTTTAGCAATTGTAATCCACATCATTGTCATAGAAATCAATATAAATAGTTGTAATCTAAGAGAGGTTGCATTTGGTAGTCCACTTTAGCCAACATGACCCAGAACAAGGGGTATAGAAGTGGGGGTTTTTTTTGAATTCAATATACAGAATTTGAAGTTGCGTCTTACACGCAAAGAAATGAATATTAAGATAACAGCATTTCCCCTGTTGCAAAAATCCAAAAGATTCCACTATACGTGGGCTCACATAGCCAGAGTGATTCTCCTATAGGACTTAAAAGCGTACGCAAAGCCTTCTACTATGAAATTTTACTTCCTGTAGAGCCCTAGTTCCTTTCTGCGTTCCCCTAGCACCTCAGCGCCCCGTCGTCCGTTAGCAAAGACCCCGACTCTCCACCTCCAGATTCCTTCGTCTCCCCAGCCCCAAAGTTCATCCTCATCCATCCACTCAATCCCATGTATAACCCCACTGCATTCAAGTTCTATTGGTTCCAAACAAACCATGCTATCCTCAATTGGCGCATTGTAGTAGTACTCCCAGCCGCATTGACTCAGGAAGGCATAGTCGCCTGGTTTGCCCTGGGCATGCGAAAGCGAGTACCTAGGTGAAAGAAAGGCGAGCGGCTCAATGGCATATACTTTCAACGTACGCCAAGCGCCCAGCGCGATGCGGCGAGATTCTGGGGAGACGGCAAGTTTGAGCCCATGCGAGGGAAGATTGCTAAGCGGAGGCGGAAAGATGAGTTCCGCGACGTAAAGGTGAGGTAATCTTTGACTAGAGGTCGAATCGAACTGTGCGCACTCCACTTGTTCTTCAACTACCTTCAAGATGAAGACTCCCTGGTGAACTTCAGCCCATTCGCCGTCACGATATACTTGGTGCGCGCGATTAATGACGAGCTCCAATGCCGTATTAATGCATGTTGGCTCACCACCGTTCAACCCATCGTCTTCGATCATGTGATGATGTTCATGGGCCAGAATAACCCCTCTAACCGGTACGGTAAATACTGCATCCATGATCTTCGGAGTGAACGTTTCCTGCCGATGAAAATCCCACGTAATTATTGCATCCGGCACCGCCCTTGAGCACGCTAGTGGCACTGTCGCGGGATAAAAGTATATTACATCGTTTCTTATGCGCATGTCTTTGATCCGATTTGCTGCCAAAATTTCGACTCTAATTTTGTGCATCGATTCGGTAACCGATTGGTCCATTTTGTTATATGTGATAAGTCTGTATCTATCGAAAAAGAAGTGACCGTTGAAGCTGCTGCACCAAGTAATCAAAGGGTCGCCTTTTATATCGACCGCCATCGCTGCCACATCACGATAGATGCCGGGCACTCGAATGTCATATTTTCCCACTACCCTAGGGCCGGTGAATGGGTCAAGAAGTATAGTGAGAAAGGTCATATCGCTGGGTGGCTGCTGATGGACTATATGCGATCGTGAGAGCAATATCCCTATTTTAGGACTACTTCCACATAACCGTGAACAGGCGCTCTTCCAAGCAACTTTCACAATCTGATAACCTTCAGGACCCCATGTGTCGTATTCTGGTAAATACTGGGACAAGGTCTGTGAAGAAATCACGTGAAGTAATCTTGGATATCGTTCCGTATCCCACTTCGTTCTTGGTTCCTTGTGGAAGTCATAGATGTTGACAACAGCCGAATGGGCATCAACTTCGAGGAATAAAAGAATATTCGGCAGGGTGGTACGACCAGATACCTGTTCCTCAATGGGCTCATCATTACGACAAAGTGGTATGCAGATATCGTCATCATACCATCGTACTACACTGCTGAGGCTGCACCTGTATCCGGTAGACGGTGCTCTCCAAACGTGCATGTCGGCCATACGTGCAGCTCCATGGAAGAGATGTTGCGCAGCTTGTCGACCGAAGAGCTTCAGCATCGTAGACTTTGCTTTCCGTGATTCGAGAGATAGAAGACGCTGCCCCGGAATACGCCCCAATTGGCGCCGCAAAAGAGTCTTGGACTGTAAGGCATGATTGCGGAGCACCTTACACGTCAGCAAGAAGAGGTAAAAAGATGCTGGATCAAGTATCAATAGGACCTGTTGGATAATCTCTGCTGGTAAATCTAGGAAATTCATTGCACTGAAGGTTAGGAGGGTTGGCCATGGAGAATATACTAGCTACATATAGGACCAAATGCCAAGATATTAGCGCCGCGCTAATTGGCTCAGACTGTTTGAGGAAGAGCTGTAGGACTCCATACACCTGGAGCCACACAAGGTCACGCTCTCATAGGAAAAAAAAAAAGCTGGATGTAGTAAGGTTTGAGTAAGTGCCTTCAAAAGTAGGGCCTGGACAGGGTAAAGCATTAAAAGAAAAGGCTATACAGGCGTTTAAAAGAAGGCTTTAGATGGTGTAGGAGAATAAAAGAAAGGGCTACAAAAGCCTTTGAAGAGGGGTCCAAAGTAGGGTGGAAGAATTGAATAAAAGATTATGAGGGCCCTCTGATGGTGTTGTTTAGCATACTTATTTCCGACATCTTTACTTCTGCGAGGGGTACGCCACAGCCATGTTAAAGTATGTGATGGAGTATACTCCACTAATTGGTCCTTGTTATTGCATTGGGGCAAAGCTGCTCCGGAGAACTCAGTCTTCCACATTAGCATTGAGCAAAACGGAACTCATATTCATGTTAAATGAAGATAGATCTGACTATTGGTTACTATGCGATGGGAACAATGCTACACCTCTAAGACTAAGACATTACCTGGGAAACGTTGCTAAGCGATCAACTCGTTTCTCCGGAATTTACATTTCCATCCTTTCAGTAACCAGGCCAGGCTCTATGGTCCTGGAACCTACAGTTTCATCAAGACAAATGAGCCCAAAAAAGTCCCTATGGGTACAGCTGGTTGATAATGGCGAGCTAGTTGCAGGAGTAGTAGATCGTGGTGGAGGTTCGGTGGGATCTAGACAGTCCCCGAACCAGCCAAAATGTTCACAGCTTCCTGTCGACGACAAATGCGTGTGCGTAGAAGTAGTGGTAACCGTGGGTACAGGAACTGGAGAAGGCGTCGGTGTAGTGACTCTCGTCTCATCGTCGTTGTCATCTAAACAGCCAAACCATCCTGGTGTCCTGCATGATGACGTTGAGGATGTCTTTGTTTTAGTCTTCGTTGTGGTTTTTTCAGTTGTGGTTTCGTCCAAACAGCCAAACCAGCCTGGCGTCTTGCAAGTTTCGGTTCTCTTGGTCGTTGATGTTGAAGTAGTCGTAGGGATTGTGAAAGACGTAGTGCTATCAGTGCCATTGCTTTCAAAAAATTCCCAGGGATAGCAATCAGTACAATTTACATACTGCTCACACTTGGCTGGCTCGTCGTACTTCTCTAGGACTTCTTTGATCACGTTCACAATTTTATGGGTTCCGATCCCTACACGCCACCCGAAATCCTGAACAGTATCGTAAACGCACTTCTTACCTGTGTGACATATACTCTCCAAAGCATACCCGCCTAGGGTACACATACTGCTAGCTTTGTTGCAGCTTCCCATGTATATAGGGTCTGCGGTATGGCCAAAATGGAAACCTCCTGTCAGTTCACGTTTTTGAAGGGAGCCAACTTGATGACCGGGCGGCACCGGAAGGCCCAATCGTGATGCTGGCATAGCCTCGGGGACGGCCTCGAAAGTGAGTGCAGGATGGCCATACGTAAGACCCAAGAACGACGACACGGCGCCCCCAAGAGAGTGCCCAGCCATCCAAACGTCTGCACCAGGATACAAAGCTGTGATGTTATGATATAAATCCCGGGCAGCATAATAATACCTGTTCTTGTCTCTCAACGCTCCAACCAGGCACGTGGAATTGCATGTATAAACAGACGTCTGACAGTCGCATACCTGCCTCCACATGTATTGGCCCCCCTGGCCGCAGCAGCAGCTGAAGAACAGATTATCGTTGATTTTGTCATTGGTGGTTGTCTCGGAGCCGTCGAAGAGCGCTGGCGTGGTTCCCTTGAGGCCGATAACCACGGTTGAATTGGTCGTGTCGGCAAATATGTGACCGCGCAGTCCGTCGGTCTCCCAACCAAAATCTTCGGTATAGTTGAAGCCCCCATGCACGTCTTCCCAATCGCCCGTATGCGGCTCCAGTATGTAGGCGTTGGCAGCCATTCGGGCAAAAGTAAGAACCGTGTCTTTGTCGGATACATTTGGGCCTGGGATATCGTCGATGGTCCAGTCGTCTGGGGCCAGCTGCGCTGGTTTGCCTGTTGCTCTACCCCAATCCAAGATGCTGTCTATTGTCGCCTTGCTTCTATCTTTCAGTCGCTGGATGCTCATGGCCTCGGATCGTATCCGCAACGGTGGTACAGGCTCGCGCGCATCACCTTCATCCTCACTCAACCATACTGCAACATTGTCTGGGATATCAAGCCGCCTATGAAGCTTTGGGTATTTGTGTATTCCATGGTGGAATATGTGCTTGAGCGAAAAGTCTCTCACGGAGTCGTGCGGGGCAGGCACCGACGGCGACGGAGGTAAGATGGGCAGCTCTAGGGCAACGCTGGACGCGGCAAGGAACGAGAGGAGGAGTGAGGCAGTAACACGGGAGGGCGAATCGCAGACACGGCGCATGTTGGAGTTGAGTAAGGGGAAAGGCGAGAGGCGGGATTTGGAGGTATTGATGGGCCCATCCTAAATGTACATGTTCATATCCATGGCCAGTGACGGCACGGGGGCAATGACGCTGGGCCCCGGCGGGCACGAGACCGTGCAAGTGGGCCCAGGAGCGGGGAGACGGGCATTGCACCATGTCCCAGCTAGGGAGGATCCACCGGCCTTGCCCGTCGTAGAATAGCGCTCCGAATGTACCTCATGTTCCCCCCATCGTCGGAACTGGGTTGTGCTATAGCTGTGCTGCTATTTTTGCCTTGCAAGATTCATGCCGGAGCATTCGGATGCCTTCTCCATCCATGCGACAGCCCCAGCTTCGTCTCTCGTCTCTAGCTGATGTTCTAATTACCCGCTAGGCGCCGCATCACACCATCTCGAGACCGATCCAGCAGCCTGCACCCTGTTTAGACCCCCGACGCAGCAGCAACACATTCCTCCGCCGACACACTCACTCCATCCTCCCACACCCATCAGTCATGGCCGAACGACCCAAGAATCTGCACACCTCCAAGTCATTCACGCGTCTCGAGTCTTCTCAGACCAAGGGTGCATTGTCCCGTAGCAGAGCGAGCACGCTCCAGGGACCACCAATGCCCACCATCTTAGACCCCTTGAAAGCCTCAGCCACGCCCGATGAGGAGGAAGCACACGCAGATGGCGATATCTTTGCTTCGAAAGAGGAGGGTCATGCGACCGAACAGGAACCCGCGGTGCCCGACAGCTTTGAAGAGCTACCCATTGAGATTCGGAGCTTGACAGAGAGGTACGATGCGGAATCCACATGTGCCCCGGGCAGTACCTAACTTGCGCAGGTTTCTGGAGTCACTCTCCGCCAAAGTCCACCCTAGCCCACTTTCTGCCGACCGTCTATCCGATCTATTCCAGGATTTCTACACACGCGCCTCGGCCAAGATAAACACACATATAGCCACCTTATCCGCCCGCCTCAATAGTGACGCATACAAGAAAACGCCAGTCGCAAGCCGACCGGGGTCCATACGGTCGACCAGTGGCGATAGTGGCGAGCAGCAGATGCTCAGCGCAACTGAGATGGTGGATCGGAAGAAGGCCAGAAAGCTACTCGATGTTAAGCGTGCATCGCTTGAAGAGGCTGTAGAGCGTGCTGTTTGCGAGAAAGTATATGACCGGATTTGGCGCCATCGGAGCACTGATGATGAGGAAAGAGACCACAAACTTCGGTCCCGTACAGCTGCCCTGTCGCTTGTTGGGATCGGTTTGAAGGAGCTCTTGATGACAACTGAGGAGCTAACCGAGGAAGAGCGTCAGAAGACCAAAGAGAGGGAAGGCGAGATCAGAGAATGGCTGTCGGCAGCCCGAGATGACTTGCTTCTCATGAATGAAGAGAAGTACCCCCTTGGAAAGTTGCGCCACCTCACAGCTGCTCACAAGTCTATTGTCGAGGCTCTCTCAAAGATATTCCCCGCCTCATCCTCCGCAGATGAGATACTGCCAACACTGATCTATACACTGATCACCTTGGAACCGTCACAGCTCAATGCAATCAGCGACCTGAAGTTCATCCAGCGATTTCGAGGATCCAGTCGCATGGACGGCGAAACCGCCTACTGTTTGGTGAACCTGGAAGCTGCCATATCGTTTCTTGAAACTGTCGATCTCTCTTCTCTACGCGCCGAGGAACCGGTGGCTCCTGAAAAGCCACATTCACGCCCCTCGACCCCGAGATCTGAGATTACTCCCATGGCACTTGGGTTGGCCCAAGCCCCTGATCTAACCCAGACACCAGCTACACCAATCGCTTCATCGCCACTGCCCCAACAGCCCCCGAGCCCGGGTACAAAAGCTCAGCGCCGCTTGAGCAATCTTATACAGACACAAACCAACCGGATAGAGGCTGCATCAGATGCTGTTCGCGAGTCAATCTTAGATTCTGCTGACCAAGCGCTTGGAAGGATCAACAATACACTAGACACAAGTTTCAAGTTTCTGTTCGGCCGAATGAGAGACCGTGATCCCAACAGCCCAGTTAATGAGCCGGCATTGCCAAAGACATTGGAAGATGCCAGAAAATTGGTCAGTTCTCCAACACGGATAAATGGAGAAGATGATAATGGGAGTCTGAGCGCTGCCAGCTCAGTTATTGGAGAGGATCGCTACGATGAGCGGACCAACAAAGATCTGCAAGCTAAGATGACGGATTTGTTTGGTGGTAGACGGCCAATGCGGGATCGCAGTGTGGACTCGACCCAGTCTGGGGGCAGTAGCAGCGGCAAACGTGCAGCAGCAGCTGCTGGCACTTCAAATGACGGGAAGTCTCCCATAGGGCACATTAAAAGCGAGATAGCAGCCCCGCCCAATACGTCCGCGGTGGATTCGATCCGTAATATGGGCAACAGTCTCAATCCTTTGAATCGGTTTGCCAACATCAATGTGCTTCCAAGATTTGGCCGCGTTGCAAGCAATGCAACCACTCCAATCAGCACACCGAATTCTGAACCCAACAAACAACTTCCTGCTGCAACAGCCGCACGGTCAGCTTCCAGCGACACGCTACAGGCGGACGAGAATGGCGCAAGAGCTATTGCGGCACTCAACAGCCTTCGAAAAACCACGCCGCCCGTGAAGAAGTTTTTGGACGCGAAGGATGCACAAGACTTGAAGCTGAAGGAAGTTGACGAGCTGTTGAAAGAATATCAGCGGCTGGCGAGCGCACTTAGAGGCGCTATCAATTCTTGAATAATACAAAGAGCATTGCGCGGCGTTTAGGGTATACATGTACATTTAGAAGAAGCGACAGATCATAGGCAGTTGCATTTGTAGTTATATGGAAAACTGATAGAGTATAGAGCTGACGGTGCAGTGGTTAAGTGCAAGATTCGAACATGTTCCGACTCGGATTGACCTCGGAACCAAGCCGTCCAACCAGCCTAAACAGTCATAGCATCCACGTCCGTGCGTCACGTAAACAAACACAAGTATTGCAGCCCGCATGCGACCGACAAAACCTTATCACACCAACCCAGCCTCACCTGCCTTCTTCGCATGCATGATGGTAACCCCAATGTCTACGCTCTCCCCAGAGAAGCTCAATGCTACCTCTAACTCCATTCCTATCGACGACGAAGTCGACACGACCTGGCATAACCCCCCATCCTCTCCATTTCTATCACATATCGACAACGACGACCGAGAGAATATTGCGCCGAGCATCCCTTCTACCCCTAGTAAACCGCTAAGCTCCGAAGATGGTGTCCCACAATCAGCTTTCAAGATATCGCCAGAGAAAAAAATCGCACTCAGGGAAAGAATCAGCCCCGTGAAGATGTCACCTAAAAAACAAGCCTTAGAAACCACCGAGCGTCCTGAATCTGCTATGGATAGCCGCGCGCGTCAGGACTCACCTTCGAGATCTTTGTGCAATACTCCTACCGAATCGACTCAGCGACTACGATCAGCGCCTCAAGATGGTCTGCCTGATGCAAACTCCACACCATTCAAGCCTCGTCCGTTATCGTACGGAGAGCCTGATCTACTGGAAGTCGAAAACCATAAATTGAAAACTGATATGCGGGCAATAGAGGAAAGACAGACAGGAGGCCACGGGTCATTGCATTATGATCATGAGGATGATATTACTGGCATCGAAGATACTGAATTCAACCCCGATGGGCCTGAATTGACTTCACTGGATGTTGAAGATACCTGCTTCAGTACATTTTCCGAGATGCCAGGCATCGATATGACTAGATTTGCGATGCTAAGACAGAGTCCTATGAAGGATGGGTATACTGATCAGGTAAACGCGGCCTAAGGTCAAATAAATTACCGTCAAAGTTGACCAACCAATAGTCTACGCCCCGTGCTCGTACTCTGGCATCACCCTCTTCTGTCCGCCGTGCCGAAAGGACGCCTTCTCCTACGCCTCGTCGTTCGCGTAAGGATAATGACACTACCAACCTACTTCTCGACTTTACTGCCCAGCTCGAGGCATTCTCTAGCTCCCGCCGTGGCTCTCCGCCCCGAAATCAAACCACATCTACTAAGTTTGCGTCCGAGTCCAACCTTACATCGTTCTACCAGAACCAGCGCTCCCCCGCCAAAGGGGGGTCAGCTCATGTGCCTGCAACCCCAAGCCAAACCCGTCAATTACTGAATCTCCTCGACTTCGAACTGCCGCCTCCACCAACCCCCAGATCTATGCCAACAGTTACTATTCGAGAACTTGAATCGTTAAAGTCTAATTTCCAGTCGCAGATATCTTCACTCACAGCTAGCCTGTCCGGCAAGGAGGCTCAAGTTGAGTCACTGGTTCAAGCAGTGTCAGATGCCGAGCGTCGCGTAGGAGAAACACAAGAGGCTCTCCGTGACGAACGATCTGCGCGCGAGCATGCTGAGGGCCAGATGGAAGATTGGAAGAAAAAGGGGGAAGAAGTGCAAAGACTACTCCAGGATGTCCAAGCTGAGCTTGCGCGAAACGATGCTGAGCGGGAACAGCTTCTCGCACGGCTAGCTGATACTGAAAGGCGAGCTGAAGAAGCAGAGTCCCGTTCATCTGATCTTGAAACCAAGCTCATCGAGGCTGAGAGTAAGAATGTCGACATGACCACTCTTGTAAACCCTGAGGAAGATGGCAGGAAGGTTTACTCTGAGATTGAATGCCAGACAGCCATTGCCGAGAAGGTCAATGAAGTTGCTCGGGACTTACATGCGGCCTACAAAGCAAAACACGAAAAAAAGATCAAGGCGCTCAAGGATAACTACCAGAAGAAGGCTGACGAGCGTTGCAAGGAACTCCGCATTCAGATTACGCGCCTTGAGCGCCAGGTAGAAGAGGCAGAGAAAAAGAGGGATGATACATTCAGCAAAGTCACCCCTCCTGAATTCGCCAAGGCCAATGGAAGTTGCAACAAGTGCCAGGCTGATGATACGACCACTGAACCAGCAACATCGAAACCCGAAGATCTCAAACTTTTGGAGGTACAAAAGTCGGAGATCGAGAAGTTGAAAGCCAAGCTCGCAGGTCTGGAATCGGAGCTTGAATCCATCCGCAAATCCCACGGAAACTTGCTCCGGGACTTGGAGGCGGAGCGAATCGAGAAAGGGGAGCTGGTTGCCGCAGCCGAGCAGATGCTGGCCATGTGCGGGGAGAAGATGGGAGAGATGCAGCAAGAGGAATTGCGCAAGTCCCACATGGCTTCCGCGCCACCTCAGCCCCCACCCACTGAGCTTACTATGCGCTCTACAGGCTTCCTTGCGGGCGGAGGCCCTTCCGCCGCTCGTCCAGGCTCGGCCCTCGGAGGCGGTCGACCTGGTAGTGCACTTGGAAGCGAGCGTGGGTCCGGAAGCGGTGTTGGAAAACCATCAGGATTGAGGGCCCCCGGTGCCGGTGGGTTCGGCTACGGTGGTCCGGGCCATACCCGGAATACAAGTGGATCGAAGAGCCGATTGATGTCCAGCATTGAGAAGATGGGCGGTGCATCCAAGGGGCAGGAGTAGGCTGGCCCTTTCCTCACAATCGAGTTATGAGCATGGGCGGTTGCTTAGGCCCAGATGATTGGAAATGGAATTCATGGAGTACGGAAAAGGGGATGTCAGGACTCGTGGTCCTTGTTTCGACGTGCAGGTTGCACTCATTTCTCAGGCGTTTAGAGGGTTCTCTGTTGGTCTCTAGACGTCAAGACAATTGGTACTTGCTGTATAGTTTTCTATTTCGTCAAGGTCTTCTACTGGTTCAACTCTCCAACCTTGAGTTCGATTTGCAACGTCTCTCAATTAGGTGATGTCATTAATTGAGAGGCCAATGAATTTAAGCAATGTACTATCCTGATCCCTCGTTTATACCAACCCACCTTGCTTATCCTATATCCTGATGCAAATACTCTAATTTGAACAAAACTTGAAATAGTGACGACCAAAGAATGTACAGCAGAATACGCCCCCAAATGATATGACATGCTGAACCGATACAGAAAGCCACAACCCATTGCAGACAACACCGTAAGAATGCGGCGCCATTTCTGGCTTTGCAATAAAGAATGATCATAGTAACATGACAAAGAAACCGTTTTTGTATGATCATGGCTTCGTACTGAACTGACCATCTGCTGGGTTGCTTTACGCAGATTTCGGATGTTGCTCCACTAACCACTCGAGCACACTTTCATAGCAAAGCACAAACTGTCTTAAGCTTTGCACCATGCTTAATCGCTGGAGCCTGAAGTCTTCCACGGTTTTTTCGATGAGATCGATATTTTCTTTCGCAACCCATCCATCGCCGTCGGCATCGTTCTTTATGTCTGAACTAGAACTCTTGCTTGATACAGAGCTTTGGTCAATACTCATAGCCCTCTCCTTATCTTGGGAGTGACCTGGAGATATAGGGTCGATATCCATTGGTGTGCTTTGGCGTGCATTGCGTGCCTGGCGTTGCCGCTTGAGCATGTCAATAACCGAGTCAACAGTGCAGAAAGTCCCCGTGCGTCCACAGCCAGCGGAGCAATGCACAAGAATAGGACGGCTGTTAGGAGGATCAGGACGAGATGGGGAACCCCCGTTGACTTGTCTGCAAACAGCATCGCATTGCTCAATTAGTCCTAGTAAGTGTGTTGGGTGAGCTGGGGCGCCGAAATCGGGCCAATGTGAATATTGCAGTTGGGTGATTTCTCGCATACGTTCGAAAGGCTCATCCGAGTTTGAAAAGGTGAATTTACGAACGATAACATACGGCTGTTCCGAGTTCGGTGAAAGTGTGGATTCTTTAGCAATATTTGCAGGTTTGGGGGGATTGGTCGATCGACGTTGGCCGAGTACAGGCCGGGACTGCTCACGATGGCGGTATATCTTCGAAGGCTCGATCGACGCTCGGCGTTCACCAAGTAAGTTTAAATGCAAATGACCGTATTGTTTGTTTGACCAGTAATTGTGGGCTTTGAGTTGGCCCCCCTCTTGCTCGGCGGTGAGCATCACAATTACTCGAACATCCTGCTGCCAAACAACATTCCAGAAGTCCTATATGTGTGAGTAGCCGTGTGGCGACTTGGGAAGAAAATACTTACATTAAAAGTTGCCGGTAGCGGACCTTGAGTTGCGATGTACTTTTTGTTAGAGAAAGACGGTCGAATGTGGTTTGCATTAATGTAATCGCACCCTCCTGGGCTAACCCCTTGCAATTTCACACGAGAATGCTCGTACGGCCAGATGCTGTTGTATCTATTCTTTGAGCCTTTTTCGATACCTGCGATCTGAATCGATTGTGCGGGACCAGTGCCAGAGGTTGGTGGCCCGTAAACCACCTTGCCGGACAAGGCTTCCTGCATTCGTTTTTGTTCACGCTTCTCGATGTGGAGAAATTTGTCAGAGACAGACTTTCCGTTGTCTTTTAGGTCGGACGCCTTCTGTAACCACGAAGGCAACTCCTCTTCGAAATGTTGGGTCATCGTTGATGGATGTTTCACAGGCATCTGACCCACACCTCCTATCAAATCCATATTCTGCCGTATGTTGCCGAAGAATGGATTGGCAGCATTCTGAGTAGCCGGCATAGGACAACCACCAATGACCGGCGCCACTGAAGGAAGTTCTGATTCAAGTTGAAGCGACGCAGTGGGACAACTTTGTGGACGTGTCGTGTCATGTGTGATCCAAGCAGGGAATTTCTCCGCGAATTCCTGAAACCCACCACGGATTATATAGGTTCCGCCGTTCCACTCTGTGGTCGTAAATTTCTTCAAGGTATTTATGCAGGTAGCGGCATCTTTCATTTGCGAAGAATTCGCATCGTATACAATGATATACTTGCTACTTTGCCAGCGTTCAAACTTTTGCTTTTGCTCATCATCCTTGAATGTTTCAGCTAATTTTGTTACGGTGAAGGAAGCGCGCTTGAGAAGAGTGGTGGGAATACAGAGGCTGAGAGCACCCTGTATGCAAGATTTTGCGTACTGGGTAGAGACACGCAAGTCGAGCAGTAGCACTTCTTCCACGGCAGATTCGAGAATGTTGACAATATGTTGAGGTGTAACCATAGCAGGACCTTCGGTCTTGCTATCATCGACAACATGTGCAGGCAATGTGTCAGCGCGATGCGTTGAGAGTGACAACGAATGCGTCGACTTCTTCGGTGGCAGAGACGGGCGAACATTCCTTTCTTCTGCAAATGCGGCGAGCTCATCTGTGCGACCGTATCCTTCCTGGTCAAGGAAACTCGCAGGTGAATTACGCCGGGGGCGGTCAGGGAAAATGCCTGATTCAGTCGATAACAATCGTTTTGGTGACCGCGGCTTGGGATCATGCTCAGCCTCCACATCCTTCTTCTCTTCAGGGAGGTCATTTGTGTTTGTGGGTAATGTCATTGATTGGGGCGATGCTGGAACGTTTGCAGAGCTGAACACAGATCCCTTAGGGGGTGGCATAGAGGTTTGAGCTGACCCAAAATCGAACCTTCCCAATGAGAAGCTTCTGTTGTTCTCTGACTGGCGCCTGAACTGCTCGAATTCTGGATTCTGGTCTACAGGGATGATGCGGGGGGAGGCAGCAGCGGTCGAGCGCACATTGGACGACGGAGGGCTCCAATTGCCACGAATGTGCTGTGCAGCACTGGATGCGAAGATGTCGGCAGTGGCATCGACAGCAAGACCGAAATAGTTGGGGCTGGGAGACCGAGGGTCATGATTGTAGACGCCGCTAGGGGTCTTCAGGTCGGCCATCCGGCGGGCAGAGGGTGTTGATTTTATGGGACTACGCGATGCGCTGGGTCGTATCTTTGGCGTGGGTCTAGAGGAGCGGGTTTGTGTTGAGTGCGACGACTCGCGCGGTCTTGGAGACAGCGCAGGCGTCGACATGGCGTGGTTGGTGGGAGGTCAACAGCAGCAGCAACTATAGCGTCGCGAGTCGAGGGCGGGATACAGAAAAACTGGAGGGGCCAGGGACATGGAGTGGAAAGGCGTGGTGGCGTCAGCCGTGAGAGAGGACGTAGAGGCCGGGCGAGGTGACAGTGCAGTCAAAGAAGCGCGAGCTATGACGTAGTTGGGTGATGACAAACGCACAGAAGGGCAGCTGGAACAGGACAAGCAGGCTCACGCACTCAACGCTGCGTGTACGGCGGGCCGAAAGAGAACTCGAGGCGCGCAAGAGCACACGGCTGCGGCAGCACAGCAGGCGGCGTGGCGGGAGGTATCGTCGTGGGTGGTCTGGGGTGGGCTGTCGTCACGGAGGCTCGCCTGGGCGGGACGCAGGGACTCGAGAGCGTCCCTGAGCAGGAGGAGACACGGCACGAATAGGGCTGAGGCTCAGAATCCGCCGGCGGAGAACGTTGGCAGGGACGGCAGGGACGACAGAGGGCGGAGATGCTGAAGGCACGACAGGAGAGTGCGGCGGATCGAGGGATAAGTGAGAAATCGAAAATCCTGTCTGCGAGCGATCAGCAAGGGCAAGTTGGCACGGGCTGGCGCCGCTGGGGCCGTCGTCGCTCCGCCCAAAGCGCCGCCAGGCCTGGACCAGAGGATGTGCACGTCGGCTTTGGGAGAGCCATGTGCCCTGTCAGCTGCCTGCCAGCCATCCATCAATCATGGCCGCCGTCGTCCAGCTGCCACGATGCTGCATGCTGCCGGTCTGGATGGCGCTCTCATGGTGCTCTCATGGTGCTCCCATGGTGGCTGCGCTCCGGCTGTGGTTGTTGCTGCCTCTGTTCCTGCTGGCGTCGCCTCGGACACTTATGAAGCCGCTATCCTGCCGCCCGGCACTTCCCTCCAGGTCGGGTACGCTGTCATACCCGGACGAGTGACTCGGTGCAGCGTCTGGCTGACGGGGAGGGGAGCAAACATGTTTGATGCAGATCTCGTCGACCGTCTGTCCTGCCAAGGGTCCTCGCAACGATCTGCACACATGCAACAACACCTACCTAACTTGTACCAACCGCCCGCCATGTCCCCCTCTCTCGCCAGAGGCCTTCTTCCATTCTGTGCCTGTGTGTATGTGTGTATGTGTGCTTGCAATGATGCAATCACGGCCCTTCCGCAACACCAGGAATCGCGGCCCGACCATTAGTCTAAGACACCAGCACGGCACGAGAGCCTGCTGCTACGCGCGAGCAACAATTCCATGGAGCGACTATCAGGGCGGCTACCCCTGCATGCCCCATTAGCTCGACGGCAATGGCTTCCGAGCAGGCGGTGACATCTTTCATTTCCACTTCTGAAGCCACGACGTGTCAGCGGGGCAGCGAGACCTGGTGAGAGCTAGTCTCGTGTCCCGCTCGTGGAGTCGGTCTTCAGCATCTAGCGCCATGTCGGCGAAATGCATTGTACAATATACATACGAGACGAGACACGCGTGCAAGCGTGGATCGTGCCTTGTCTCAAGATGGTGTTATATACAAGCCCTCGTGGCGAGCCTTGGACACCGTTTCCTGTAGGAAGTCCTCTGGGCGCAACAGACATGCATACAGGTCCATGTATCCAAAACAGCCATGA